>Ga0209636_10001015_pt1 | contig 28133 bp, 24 predicted proteins | sample DeeMarSWOR152_54_FD_187464 | JGI IMG/M metagenome (GOLD analysis project Ga0209636, IMG submission 187464) | Marine sediment microbial communities from White Oak River estuary, North Carolina - WOR-1-52-54 (SPAdes) (version 2) | ecosystem: Environmental > Aquatic > Marine > Intertidal zone >...
TTTCACGGTTCACCAGGCGAACCTGGCTAGGCTCGGGAGAGAGCAACCTAAGTCTGGACGTTTAGCGCTCAAGGGGGCGCGGGTAAGAGCGTAGGGCTTGAGGGCGCTCAGCGGAGTCTAGGCGTCAAACCACAGTGACCCACCGCTCTCCCATGTAACTAAACTACAGTGACCCACCTATACAGAGAGAGGCGACCATACCAAGCATTTTCCTTTTTTGCTTTAGGTGCTGGCATTCTATTTCTCTATTTCAAATTGATACTCTCTCCTAAAAATTTTCCAAGAATATAAAAACTTATAGCGAAATAAAGGAGAATTAATCAAAATAATAAAAGGTTTAGAGGGAGGTGAACTATTAATACCAAAAAAGAAAACTCGAAGAAAGAAAGTGTCTTTCACGGCAACTAAAAAAGTCCCTAAGAAGGTCCCCGTTTCTTTCAGAACGAAAAAAGGTGAAAAAGTATCCTTTCGGGCAACAAAGAAGGTTCCGAAAAAAGTTAGAGTCGAATTCTATGCAAAAAGAAAAAAGAAAAAGTGAAACCGAGAAAGTGAAGATTCACGTTGACACTTGCGGTTTTCTTTTATCAACGATTTATTCTTATGTAACTATGGTTAGGCGTGGGTTGAAGGTTTTTGGAATCTAATCTGTTCTGAAATATTCTCGTATCCACTTGCACATCCAACCATTATTAAATCTCTGTTTCTCTCTGCAATGTGCAAGTTTCACATCATAAGCATAACCGTTTCAAGTTTGCTAATTTACTTAGTTTTAAGTAGCGTCACCAGTTTACAAGCCTAGTGCAAGCATGAAGAATTGAAACAAACAGCAATAGAAACGCGTGGCAATCACGGGAAGAGACCAAAAGTTCAACCTTTGTTTCATGCTTTAAATAAGGGGGCTATAGTCTCCGCAGAGCACAATAGTCCGCAACAAAACTTCTTTAAAACTCAACACACAATAATATTAGCACGTGAGGAATCAATTTATGCCAATCGAGAAAACACCTGAAAAAAACGCGATTCTTTTCGTCTGGTTTAACCATTATGCAGGAGTACTAATCAAAACCCCCTCAAAAACACTTGTTATAGATCCCGTGGACATAAAATCCCGCAGCTTCCCGAACGCAGACGCCATTCTAATAACCCACGAACACTACGACCACCTAGACCCGCGCCTAATCGCGGAAATCCAAAAAGCCACAGACTGCACAATCATAGCAGATTCTGCCTCCGCACAACGCCTACAACATGCCATTCCCCCAAAGAAACTGCAAGAAATCCACCCCGGTGAAGAAATCAAAGTCGGTGAGGTCTCCGTGAAAGCAGAAAAATGCAATCACCCTGCAACCGCGCCAGTAACCTACATAATCACAAGCGAAGACGGCGTCAAAGTCTTCCACACCGCTGACAGCTTGCCTTTTCAAGAGCTGGCCGCCATTGGCGAACGAGAAAAATTTGACGTTGTCTTCTGCACTGTAGGGATCACTATAGGTTCATCGCCAGAAACAGGTTTCGAAATCGCAAGATTAACAAAGCCCCAAGTAGCCGTGCCATACCACACAAACTCAGCAGCCTACCAACACAAATTCGCTGAAATTCTCAAGAAAGAACTGCCTAGAACCGCATGTTTGATTCCTGAACTCAACAAGATTTATCAAGTTTCAAAAAGGAAGTGAAAACTTCACAACACAAAAAAGTAACCAAAAAAAGAAAGTTGAAATAGCCAAGACTCTACACAAAATAGACGCTTTAAAATTCGGCGTCTTCAAACTTACAAGCGGCAAAGCAAGCCCCTACTACATAGACCTCCGGGTAGTGCCCAGTTTCCCAGACGCTTTCAGGCAAATCTGCGATTTCTACGGAGAATACATCACCAGCCAAGTCGGGCTTAAAAACTTCGACAGGATTGCGGGGATTCCTCTCGCGGGCATACCCTTCGCGTCCCAAATCGCTTACAACCTGAAAAAGCCGTTTCTATACGTGCGCAAAGGCATTCGGTGCCACGGAAGACAAAGAAGAGTAGAAGGAATCCTCGTCTCTGGAGACCGCGTTTTACTCGTTGACGATTTGGTCACCACGGGCTTAAACTTGAAAAAAGCAGCGAAATCCATAAGGGCAGAAGGCGGAGTAGTGAAAGAAGCAGTAGCCTTATTGGACAGAGAGGAAGGCGGAAAAGAAAAGCTCGAAAAAAGCGGAATAAAGATTCACACGCTACTCAAAATAAGCGAAGTAGCTAACACGTTGTACGAAATGGGCGCCATTGACGAAGAAAGCCTCAAAACCATTCTGAAGCAAGTCAAAAAATAACAAAAAAATAAGGCAGAAAAAATTCTACCAGCGGTCATTAATCGTAGAAGATTAGTTTTTTCTCTTCCAATAGCGTGTGCAGTTTTTGCACTGCATCATAAACGTCCTGTTCTCTTTTGGCTCCAGTGCAAACGAGTTTTCCACTTGCAAACAGCAGAATTACAACTTTCGGATAGTTCATTCTGTAGATCAAACCTGGAAACTGTTCAGGTTCATACATCGTTCTTTCAAGCGTAGAGGCTGCCTTTTCTAGATCAATCATGCCGCCTAGGCTTGCTGAGGCTACGATGTTCTGTATTTTTAACTCTGGTTTGCTGATGATTATTATCCCGCCTTTTTTCAGTTCTTTGATGACTTTCATAACGGCTCTACGCGCTTCTTTCTCGGACTTTGCGCCAGTGCACACCATTTTTCCCGAGTTAAAAATTAGAGTCGCCGTCTTTGGTCTTTTTAATCTGAACACGAGGCCAGGAAACTGCTCTGGACGATACTCTACGCCTGGGTATCCTTTCACCACTGCGTTTAAGTCCACTTTTTGGTTCAGTGTTGCAGAAGCAACGACGTTTTCTATGCTTATTGTGGCTTTAACTCTTGGCATTATTTCCCCTTCTTATTTAGTTGTGGCTAAATACCCTCTTATAAAAGGGGGGTTTATTTATAAATACATCTATGGCTGCTGTTGTGCTTCTTTCTGCTGTTCGAATGGCTTTTTTCCTCTCAGCAGGGGAACTATAAACTCGACAATCACTAATATTATTATGAGCGCTACAACTATAGGCAGGCCTATAGAATTTCGCATGAAAAGGACAATGTGCCCGATCCAGGGAATACGCATGATTACTTTGCCGACTACTAGATCTTCAGAAACTGGGCTCCAAGGATCAACCGTGTCAGGTGGGCTTGGCCATTTGGCGCCGTTTCCGTCACCTTTAGTGTTGAAGTATATTTTGCCGTTAATTTCTTCCTTGTCAACTATTCGGTGCACAATTAGTTTACTCGGATCTGTGGGGTACCTAGGGTTATAGTAGACGATGATGTCGCTGTCTGGATAGTTAACATTGAGGTCTGCAGGCTTTACACCTTGAATAATAATTAAATCGCCAATATGTAACGTGCGCTCAAAGGTATGGCTCCAACCATCACATGCACCATCATATGGGATACACATGCTGCCGGTTACCACTGCCAACGCAGGATACGGCGTGTTTAGCACCACTTGTGAACCATACCAGAAACCAAAGATTACTAGAACAATCAAACCAATAACAAGGGCTGTTTGGAAATACTCGTTCTTCCAAAGTTTCTTGAGATTGTCAGTCAAAGCAGTGCCTTCCGTTAAATGGTGAATTATTCTTGTTCAATAAGCGCTCTATGTTTTAAAACTTACCGCTTTCTTTTTTAAAAAGAAAAATGAGGGAGTAAAATAGTAATTGTCAAATGTTAGCATACCATGAAGCTGCGCTGACCGTTTTGTCGCTGTGCGCGCTTTAGATTTTCTTTTTACTCAGCACTTCTCGGAAGCTGGCACCACATTTTGGGCATTGATATAGCCCGATTTCCAGTTGCATTCGTTTTCCTTGCTTGTCTGGGCGACCGGCCATTTTCCATGACTTCTTCAGCTTTGGGACGTCGGCTCCACATTTTGGACATTTAGCCATTTAATTTCCTCCGTAATGTTACGCTTCCATGATTTCTAATGATGATGAATAAATAACTTTCCATTGTTTTCGAATAGAAAATTCCCATTGAAAAATCAAAATTTAACACTTTTATGTAAAAGACTATTGAAAATCGCTTTAGGCAGCCAAGTACAGTATAACACAATGCGCGCAAAAGACTTAGAGCATTCTTCATGAGCTATTCTTGTTAAATTTTGCGGACTAGTGGTCTCTTAACGCTTATACCCCTTATATAGTTGAAATGTTGGTTCACTTTGGCTGAGGCTGGCGTTCTGAATCGTTATGCTTTGAGCAAGGCTTAAGCTACAAGCGATGCGATTAACCCGCCAACCAGCCCCAAAAGTATTGGGAAAGGCAAACCTGGAAAAATTCCCTTCTTTTCAAGCATTACAAGGGTAAGGAAAGAACCAACCAAAATTCCGACGAGTGAAACGAGCCAGGAGATCAAGCCAAAATTGAAAAGCATACTCCCTGAAAGCATAGAATAAAACACTAGGTCGCCCAGACCCATTTGAACATCCTTAAAAGAGTAGCTTAAACCTTGAAGCTGGTCAAGTCCCGCATGAGCTATTTTGCCCACAGGCCCATAATAAACCGCAAATACATCGTAAACTGCTAGGAAAGCGAGAATCAACACTCCACTCAAAAACGGGATAGAGTTTCCGAAAAACACTCCAAGTGCGCCGCCTAAACAGATCACGGCAGTATTGCGCGCTTTGCTACCCAATTTGAAAATGGCAAGATCGAAGATAATAGTTATAACTATGGAGAGGGGCAAAACCAAGATCTCCAAGCTTGGAAAATAAGCAAAGATCACAGACAGGTAGATCACTGATAACAGCAAAGAAGCGGTCGTCAAAGCGAAAGCGATAAGCAGCGTGATCAATTTGCGGTTTTTCCGTTTGAGAAGAATATAAAAAACAGTGGCGCTTACGGCGATGAGAATAACAAAGTAGAGGGCATTACCGAAGAGGCCTGAAGTGGTGTCCTCTGGAAAAGGCGTGACATTGATAGGCGGCACTGGTTGCGTTTTAATTAGGTAGGCGCAGCCCAGTCCAAACAGTAAACTAGCCAGTATCGGAACCAAATATACTATTTGAACGTCAAATTTTTCAGCCAAGGTGCTCACCCTAAATTGTTGATGCCTATTGTAACGTGTAAGTTGCAGTGGTCACAGAATAAGCTTTGTTTTTTGTCTGTGTCAGAAATGGAATTAGAAAAATACATAACGCACGAAGAGCGCGAACAGTGCCTTAAGCCCAAAGTGTGTCCAAGCTCATGAACAGCCTCTTTCAGCGCTCTCGCATAAAAAAGCTCCATGTTGGGCGCATCGCCGTAAAATTCAGGTTTAAGCCGCCATAAGGATATCAAAGCAGCTTTCCCAGGGCAGACAGCCTCCCCAAAAACAAAATTCAACTCAGGAACAAAAATGTCCGCGTCCACAATGCCTAACACGCGATTCAAATCTGTCTTTTTAACGGCGTAACCTTGAATCTCGCTTAGAATGGCGTTTGAACGATATTGCTTGCGCTTTTTGTCGAAGGCTTCTTCTCGAAGAGGAAGCTTTTCGTCAATCACCAAACATGTTGTATCTGGGAAAACTCGCGCCAAGTTTTCCTTAATTCGAATCATTATAGCTGTGACTGCTTGCCCAATGGGTAAAATGCCAATTTTCATAGCTACGCTCTAAACCTCAAAAGTATCGCCAGTCTTTGGTGCAATAGCATTCAAGCCGAGCTCGGACTTAGCCCAATTTGCAAAAAGCTCACAGTTTCCTTCATCGCCATGGACAACGAAAACTTTAGGCTTTCCACCCAGTTTTCGCAAAGCATCTTTAAGTTGACTTGCCCCACAGTGAGAGGAAAAATCGAATTGTTCATAATGAGCTTTAACTTTGCGCACTTTGCCATCAATCGTGCAAACGCCCTTGTCCAAAAGCTCTCTTCCAGGCGTTCCCGGAATCTGGTAGCTCACCAAGAAAATGGCGTTGTTGGCTTTTTTCCCAATTTTCGACACGTAGAAGGCGGCTGGACCACCTTTCAGCATGCCTGCGGTCGAGATAATCACACTGGGCGCCTTGAGCGCTTTTCGGCGGTCTCGCCAGCCTTCAACCCAATCAAGCGAGTGCATAGCGTTCATAAACAATTTCGGGTCTCTTAGGCACTCTTTGTAGTTCATTATTATTCTGCTTGCTTCGCGCGCCATGCCGTCCAAGACGATGGGATACTCGAAATGATGAGCAGCTAGGATGCAAGCCATTTCTTGGGATCTTCCAACTCCGAAGGCTGGCACCAAAACGCTTCCGCCTTTCTCCACCACTTCTGTAACGGATTCCACAAAGCGGTTTTCGAGTTCCGAACGTTCCGCGTGATCCTCGTTTGCATAAGTGCTTTCTATGACCACGGCGTCCAAGTCTCCGTAGTCCATAGTAGCTCCTGCCAAGAGTTTGCTATCGGTGATATTGAAGTCGCTTGTGTAAAGCAACCTTTTACCTTCGGCCTCAATTAGCGCTTGGGCGCTTCCAGGCGTGTGCCCAGCGTTCAAAAGCTGAAAGCGCATGTTACCCACTTTTTCTTCAACGCCAAAATCCAAATGCTTGTTGCTTCGCATCATGGTTTTTAATTCTAGATATTCAAAAGGCAAATAGTAACCAGAAAGGTGAATAAAGTCTTGGATCAGAAGTTGCGTTAAGTCTAAATTCAGCTTGTTTGTGTATAACGGTATTTTGCCGCCAATGTAGAAGATTGGAAGAGCACCTGAATGGTCAAGATGACTGTGCGTTAAAATCAACGCGTCAACTTCTTTTGGGGGCACATGCATGGGGAAACCTGGTTCGTGGTCAAACATCACTCCGTAGTCTAACAAAGCCTGAGTTTTTTTAGATTTAACGGATATACCTATCCTGCCGACCTCGCGGGCTCCGCCTAGAAATCCAACGTGCAATCAGACCAATCCTTTTCTTTGACAGCTAATGAATAACCATGAAACTGCCGCTCTCTTTTAAAAATGTATTGACCTCCCTATCGAATGAACAGTAACCAAGCCTTTCTTTAATGCTTTAAGGATTTCATCAATGTCTAAAGAAGCTTGGACTTCCGTGTAAGCAGTGCACAATTCTGAGGGCTGGTGCGCGTCGCTGCCGGCCACGCCAGGCAGAGCCATCAATTTAGCCAAGTCTTGAGCCAACTTATTGGAGGATGGTGAAGAGACGGCGTTAAGAACTTCGATGGCATCAAATTTGTAGTTCATCGCTAAGTCTCCTAGGCCGTACTCTCGGTAAGGATGCGCGACCACGGAAACGCAGTCTCTGTCGCGGGCGAAGTCAACTACTCCTTCCACGGTCCACGGTTTGGGCGGCATTTCCTCGGTGCCTAATATCACTATATCCCCTTGAGGGGTACTTATCTCTACGCCGGGAATTATCAGAATGTCTGGATAAGCGGAAGCCAACTGCCGCGTTACGCCAATCCCTTTCACTGTGTCGTGATCCGTTACGGCTGCGACCTTAATGAAATTGTGCGCAACAAGTTTTTCAACAAGAGTTTTGGGCTGTATCGTCGAATCGAATGAATACGTGGTGTGAATATGCAAATCAGCTCGAATCAAGGTTATTCGCTCAAGTGTTTCCTCAGAATCATCTCTAAACGAGTTAAAATGTTTTTGCTTCCTTCCGCTTTGATATCTATGAGTTCGAAGGCTATGCCCTTCTTTAGGCACGCGTTTCCGCACAACTCTTTAACGCTATCACCCCATTGCTGCGATTCGTGAAGCAACACTACGGTTTCGTAGTGTGCGCGTTTGATGTAATCTGACGCTTGCCTTGCCACGTAATCGACGGTTTCCCTGTCAAGTGGCAGAGCTATCTCGTGCTGAGAGAGCGGATAAACTTCATCAAGCTCCAACGGGATCACACCGAACGGAGCAGCGTAGAAACAAACATGAACACTGTGTGAGAGTTCCTCGCCTAAGCGTTGGAAAACTTGCTTGATTTTATTGAATTCATGCGCTTTATGAAAAGGCTTTTTTCGAGTTTGAGGCACAAGCAAGAGAACACGTGGGTTTTCAGGCGGACAATAACGTTCCAGCATCCGATTTCTATGGTGAACAACTTCAGGTCGAGCAAGCCCGACAGAACTGAAAAAGAAGAGTCCGCTACGTTTCACGGTTGGACTGTGTTTCACAATAAAATCTCCGTGCTTCTTCAACTTTTTAAGAGCCGTAAACAAGGCTGGATGAGCGTGAGCTCTCATCTCCAGATGTTCCCATAGTCTGCCGTCTCTAATAGCCTGCTTTATACGCTTCAACTCGGCTTGGCAAACGTAGAGGTTGTGCTCAGCTAGAAATGTTTCGCGGTCTTTTGGCGTTTCATCCATAACTTCTTTTGGTGTCTCGCTTGCGCATCTTGGGCATGGGCATGGGAAATAGTCGAGTTCGCTGAGCCGCCATGTCCCATTTTCTGTCATGTAACGATTCTCTCGAGCGTATAAAGCGTAGGCGGCGGAATCGAAAAGGTCGCAGCCCAACGCCACAGCCAAAGAAAACATTACGGGGTGTCCTGCCCCGAAAAGGTGAAGGGGTCTTTCAACTGGCAAATTCATCTTAGCCGTCAGGATCATGTCGACAAGAACGTCGAAACGATAGTTTTCCATGACTTCGGTTGGGCTTCCCAGCGCGTGCACTTGGAAGGGCAGTTTGCCCGTTTCGACGGCGGATTTTGCCACAAGATCCAAGTGCCGTCCTCCTTGAACTGGACCCACCCAAAGAATGTCGTCGCGTGTTTTCGTTTTGAAAAAATCTTTAGCCCGCTGCAGAGTTTCCTCCACTGTTTTTGTGGCATAGTTTTTTGTTACTTTCCAGCCAGTGGGAATGTCCAAGATGGTGGCTATGTCGCTGCCTATGCGCTCTTGATACTCCACTATTTCCGCTTGGCTCATTTCCACGCCTCCGTAAACGAGAATTTGGTATGCTCCAGAATCGGTCATAATAGCGCCATCGAAACCTAGGAACTCGTGCAAGCCTTGCTCTATTGGCTTGTTTTGGAAACGTTTTTTGAGGATGTACGCGTTAGTTATCACGGCTTCAAAACCGAAATCCTCCTTAAGCTTTCTAGGAGAGACAAGTTGAATGTTAGGATTTATCACGGGAAACAGGAGTGGAGTTTCCACTGTACCACTTTTGGTTTTGAGCTTGCCGATTCGGGCAAGCACATCTTTATCTTTTATCTCGTAACTCATCTGTGAACCTAAACAAATCACTCTGCACACTTATAAAAAACCTTAGCACGCATACTGAGGCAATTCTTGAGCATAACGCGGAAATGCTTTGAACTCTAGTGCTCGGAAAAGACTACCCCCCTCCCTTATATAAAGCATGAAACCCCAAACCCAAAAATACTTTTCCTAACAAACTCGCCTTCATTCTCTTACTCTTATTCTCTCACAACTGCACCGCTCGCATAGCACATGTATCACACACAAAGCATGTATAGCGTGTATATCACACAAAATGCAGCCAGCAAATTTTCAATGCTTGCGTTTATTGAAGTACAACAGCATACCTACGCCTACAATAGCCACTGACGCTATTAAAGCTAAGACCAACGTTACTGGGTTCTCTCCATCGGGAACTTCTGGAACTTGAATTGGTGGTATGGCGACAGGGTTCAAAAGTGGATATCGGTCTTGGTTGTTTTCGTCTATAATGTATGGCGTCTCCCATATACCCGAGCCATCAAGTTCTTCAGCATCAGGATAAAGGTTAGTGTAATTGCTCCAATAATTGCCTCCAATTGGATAGTCATTATCCCAGATGTTTTCTGAAGGCAAAGGGACTCCTGGGAATTGTGGGTGTCCCCAAGAGGCATCGTCGACCTGTTTTGTGTTATTGACAAAGTTGTTGTGGTAAATGAGGTTGCTTGACGATGTATAGAAATTGATGCCTATGTCTTGGTCTGCGATGTTGTTTTCGGTAATTGTGTTGCTTGCTGAAAGGAGTAGGTAAATGCCCATCTGGTTTCTGGTTATATGGTTACCTGAAACATGGTTGTGGTTTGAGTGCGAAAGTCTTATGCCCGCACCACTGTTTGCGTTGATATTGTTTTTCGTAATTTTATTGTTTGAAGCGTAGTTTAGAATCACGCCGTCGCCATAATTGTTAGAAATGTCGTTATTGGTAATTTGCGAGTCTGTTGTCCAAGCCAGCAGTATTCCCTGCGTATTGAAATGAGTATTCTCAACAATCATTCGTGTACAATTCACTAAAGCTAAATAGCCAATGTTTGGGTAGGTTGATGGGTTTATGCTCAAATCGCTTTTGTTAATCAGGTAGTAAACTTTCTTGCCGTTTATCGTGTTTGAATCATCAATGTCGTTGATAAACGATGATAACTTCGGCTGAGGGCTACCTGATACTTCGAAGCCTATCCCTGTTCCACTAACCGCGTTGTTCCGAAGCACGTTGTTTGAGGAAGTATCGAGAAAGATGCCGCCGCTGTTTACTATTGTGTTTGAAGAAACAGTGTTGCCTTCACAACTAAAAAGCGTGATACTTCCGCTGCTCATGACGTTAGTTTCATTCAGTTCATTGAAGTCTATGATGTTGTTTCCTGTTATCTGATTGTAGTTTGAGGAAGACCTAATGGCTATTCCTTGGGGAAGGTTGTTTTGGTCAAAGATGTTGTAAGAGCTGCCGTATAAAGAGACGAAATGAATTGTGTTACTTGAGAAAGTGTTGGAGTCTGAATCGTATAGGTCAACGCCGCCCATAAGCAGACCTGGAGCGATTGTGTTTTCTGTGACCGTGTTACTGGAGGAAGTCTCAAATGCGATACCCGCTTCGATTTTCGCGTTTATTTTATTGCCGGATATAACATTACTGTCGGAATCTCTAATCCGAATGCCTTTACGTTCGGCTTGAATCTCATTGTTTAGTATTTTGCATCCAGAACCGTAGATTTCAATTGCGTTTCCCTCTGCATTCATTTTCAAATTTTTGATTTCAACGTTGTTTTCGTTTACTGTTATTTCGCCTTGTAGAATAAACCCTGCTCCGTCAAGCACTACATTGCTTGCCTCGATAACGATTATCGCTTCAATGTTGCTTGTGAACGTGTAGATATTACCATCACGTTGAATTGTAGTTGTCCCTTCAACATTTCCCTCGGCTGTTATGGAAACAAAAAGGGGTTGCGCCATTACGTGTTGAGTAGCTACCACTTGAAGCAATATTACTGCAAGAACCAAAGTTAAACTGAGCTTTTTTGTTGAGATTCTTATTGGTTAGCCCTCATTAAACAATGGGCAGTTTGGGTGATTAAAGGGTTTTTATCAAGGTTTCTTGACTAACCTGTTTTTTCTTAATCAAGATTTCTTGACCAAGCCTTCCAATGCCGTTTTTAGCTTATGTAGGTCTATAGAGGGTGGGAACTAACAGAACCCGAATTAGACATGCTTATATCCTATCGTTCTCTAATACCCACACGCAGCGTTCAGGTGAATCAAAACTATGGTCTGCACGATTGAAATCAGTGAAAAGCCGAAACTCAACGATCCCGTCTTAATCGAAGGGTTACCCGGCATAGGGTTCGTAGCCAACATTGCCGCTTTGCACTTGATAAGCGAGCTGAAGGCGAAACGTTTCGCCGAGATAGTTTCCGCCTCTTTTCAAGATTTTGCGGTGACAACTGAAACTGGAGGCGCTCGTTCACCCATAAACGAGCTTTATTATTACAAGCGAAAAGATGGAGGTCGCGACTTGATAATTTGGCATGGTAACACTCAGGCTTTGACGACTTTTGGGCAGTACGAATTGTGCGGCAAAGTGTTGGACCTAGCTCAGGAACTGGGTTGCCGCTTTGTCATATCTGTCGGCGGCTTCAAAAAAGATGAGGTGCAAGCCGTTCCAGCGATTTACAGCGCGGCTACAGATCAAGAAACAATAAAAGAAGCGTTGAACTTGGGAACAAAGATAATGGTTGGACACATATTCGGCATCGCAGGGCTTCTCATAGGATTGGGAAAGCTTAGAAATCTAAAAGGCTTCGCCCTTTTGGTTGACACACTGGGCATGTACCCAGACGCGAACGCCACACGACGCGCTCTAACTGCTTTAGGCAAGTATTTGAACTTGAATGTTGACTTGTCAAAGTTGGATGCTACAGCGGAGCAAACAAAGAAAATACTCGAGTCTTTTGGGCTTATCAGAAACATTGCTGAAGAAAAGAAGAAAGAGGAGCAGCAGATGCGCTGGTTTATCTAGCCTTTCATTTCGCTGATAAACTGGTCATACACTCTCTGCACGCGCTCGGCAGCCGGGCCTGAACCTTCCACAACGCCTTTTTCGGTTAGTTTTACCTTTTCCATGACCCAGATGAAACCCTTATCCTCATACAGCTTAACCATAGTTGGAAACACTTTTTCAAGGCGAGTGGCTAAAGCTTTCAAGTCAAAGGGTCTCTCCGTGCTCGATATTTGAGCAACGACATTCCCATTTAGGAAAACCCTGTGGGAGACTTGCCCAGTCTCATCCTTTGCTTCAGCTACACAAAGACTTAAACTGTCAGGGTTAATGCCGATGAGCGTGCCAGTAAACGTCTTTCCTGTGGTGGTTGCCACAATCACAGCTTTATCTATCAGCGCTGCGACTTCAGTGAAAAACTTTCTCTGCGCTACAGACAACTTTAAACCTCCATTCAACCTAACGAAATTGCACTACAACTATATATCTTTGATTTTCCCGTAAACACAAAACCCTAATCTTTCACGCTTTTCTCTTCTGCCTTTCGTTGCTCTGTACTCTAGTGCTCGGAAAAGACTATAGCCCCCTTATATAAAGACTGAAACGAGGAGTGAACTGCTGGTTCTTTGTCAAGAAATCTTGACTAAAAAAAGCCCGTTTGGTCAAGAAACCTTGATAAAAACGCTTTTACGGCGGAAACAACCAATATTAAGCAGGGAATTGGAAGCTACGAAAAGAGATTTGGCGCTCATGAAAAGAAAAGCATCAGCACTAACACTCATCATGTTACTCTCATTCTTTGTAGCAGATGGATTGCAATTTGTTAATTTTGCAGAGGCGAACCCGTATCCAGATAAATTTGTGACAGAAGGAGAAGTGGGTCCGCCTTCTGGTACCTTACCGCCAGTAATATCGATTTTCTCTCCAAACAACAATACAGCGTATTCCTCAAACAACGTTTCTCTCACTTTCAACGTAAGCATGCCAGAATCAAACAATGGCACTCTCTGGTTAGCTGAAGTATATTACAAAACAAGTTGGCAGTCAAGCAATACTTATGTTAGGGAGCACTCTGACCTTGAATCACTTTATTCGCAAACCTTTTCAATAAACCTGACTGACGTGCTTGAGGGACCTCGCAGGTTAGAAGTTTATGCTGTTGGACAAGGGGGACATGTAACCCGTGAAGTATGCCGTTTCCCATTTTCCACAATATATCAAGTATTTTTTAAGATGACTAGTTCGTCAATGGTTAACTTCATAATCGACACCACCCCTCCAAAAGTCTCAATCCTTTCCTTAGAGAATAAGACTTACAGCACATCTATTCCGTTAAATTTCATGACGAACGAACGAATTTCACAATCCACTTACAGCTTAGATGGACAGGAAAACGTGACTATTGCTGGTAATACGACCTTAACTGAATTAGCTATCGGAGACCATAACTTAACAGTTTACGCAAAAGATGAGGCGGGGAACATTGGATTCTCAGAAACAATCTACTTTAGTGTAAAAGAGTCTTTCCCAACAACCTTGGTCGTAGCTTCAGTAGTTTCGGTTGTTGTTATTGGCGTGGGGTTACTGGTCTACTTCAAGAAACGCAATCGCTAAGCAGAAACCTTAGTCACTTACTTAAAGAGGATGGATAGGAGAGACAACTGGCAAGAGACTGCCATTAAAAAATCGCGGTTATTCGCTTCTTTCACGTATGTCTTCATCTTGCTTTAGCAGCACGATGGTATTTGCTGGTACGTCCCTGTGAACTGTAAAGTTCGCTCCTATCCAACTGTTAGTTCCAACCTTCACGCCAGGCATCAAAAGCGCGTTTATGCCAGTCTTGACGTTGTCGCCTAGAATTGCCCCGAGTTTTCTTCTTCCAGTATCAACAACTTTGCCTTTCACAAGCATCTTCACAGGTTCATCGTCTAGCCGAAGATTAGCGGTAATGGTGCCTGCTGCCAAGTTGCAGCGTTCGCATAGTATGCTGTCGCCAACATAAGACAGGTGACCTACATGCGTCTGATCCATGATTATGCTGTTTTTGATTTCGCAGGCATTGCCCACTCGCACGTTCTTGCCTATGCTCGTGCAGGGGCGGATGTAACAGTTCGGTCCGATGTCGCTACCTTCGTCAATAAAGGCTGGGCCTTCAATGTAAGCTCCAGAGCGTATTCTCGCGGTTTCCGCAACCGTCACAGGACCTATCAAATGGGCGCCGTTCTCCACGGTCCCGTAAACATTGTGCTCCATCCGCTTCAGCACCCAACTGTTCGCCTCCAGCAAATCCCAAGGTCTGCCGATGTCAATCCAGTCACCCTTTGAAATTTCAGTAGCTAAAACCGTCTTTTCGTCTTTGATAAGCAGCGAGAGGGCATCCGTGAGTTCCCATTCGCCGCGAACAGAAGCCTTTGTCCGTCTTAGCTTATCAAAAATCTCTTTGGAGAACACGTATAATCCTGCGTTGACCAAGTTTGAAGGCGCCTCGCCAAGCGCTGGCTTTTCTATTATGCGCTTCACTGCTTTCTCGTTTTCGAGTTCCACTATTCCATAGCTTTCCGGCTTTTCAACAGGAACCACAGCCATGACGGCGGCGGGTTTCTCCGACTCATATGAGTGAATCATGTTCTTTATCACATCTGGAGCAAACAATAAATCGCCATAAACGAGAACGAAGTCGCCGTCTACGTATGGCTCAACCGCACTTACGGCGTTGCCAGTTCCAAGCATCTCAGCTTGCTCCACGTACGCTATTTTTAAACCCATCTTTTCGCCGTCGCCGAAATATTGGCAAATGGCATCGCTCATGTAATGCGTGACAATGGTAATTTCAGTTAATCCACAGGATTTTAACGCATCTAAACAATGTTCAAGAATTGGTTTCCCGCCTACTTTTATCAAGTGTTTTGGTCGAGTCGCCGTTATGGGCTGAAGCCTAACGCCTTCTCCTGCGGCTAAGACTACGGCTTTCATTTCTTCTCGTCCTCAACATGCTTTTTGACTAGAGCTGTCCCTTTGCCCATTATGTCTTTTGCCGCTTTTAATGATTCACCTTCAACAGTCAACCGAATGAGAGGTTCGGTTCCAGACGCTCTTATCAGAAGCCAGCCATTTTTAAGGGCTAATCTGACTCCGTCAACAGTTGAGAAATCCGTGTACTCTGGAAAAGCAGACTTTACGATTTTTTCAATGCTTGCCATCACTTTGTGTTTTAAATCGTTTTTGCAGGCGATGTTTTCTCTCAACGTCACGTACTCAGGCACTTCAGCAACGAACTCGCGCAAACTCTTGTTTTCCTCTTCCAAAGCCTTCAAAAGCAACACTGCAGAAAGCGGCCCGTCAGGACAATAATGAAACTGCGGATGCACCCATGCGCCGCATGGTTCTCCACCGAAAACAGCATTGCTACGCTTTATGGCTTCCGAGATGTAGATGTCGCCAACTTTGGTTCTGACAACTTTGCCGCCAAGTGTTTCAGCCATTTTCTCAACGCACATAGACGCTTCAACATTTGTGACGACGGTTCCGCCGCCATCCCTTTTAAGAGCATAAGCGGCGTATGCAGCCAGTGAACGGTCAAAGTCGACAAAACTGCCTCTATCATCAATGAAAGCGGCGCGGTCGCCATCGCCGTCAAAGGCTATTCCAACATCAGCGCCAAGTTCCTTGACGACATGCGCCAAGTCCTTCAAGGATTCAGCGGTTGGCTCGGAACTTCTCGCTGGAAAGAACCCGTCAGGCTGAGCATTCAGAGCGGTTACCTTGCAGCCCGTGGCTTTCAGAACTGCTGGGCCGACATCGAAGGTGGCGCCGCATCCAGGGTCTACAGCAACATGCCATTGTTTATGCAAGGCTACCGCTTTTCTTATCATTTCGATATAAAGATAACCAACATCGGCAAGTGAAGCTTTACCTATACTGCGCCAGTCTGCTAGTGCAAAGTTTTCTTCTGCTATTATTTTTTCCACCGCGTTTTGGCTTTCATCAGTGTAGGACAGGCTGTTGCTGTTGAAGATTTTTATGCCATTGTACTGAGGCGGATTATGAGAAGCCGTAAGCATGAATCCAACTTCAGCGTTCAGCACCTTAGTTAAATAAGCCAAGGCGGGAGTGGGCACAACGCCTATTAAAGAAACGTCAACGCCGCCCGCTAAGAGCCCAGCAACCAGTGCGTCTTCAAGCAGCGAACCTGAAACTCGCGTATCTCGCGCCACAAGCGCTTTTTTTGCTTTAGAATGCGTAGCCACAGCTAAACCCACCCTGCAAGCTAGCACTGGCGTTAGGTCAACGTTAACTAAGCCTCGCACTCCAGAGCTTCCGAACAGTTTAGCCAAGTTTTCCGTCATCCCGAATTAATCTGAACACTTCCATGGTTAAAAGGCTAATTCGCTTAAAATGATTTGGCATAAAGATTAACTAGCACCTAGCTATTTTTTCGCCGTGTTCTCAATGAACTCAACCAGTTTTCGTCGTGTTGGATGCATGCCCTGCGGATCGGAGAGGTAACAAGCGGAAACCGCGTTAGCCAAAACTAATCGACACTCATCTGAAAGAGCGTTTCCATCGCCTAAGATGTTTCCTGCGTTCCAAGCGTCGCCCGCGCCCGTTGCCCTCAACGCTTTGACTTTAAAGGCTGGGACAACAACTTCGTTTTTCTTGGTGACCGTGGCTGAGAAGGCGGTGGTGTGCAGGTCAATTCTCGCGGGTAAATGCTTCGCTAAGACTCTGGCGGCTTCCATGGCTAACTCGTCAAAGCGCAGTTTTTTTTGCTTCTCACTTATAGCCTTGTTGAGCAGTGCAGCGTAGCAGATTGCCTCATTCTCGTTCAAGCTCAAAACGTCCACTTGTCGGGTTTTCAGAACCTTTTCCATCAGTTCAGGAATTTTGTCTCTGTTTGGAGTTGGATCTGCCGTGTCATAGTAAGTCTTGCCTTTCTCTTTCGCTTTTGCCCTGCGAAAAACGGTCTCAGCCAGTTTGGTTCCATATTTTTTGGTTCCAGCCCAGTTAAATAAGCAAACGTAATCTGCGTTTTCAATCAACTCGTAATCGCGGTCAGTCAAGTCTAAAGGACCGAAATCCGCTAGTGCGCCTAAATCTCTAATCATGACGTTGGCTTTTCCGTTTTCAGTTTTAAGTTCCAGCGCTGTTGTTATTGATGCTTTTTCAGTGATTTTGACATGGGAAAGGTCAACGCGGTATCTTTCAAGATAAAATTTTATCTGCTGAAAGCCGAGCTTGTTCGTGCAGACTATGGGAGTGACTTTAGCGCCTAGTGCGGCTAAGGCGGACGCTGTGTTAACCGCGTTTCCGCCTCTAATGTCTGTTTGAGCGATACCGTCTATGCTACCGCCTTTTCGCTTAGCTACATCTGCGATCATCGAGGAAAAACGAGCCGCGTCACAGTCTAGGTTTATTAGTCTGTCATGGAAAAAGTCCGGCATCACAACTACGTCAAGTTTTTCATGATTTTCTTTCAGAAAACCCAGCATTTCGTCCTTGCAATCTGTCCACATGGCTTAAAAACACCTTTGACACTTATTTTCCGCAAAGCTAAAATAACCTTTTTCATACTAAACTGTAAAACTGTTCAAAAACATGGGAAATGCAAGTCTGGGGAGGAGAACGAATCGAAGTTCAAAGCTGAAGTTTGTCTGCTGTTAATGGCTATTATGCTGTTTGCCTTGAGCGCTTTTTTCTATTCCTACCAAGCGGTCAGCGAAGGGCTTACTTCTAGTGTAGGATTAGGCAGTCATCCCTACAGAGTACACGCCCTCACGTTTGTTGGTTTTGGCTCAGCGCTAATGTTAGCTGCATCAATCTCTTATTCGAAACGTAGCAAAAATTTGGGAAATAAGAGTTACCGAGTTTAGCTGAGGACGAAGCTGACCAATAGCCAGATGATGTCTCCGAATAACAAGGCGGCAATCAAGCCGATTGTTACGAATATGAGCATGGGCAAGCCAGGTGTCGCCCACACATAGGCGTCGATTTTTCCAGCGTCAACCGCCTTGGAGAGGCGTTCAACTATTTCGTCCCTCCTCTCGTCTCTTGGCACAACAACAAGTTTTCTTTTAAGCGGGGTTTCACCAGTTTCTTCTTCTACATCTTCCATGGGATAAACATGCCATTTCTCCTTTAACTTGGCAACAGAAACTTTATAACCCGTTATCATAACCAGTATTTTTTTCCCAATGGACGCCGTTCCGAGAGTTCCCTCAAAGATTTTTCGCCTAGTTTTCATGTGCCAGATAACATTGTGAAGAAACATATAGAGGCCACTTGCCGCCGCGAAAAAAACGGCGTTGCTGAAAATCGTTAATGGAAAGAGGTTCTGTGAAAGAGGCGAGACTCCTGAGGTGAAGATAGGCGTTAATAACGTTTCTGGAAAGAAGGGCAAAGCGAGGGCAATACACATTAGAGCTTTTGAGTCGGCTCCTCCGAATCCGCCAGAATAGAACAGGATTATAGCAAAGGCTGCGGTTAAACCGAAGCTCAACCCGAAAAAAGGCAGTTTCGAAGGCTCATAAAGGAGCAGTTCAACAAGAGACAAAAAAAGAGCAAGGGGCGCATAGAACGCCCAAACACGGTTGCTTACTTCTCTGGTTTTGTAGTCGCTCCACGACGCGTAAATAAGAAAAGCTAAAGAAAACGTGACTTTCGCTGCTATGAAGATTGTTTGCAAGTTGTAGGCACCCTCAGAGTTTTCAGGCTAGCGTAAGTGATTCATAATTTGCACTAATAAAATTTTGTCTTTGACTTCAGTAGTCGGCTGTGGAAAAGTGAAAAAGATTTATTGGGGTGCCTGCTCTTGGAATTCCAAGAATTGGCCTGGACTCGGCACTATCCTGAAGTAGTAGTTTTCTCCTGCTTGCCAAGCACTGTCTATGTCGTTTGGCCAGTCAACGGTTATTGTAGCTGTCTCGCCTGCGTTGAGAGCCTTGCCTGAACCTACGTCTGTGTAGTCCTCGGTGATGTCGGTCATGTTTCCAGAGGAGTCACCTAAGTATACTCTTACAATTTGTGTATCTTCTGTTCCTGAGTTGCCTATCGTGATTATTGTCTCGGCTGTATCGAAGCGTACGTTTTCCTTGTAGAGTAGGGCTCCTGCTTGCTGAGTTGCACTGCCCATGTAGGTTGTTATCCACGCGTAGGTCACGACTATAGCTGCGACGGCTATGACTATGAGAAGCAACGTAGCCAGTATAGGCGATATGGCTTTCTTGGAGCTCAAAATCTTTCTGATCGCCATTTTTCTCTCATACCTTCATTTGCTTTAGGAGAAGTACAAATTTTGTATTTAACATATATGAAGCTAGAATCTAAATTCTAAGTAATTCGAGAACCGAACAAGAAAGGGTGCAGTTTAGCTTTCCGCGGTAACCGTGATTGTTGGCGGGTACTCAGCAAGTATCCACAAGCCAGTCGGAATGCTCTCCTCAATTATGTATATTGGAGTGGTATTATCAAACGTGACTACGGCACCATGCCACGCAACATCCAACGCATACGTAAATGAGGTCGCACTCGTGACTGGCCGCAATTCTATTCGTCTACTGGACGAGTCTGCTCTGAGTGCGCCTGTCGTGGTTCCAGCTATGGAATCAAAGGCATAAAGCTGTTGGTTAGCAGTATCAGTAAACATTATCCCAGCCCCGTCTGTTCCCGAAATAAATTGGCTCCAATGATGCGCCCATGTGCCATCTGAGAAATTATAAAACGAATCGGATCCTGATGCTGTATTCACGGTCACGGGTAAACCGCCAAGCGTTCCATTTTCGGTTTGGATTTGACTGATTGAAGAAGACAGACGGATTGGACACAAGTCAGTAATCGTTCTGCTCTGAGCTGAATTGATGAACATCAGTCTTAGTTGATAAGTGTAGTAGGTTACGTCAGCGGGCAGGGTTATCACAATATTTGAATATACGTTTGGACAGCCATCAGGACCGCCGTGCCATTCCGCTTCTCCCTGTACAATGTCTCTGACTACACCGTTGTATATCACATATGCTAATTCAGGATTTGTGTTGTCTTCTTCATTGTTTATGCGCATTAATCTTGCAGTGCTTGTTGTGCTTCCCGTAGTTGATGTTAGGGTAAACCCGTTGGCTGAGAATTGAAGGGTCTGTATACCATTATTCAGTGTTCTGGTAGAGAGGTTGTCGCTGAAGGAAAAGTTGGTATAGGCTAAAGATGTTTGAACTGCCTCGTCGCTTCCATTCCACCATATCGTGAACTTTGATACTTTGCTGTTCATGAGGAAAACGATCATCTGCCTATTGCTGAATACTGTAGTATTACTGGTTAGACCTAACGGAATTCTATATTCAGATGCCCAATCTTCGATTTGGAACGGAACCTCTTGATTGACACCGTTTATTGTTTGAGTGACGTGGATAGCTTTTACGGGTACAGGTGGAATTGGCTTAGCCGCCTCAGTTAAGTTCAAGTTTTGCCCAAGCCATCTCATAGTCCCGTTCTGCAGCAGTTCTATGACGATGTTTTCATTTGGAATGGTAGAATAATTACCGTCCCATTCTATTGTGGCTGTGTAGCGGCTAAATGATGAAGCCGTGACGATTATTCCTCGTGTATCTTCCACTTGAAGCACGTAGGAATCGCCAGGTACTCCCGAAGGCAAGTCTATTGAATACGTGCCGTCCGCGTACGACGTTATGTTCGTTGGGTTGGTTAATTCCCACGTTGAGTTTTCATAAATGTAGCGGTAAAAATCGAAGTTTTGCCTTCCAAGGTTAATAAGCGGTTCATCTTCGTCTTTCAGTATTGTTAGGTACGCTTGACTTGTCGAATTGGAGTCTGATATGGTCACGTCTAATCTGGATGAAGCTGAGTAACTTATGCCGTAAACGCCTAGGCCTGTCAAGTCGTATTTGACGGTTATGTTTCCTGTGCTATAGCTTGTTCTTGTGAACCAGTTTGTGCTCAATTCTAATGTGGTCACGTTAAATGATGGTCCCCATTCTGGTCTTATGTCGCCTATGTTGTTTAAACCGCTGCTCAGATAATTCGTGGCGAGTGTCCGAGCGTAGGATGAGTTGCCTGTGACTTTCAAGACCGACCCGTAATAGCCTACGGTGAAGCCTAAAATCTGTTTCAGCGCCAAGTTGGTTTCATCTATTGCGCTCAGAACTTGAGGTTGATCTTGTAGCGGGCTGTAGCGTATTGCTGAGTAGGTTGTCACGACTGCGGCTATGAGAACCATTGCGACGAGCAAAGCGGCAATAATTGAAAATTGACCCTTATTATTCACTTTTACACGCCTCCGACTAACCCAAGCTGCAGAACAACAAGCCTGGAAGTACCATTAGCAGTATACTCAGAACGGTATAGTCTAGGCCTATAATCAGCCAAAAGACCTAAAGCGGTGAGTCTGATATCGGGTGTTCGCGTTAGACCAATCGCGTAAAATGCGCCTTGGTAGTGGGTTGTGCCGCCCGTTGTTACAGTATGTCTGTATACAGCAGCTGGAATTAAATTGCCAACGGTATTAAAGACGTAAGTCGTTACATTCAAGTTGTAGGCGCTAATAATTGATGTGGGTAAGGCTCTTGTGGACGTTTGGTATGGTGATGGATAAACACCGTAATAATTGCTGCTGTCTACAGCCTCATTTGACAAATATACAACTCCCGAAGGACTGCCTGTGAGCCAACTTGAATCGTATGAATACGTCAAATTATCTAAGCCTCTCAGAAAAGCGTTGAGACCTGCTGCTTCCACAGCCCTCATGCCGTATATCCCCCAATCGTTCTGGTAAGTAGGAAACAATCCCGTGTTAGACACATAATAAAGCGGATAGCCTACAATGCTTACCCAAGTCCAATTGTATTCCAGTACTCTTTGACCTAAAACATAGGAATATCTAGCGTAAGAATTGCGGGCAGGGTCGTATCCAACTCCTGAGCTTGAGTAGTATCCTGAGGGTATGGGTACTGCTTCTCCACATGTGTTTATGACCACGGCGCTTTGCAAAGTTTCTCCTTGAAGTGCTGTTCCATCCAATATTTGTGCAAGTTGATTAGTGCTCTGAACCATTACTGTTTCATGGAAGTATGGTGACAGCAAGTTGTAAAGGTCTTGTGCTAGGCTGTGAGCTGTGTAGCCTGTAATCCACCAACTGTTCGCGTCGCTACAGTTCAATATATATAACGTTCCTCCTCCTCCGCCGTGCTCGCCGATTTTTTCAGGAACCACGTTAAAAGTCACGTTTGAAGATGCAACTATATACGAGGAAGCATCTGAGGTGATGCCTAGGCTTTCCGCGTTCGACATAGAATCGATGAAAGTGTAAAGTTGCGTAGTTTCCCCAGTCACCTCGTAGACTGTCAGGTTGTATATGATGTTAGGCGGAAGCGAAGCTGAAAGCGCAATTTGCAGTCCGCCCCAAATCGTGTAGTTTTCCGTCTCAAAAGCGGCTCTGCTCAAGTCATAGTTTGAGTCCAACATCTGCAACGTCGTAAACGCTAAGCGCCTAAGGTTTAGGGGTGAAACCTGCCTTGGCCACGGCAAAACAGCAAAGAAAGAAGCGGCTATGAACGCGCCAGTGATGATTATTATGACTATTAGAACTTCGATTGTGCGCATCATCTTAGCCGACCACCTGATACCCTTCTAAACTCCACAACGCAATCTGTGCCTGATACGCGATGCCGCCGACTGTGACATGGCGCATGTCTGTGGCAACCCACTCCTGCTGCGAAGGGTCGCCGCCGAAAGTCACGGGAAAAGCCAGCGAACTCAGACCCCAAGGCATCAACACAACACCGTCCTGATTGGCGCCTTGGGCTTTGTATGTGACGACCAAAATTCCAGGATTATGTGTTGGAATAGTCACGTTTTCATATGTTTTGTCGCTTCCATGCCCATAGACAATGTGATCGCTCGTTGTGTCAATAGGCATTTCACGTAGCGTAAAGTCTTCTGTCAGTAGCACAAAAGTGGCGTTGTAAAAAACCGCAGGCACGGGAGCGCCAAAGAAGTGTACATCGTAACTGTGCGCCAGAAGCACTAGTCCCTCATCAAAACTGTCGATAAAGGGTATAACGTATTTGTTTTGATCTTTCGTGCGTTCACGATAGCCGACGCCAACTAAACCACCTTCACGCACGTACGCTATAAATGCATAGGAGTCGTCTGCCGCAACATTAGAGATGGTTATGCTTTTTGAACCAGTATCGTCGGCAGTGACTGTATCGAAGGAAATGTCGTAATAAGGATCGTTCCCATGGGTTCCTACCTTGAGAAAGCAGTAGCTTATGGTGGCGCCCGAAAGGGGAAAGCCTACTCCACTAGCTGTTACTTTAAGCGTCAGAGGGCTAGCAGAAGTTTCTTGTATGGAAACAGTTACAATAGGCGTAAGGGTTAGTTGAAACCCGTACGAGTTATTTATTCCCAGCAGCCGCGTGACAGCCGAATACTCCAACGCTAAATTATAGGGCACCAACATGAAATTTCGATCTCCAATTGTTACATTGCTGTACCATTGCTCCGTGGCGTTATAGTACACAGGCTCCCCAACAGACGAACGAAGACGCATAAGCGAATATGGACTAAGCTTGTACTGTGTGAACTCGGGGTCTTGCAGTCCAAAGCCTGTAATGTTGGCATCGGTTTGTCCCCAGTTGACGGGAAGGCCGGGGCTTAACAGCATGTTATCGAGCAGGTCGCTGGCTTTTGTTGCCGTGGCTCTGTGGCGTTGATAAATAACTGCTGTCTGAATAGTTTGATTGAAAAGACCTATGAAAAGCAGGGTTGCTGCTAGAAACACGGTGACGGCAATCATGTGATCTACTGTTGAGCTTACCATGCTACTCGTCTCCTTCAAAATACATAAGAATCGTACCGTTCAACATCTTTTCAGCAATTAAACTCGCGTCGGTTGAGTTGCTCATAAACGCCGAATTCTGATCCCACACCACGTTCTCCCCCAAAGTAACCGAAGTCGTAGACGATATGCGACCGCCCATAAACCTGAGCGTAATGTCCAGAACCTGACTGGAATTAGGCACAGAGTCCAAGGCTCTTAAAGTCGCATTTCCCGTGTACGCGTAACGCTCGATGAAAGACGGAATCTCCAACCTGTTCGTGACAGTGCCAGCCGATATTGACTCGTGATTCAAAGCCGAATACACCTGATGCACAGAACTGCCCAAGTGACTGGCGGCTTCCTGAAGCGCAAGCGTCTGCCGCGAATCCACCCACGTCGTCATGATCCAACCAGCGGTTAAGGGAAAGAGGAAAATCTGCATTATCAAGATTGGAATCATGATCATATATTCAATTGTTATCTGTACCAAACTTGATCCTCCATACTTTCTAAACTTGCCCTAGCGTCACGATCACCTTTCCGACGTAAAACTCAACAACGGAATTGGGCGGCAGAGTTACAGTCTCACTGATATGGTCAAATTTGAAGAAGTTAGAGTCAAACCCCGAATCATCATTTGGAAAAGTAACACTAATTTGAATTTGACTAACCCCGCTTTTTACTACTTTGGTAATATCGTTGCCAGTCATCGTTATCGATTGAGACCTATAGCGATGGTTGCCCTGCACGAGAGTGGGCAGATAAAACTTGAAGTAATTCGAAGTCCCCTCAAGTCCTTCTATTGTCGAATTTAACATTCGTATGGAAGGAACGGCAACTATTCTGGTGTAGTTTCCCTCGATCATAGGCAGTTTTTCGATGCAGAACACTTGACTCACAGGTGCTGAAGGGCCTTGCTGTAGGAAAGAACCGTTAGAAGATGGCATTATGCGTTCGAAGTAGTTGTTGCTGATCGAGTATGTGCTTACAGGTATGTTGAACAGGATCATTCCTGTCGTATTACTGAATAGAACTTCCCCGTCAACTTCGATAGTGTAGTTCACCGCTGGCGATAGAAACTTCATGTTTCCGTATTGGCTTGAGTAACGAACCGTCTGAGTACGCCCGATAGTCCACGCGATATCGTCTATTTGCAGCCCCGTGGTAAGCATGAACTGCTTGTTAGTGCTGAACTCGTTCTCAGCCATCCGCGCGTCCAAGAAAGTGTTCGCAAAACCCATCGCCACAAGAATCATCACTACCACAGCGGCGGTCACTATAACCGTTGAAACCGCTGGAGCAACCGCTCGCTTATCTTTCCGTAAACTTTTCGCATGACTGTATCCCGTGTTTTCTCCGCTCCTATCAAATTGCTATGAAAAGAGGCACAACTTTAGCCGCTATCACCGCAATGATAACAAGTATTGACGCATGCTTGAACCCAGCAGCCACAGATTCCTCACTAATCTTTCCAGCCACTATACCTATCAAGTAGCTGTGGAAGATCACCGACGTTAAGAATATCGTTTTCATCCCGCTGAAGTCCTTCGGGGGAGCCCCTGCCTCACCAGCTATTGCGCCGACACCTAAAGTGCCTGTTGTGAAACTCAGCATCATGATCGTGGTTGCCACAAGCAAGATTGAAGCCAAGTAAGGCATCATTATGTACGGGCGCACGGACATCCGCTTTTCCTTTTCAACATCCTGAGTCAAGCTGTTGAACCTGGCAAGCGATTCGATCATTGCAATTGTGCCTCCGCCGACATCTATTGTCTCAACGAGAAGGAACATGACTAGCTGCGTCATCCAGCTTTTTGTTCGCTTGAGAAATCGCATTATTACTTTTTTCACGGGAACACCCCAAGAAATCTCGGAGCTTATTTTGCGTAGGTGCTTGCTGAACACTCCGTATTCACGTTTGGACAAGCTTTCTATGCATTTTTCTGGTGATAACCCAGTTTTCCTGACTTCGGTTAAGTCTCTCAGGAAACTGGTTATTCCCTGTTCCAATCCCGCTTTTTCTTTTGCAAGCTTCATGTGTACGATGGCGGCTGGGGCTGTCGCGATAAACAAGGCTATAGCTATTGCCACAGGCAGATCAATTACGTTTTGGAGTGAACTGAAGAAGGGAACGGACACAGCGCCCATGAAGTTCGTGAGTAACAGGAATATGATTATGCCAATTACACCGCAGACTCCAAACACCTTGTACGGTCGCATATCTACGATAGGCGTCTTCGGCTGCATGCTGTGTGCCAAATAGATGAACATCAGCGACAGCAATGGTGTAAACAGGTACGTGTACAGTATTATGCCAGAGTACAGTGTCACGCCGACGCTGTAAATTGCATCTACGCTGAACAATATGTAGAAGCATAAAGACATCATGACCATTACGATAATGAAAGTTTCCAGCAGCATCCCGAGGCGTTCTGCTGCGGCCTTAACACGTAGCGCTCGCGTCTTGAATATTTCTTCAGCTTTCCTTTCAAGAAAGTGCCCTATATCCCCGCCTATAATCACGGTGGAGGCGTAGCCTGAGAGAAAGTCCCTGAATATGTCTAAGGGGTTCTTTTTTGCAGAAACTTCTAAAGCCGTTAGAGGATCTATGCCGAAGATTTCCACGTCTTTTATTATTTCCCTTGCTTCTCCGCGCATAGCTGGCATTAGCTCAACTTCTGCTAACCTTTTGAAACTGGTGTAAGGCGCGATGCCTCCAGATGCCATAACGCTGATGTACGCTGCGGCGAATGGCATCTCTCGCTCTAAGCCAGATGCTCTATCGCTGGCCTTGGACATCGGTATCAGCAGAAAACCAGCCATCACATAAAACGGAAAGGGAATCAAAAAGATGACTGGCATGAAGCCGAATAAAATTAGAAACAGTATGGATATTACGGTTACTGGAATCGTTAACGTTGCAACGAAAAACATCAACGACACGTAAGTTTCAGGGTAAATCTTGATTCGTGCCCTTTCCAGCATATCCTTGAATTCGTAGATGTGTTTCAAGAAAAAGGGTGCTATGCCTCCGAAGAGGCGAAAGGACCAAGCCTCAAGCGTCTCTAGAAGCGGCAATAGCTTTTACCTCCTCCCCTGCGAGTACTTTCTCATAAATGTGCTTAGGTCTCGCATAGTATTCTGCGACGATGGCGGCAACATCCTTGTAGCTTCTAATGTTGCGTTCTCGCATCCAATGCAGGACATCTCTACGTCTGCCGATTTCTTCAATTAACTCTTTTTTAGTTACGCCTTGTCGCTCGCATATGGATGATAACAGTGCGCTTTTGTCAAAATCACCTGCATGTTCGTCTCTGGCTGGCTGCCATTTGAAAGGTGTTCTGTAATTCTCGTAATCTGCAATCTCGTTGACCGTGATGACCCTTCTGTACGCCTTTTTCTCGTTGTTCTTAGTGAGGTGGACGCGCTGTATTGAAAGAACAATGTTCATTAATGGAATATATGCGGGCGAGATATCCATGGGTTTCTGAGTTAGACGCTTTACCGCTGAGTCCAAGTTTTCAGCGTGCATGGTGCACATGCCGCCGTGTCCTGTGGCTAAAGCCTGAAAGAGAACGTATGCTTCTTGACCTCTTACCTCACCCACGACCAATATGTCTGGGCGGTGCCTCATTGAAGTCTTAACAAGGTCGAAAAGGGCTACTTCGCCTACGCTGCTTCCACCTAAACCGTAACTTTGCCGGGCAATAAGTGAAACCCAGTTTTCAAGAGGCAGGTTAAGCTCTGCAGTTTCTTCTATAGTGATGATTTTGCTTCCAGGCTTGATCAAACATGCCAAAGTGTTAAGAGCCGTTGTCTTGCCTGCTGCTGTTCCGCCTAGAACCATTATGGAAGATCTGTTTTCGAGGCAAACCCAGAAGTAAGCGGCCATCTCTTCTGAGAACGTGCCTATGTTAATTAAGTCTATTATTGAGTAGGGGTCTTCTCTGAATTTTCTAATTGTGAAAGCTGTTCCGAACGGGGTGATTTCTCGTCTGTAACAAACCGCGAGTCTGTGTTTGCCTGGGAGAGCAGCGTCGACTATGGGGAAGGCTGTGCTGACGTGTTTTCCGGCCATGTGTACT
>Ga0209636_10001018_pt1 | contig 28066 bp, 22 predicted proteins | sample DeeMarSWOR152_54_FD_187464 | JGI IMG/M metagenome (GOLD analysis project Ga0209636, IMG submission 187464) | Marine sediment microbial communities from White Oak River estuary, North Carolina - WOR-1-52-54 (SPAdes) (version 2) | ecosystem: Environmental > Aquatic > Marine > Intertidal zone >...
GTTGTCGAAAAAAGCTTGAACGTGGATCGCAAGGAAGCCTCTGCGCGCGGCGGTCTCGATTGCGTGGCCCACGATGGCGCTGCCGATGCCGCGCCCTCGGTAGGGAGGGGCGACCTCCAGGTTCACCAACTCCGCCAGCGGGTAGAAGACGGCACCCAGCAGCGCTCGCCCTACAACGACTCCGTCGATGTGGGCGACGATGCCTTCTTTGTCGCGAAAGTTCTCTTGGGTGACACCCGTGCCCGGCCATTGAAAGCCGCGAATCCGCATGTCCGGGAGAGCGTACCGGGCGATGAGGAGCGTTTCCGCGTCGCAGGAAAGCGCGTCTCTTGTCTCAACGACTATCTGCTCAGACTGAAATCCGACTGCTTTGTGTGACATTCAATCTCCTCGGGGCGAGGCCCCTTGTGTTCTGGTGGGCATCCCGAGGAGATTGGGCACGTGAAAACGCCACCGGCCTCGCGACCGGTGGCGCTGTCGGTGGACGCCTTGAGGGAAACGTCAGCCGGCTCTGCGGCCTCCAGCCACGGGGCGCACGCGATGACCCATCTGGCTCAGGATGCTTGTGATCTTTGTCATCGTCGTCACCCCCTTTCTGCCGCAGTGGTTAGCCGACTGTTCATAGTATACCCGGCACTCGGGCTGCTGTCAAACGCCGAAGACAATCATTCGGCACAGCACCGGAATGCATTATAGTCTGGCTTGTCATGGGGCGTGCCTAGCCCGGTCGCGAAGGCTGGAACCCCGATGGGGCGCCGGCCTTCCAGCAGATCGCGCGCGAGGGCGCGCAGCTCGGTGGGGAAGATCGGCTCGTGCTCGATCTGCTCCAGCGGCACCCATTCCGCAAGCACGCCGTGAATGTCGTCCGGCCGCGGCTCGGCGACTCCTCCTTCGGGCAACTGGGCCCACAGGTACACCTCGAGGCCGTACGCGTGCTCGACGCCCGGCGGCCATTGTCGGTCGGTGCCAGTTGGGTCTTGCTCCGCCATCTCGGCTGGCGAAACATGCTTCGGTATCACCCACTCCCGCAGGAAGGCGACCGATCTGACCTTGACGCGCAGCCCGGTCTCCTCGAGTACCTCGCGCTCGCTGGCCTCGTAGAGAGTTTCATTCGGCTGCAGACCGCCACCCGGGAGGACTCGGTATGCCCGCCCCAGTCCGTCCGTGATAGGCTCATGAAGCAACATCTTCCCATCACGCGCTACAATGACTCGGACCCGAATGTTGCGATAGATGTTGTGCGTGAACATATCTACTCCGCGGTTTCCGCCTTGGGGTCGACGAACAGATACTGGTAGGGCTGGAGTGTTATGTCATCTTCTCGCTCCGGCACGCGCACCTGGATGGGCTTCTCGTCCCAATTGTAGACCAGGTTGTGGGTTCGGCCCGCGAGGATCTTGTCCGAGTCGAAGTCCAATCTGGTCTTGATTCCCGCCTGCTTCAGCACATCTCGGAACTCGCTGCGAGTGAGGGCCCATTCCTTGAGGGGGATGCGCACCACGCGCTTGTCATTTGCCAGCTTTCGATAGCGCACTTTGCCCACCACCTTCGGAATCAGCTCCCACATCGGCACGATGATATGCTGGAATCTCTTCAGCCGCGCCGCGTCCAGCAAGTCCCACTCGGTGACGAGGTCATAAGGCAGTCCGAAGCTCTCCGCCAGGCCGATCATCTTGTCGAGGTAGTGCCAGTACTCGACTTTCGGGAGGAACTTCTGCGCCTCACTTCGCCCGGGCAACGCCGCGGCTCCCCAGGTCGGCTGGAAGAGCGCGACCGTTGCTTTGGTGCGGCGGATACCTTTGTCCAGCTCCTGTGTCTTGAGGAATACGACCACCTTATCGAAGACACCGTTCTCCCACTGTGGCTCGGTCTCGTAAACGCGCACGTACATGGCGTGAAACACACCGCCCTTGGCGATCTGGCGTGCTTGGTCTCGCTCCATGCATGCCGCCGTGAAGTTCCATTTGCCGTCGTGCAATAGCGAATCTTCCCAGCCGATGCCGGAGTCGATCAGGGTGCGCGTCATATCAAAGGATGCGGTCGATCCTGCGCTCCGGTAGAAATCGGCGTTGGGGGCGTCGGTCCAGTCGCGGGCATAGGAATCAGTACTCGCGGCAATGTACGCGTAGATGCCGACTGCCAGTTGTGTGTGCTGTTTGACGGCTCCAATCATCTCTCTGTGGAAGACGTTGCGAATGAACTCCGACCGGAAGCGGTGGAAGAGAACGTAGTCGTCGGACTGTTCGGTCAGCGACGGCAGCGGCAGAGCGGCGACTTCGGGCAGTGTTTTCTTTGTGCGCCACTTGTTGAATTCCGCGAGAGCGTGAGGCGAATAACCGGCGCACTCTGAGCCCATCCACTCGAACTTAGTGTTCCAGTCGCCGTTGTAGAACCCGGTTTCTCCCTGGTAACCCCAGCCGAGCACGAAGGCGGCAACCCGGTCGTCCTTGCCATAGCGGACCGCGCAGCGTTTCAGCCAGTCCACGAACTTCCTTCGCTGCACCGGATCGAAGATGTCGATCATGCTATAGTTCGGGTTCTTATCCCAGACATGCTGGATGATCTTCCCGTTGTCGAGTTGATCGGCCACCCCCTCCGAGTCCAGGAATCGCGGCGCCAGGAACAGGACCACCTGCTGGCCCCTCTCGGCGATCATTCGGACTGCTTCGTCCAGCCTGGAGAAATCAATGTCACCGCTGTTGTACGGGGCCACGAAGCTCATGCCGACCGTGTCGAAGCCGAGTCTGGCCACCTTCTCGATCTCGGCCAGCGATGTCTCCCTGGGCAACGCGTAGGGGCACCACGAATGGCGATACTGCCGAAGGAAACGTTGTGGTTCCTCCTTGGTGGCTGCCCCTGCGACCGCGGAGACGCCGATCAGCGAGATCGTCAGCGACAATAGTCTCATCCGTACACTCCGGTGCGGCTGATCGACAAGTTCTCTGTTCACTGCCGCCGTCGCATCTAGCCCCCGCGCCCGGCGCTGCCCAGCATCCGCATCCACCGGCCTGCGACTTCCGCCACCGCCGCCTTTGCATCCGCCAGCACCTGGGCGTACCAGACGTTGCCATCGTGCTCAGCGACAGATTGCTGTATGGCGCCGAGATAGGCATGCCCTATCTCGCTCGCGATGTTCACCTTGGTGATGCCGAGTTGGATCGCTTTGCGGAGCTGATCGGGCGGGGTCCCCGATCCGCCATGCAGAACCAACGGCACATTGGTCGCCTTCCTGATCGCCTCCAGTCGCTGGAAGTCGAGCGTAGGGAGCCGGGTGTAGATCCCGTGGGCGTTGCCAATGGCGATTGCCAGGGCGTCGACGCCCGTCCGCTCCGCGAACTCGGCGGCACGATCGGGATCGGTCAGGGAGGCGGCTTGCCCGCCCTCGATCGCAGCGGCGCTCGCCCTTCCCACCGCGCCGAGTTCGCCTTCGACGTCCACACCCTTGGCGTGCGCCCGGTCCACTACCGATCGGGTCAGGCGAATGTTCTCCTCGAAGTCGTGTCGGGAGGCATCGATCATCACCGACGAGAATCCGGCATCGATACATGGCTCGATCAGATCGGGATCCGACGCGTGGTCTAGGTGGAGGCAGACCGGCACATCGGTGCCTGACGCCAGGAACCCCGCGACATTGACCAGCATCTCCGCCCCCAGGAGCGGACCCTCCCAGGGCGCGGTGAGGAGGAGGACCGGCGACCGCAGCGCCGAGGCCTGTTCCACAATCGCTTGCGCGATCTCGGCGTTGCAGTAGTTGAAAGCGCCCACGGCATAGTGCTCGTTCTGGGCCCGCGCGAGGAGCGGGCTAAGACCGACCAGACTCACTCGGTTTCTCCATTGTCGGCAGCATACGTACTCGTTCTCCCGTTCACGCCTGCGCAGGCGGTTCCCTGCCACTGGCCGAACCTAGCCGAGCGAAGGCTGGCGTCGCGGAGGGAACGGGTGAACACAGCACCTCGCCTGGCCGGCGCGGGGATCTGCTGCCTGGACCATATCGTGATCGCTCCTCAGATCGCCTGGGGTGACTCGACCCATGTGAGCGACCACTTTGCGCAGGGCGGGGGCCTAGTCGCCACCGCGCTGGTCGCGTGCGCGCGCTTGGGAGCCAGGGCTGACCTGTTCAGCCTGCTGGGAGATGACCAGCTCGGCGATCAGATAATCGAGGGACTGCAGCGCGAGGGGGTCGATACCGCGGGCGTGGTCAGGATCGAAGACGGCAGGAGTCCCTTCAGTTTCATCCATGTGGACGAGCGCTCCGGGGAGAGGACGATATTCCACCGCTCGGGGCGCGGCCTGGAATGGCATCCGGGATCGAACGACCTGCGCATGATCGGCGAATGTGACGCACTTCTGGTCGATCATGTTTACACCGAGCTTGCCCTGGCCGCAGCTGAAGAGGCCAGCGCACACGGTGTGCCGGTAGTGGCGGATGTGATGCCCAACGCGCAGAACGCGGCGTTGCTGCGCCGCGTGGATGTGCTGATCGCGCCCAAGCATTTTGTCCGCCGAATCGGGCGCCAGGGCAATCTGCACAGAGCGCTCGACGCCATCCACGAATTCGGGCCAAAGGTGGCGGTGATCACTCTGGGTGCTGATGGATGGGTGTCGTCTGATTCCACTGGTCGCAGTCGGGGCGGCGCGTTTCAGGTGGCGGTCGTCGACACCACCGGCGCCGGTGATGTATTCCACGGCGCGTTCGCATATGGGCTTGCCCGCGGCTGGGATACCGCGAGATGCGCTGAGTTCGCAGCAGCGGTGGCGGCGATCAAGTGCACCAAACCGGGCGGTCGGATGGGGCTGCCCTCGCTCGACGAAGCACTGGAATTCCTGAGGGAGCGCAGCAGGCTTGACTGGCGCGGCTTTGAAGACGAGCGATAGGGGGACTGTTCGATGAAGATGGCGGCCTCTGTACTGCTGTTGCTGTGTGCAGGTGCGACGTTTGCCGACGCGGCTGACGTCCCCGTTTACAGGGCGGTCAAGCTGGATGGCGCGATTACCGTGGACGGAAGACTTGACGAGCCCATTTGGCGTCAGGCCGAGGTGAGCCGGCCTTTCGTACTGTGCGAGAGTGGGGAGGAATATGATCCACGCAGCCGACAGCGTTCCTGGGCTAGCTGAGTGCCCTTATGGGGCAAGCGAAGTTGGCAATCTGTCCCCCCACGGGCACAGGACACCGGGCACGATCCTGTGCCGCCCTTGGCTCCTTCGGGTACCAGCGCCTGCGGCCTGGCATGGCACGGTTGTTGCTGGGGCTATGATGCGTAGGAAGTGCGTCTCCCCCGCACAACGGTTCGTCTCAGGGGTGAGACTAGGGCCGGACGGAGGTGGTAGCCATGCCAGATCTAGGCAGCACGCTATATCGCCGCAGGGGGTTGGTGTTGACGGTGCTACTCGGCGCGGCGGTACTGGTGACAGTGTGCCTGCTTGTGAGCCGAGTACCGCAGGCGCTGGCGCCGGTCATCTGGGCATTGCGCTGAGCGGTGGGTGGGTCGCTGAGTGTAGGGCCTACGGACACCGCCAACTCCGACAGAATTATCCTCGACCCGCACGGCCCGCCCCACGCCTCATATCCTGGTGGGCGGGGAGGGACTCGAACCCCCACGGGTCGCCCCACTGGATCCTAAGTCCAGCGCGTCTGCCAGTTCCGCCACCCGCCCTTAGAAAGGCAGTATTCGCCATTCTGAGGCCCCCTTTCCTCTCTCAGGTGTGATTGAAGCTGCGCCTCGCCGAGAGGCTGGCGGCGCCGATGCTATAATGGACCGCTCACCATGACCTCGCGCGAGCGGATGCTGACAGCCCTCGAGGGAAAGGCCGTGGATGCGATCCCGGTGGCGCCGTACTTCTGGGGCGCCGAATACGCCTGGAAATTGCTGGGTCGGCCCATCTGGGAGGTGCTGCACGGCGCCGGCGACGTCGGCACGGAGCTGCTCGGGGCGCTCGACCACCGGCACGCCTGCGATTGGGTCATCCCCCTACATCAGAGTTCCGGCCAGCTAGTTGGCAAGACCTATTCCTGGGAGGATGAGGCTCACGTCTACTTCACTGACGACACCACTGGCGAGAAGTTCGTTTTTCACAAGGAAGGCCACTGGCTTGTCTCGGCCAGCGAGATGGGGCGCGCGCGTGCGAGCCACCTCGCCGCGGATGTGGAGCCGCCCCGCAATTGGGTCGAAGCTGATGACTGGTTGAAGCGTTGGCACCGACATCTGGAGTCCGAGCCGACCCCGCACGAGCCGAACCGAGCGTTGCGCGAGCAGTTCCCCGACAGGTTCCTGTGCGCGCCTATGATGGCGCCGTTCGCCGGCTTCGCCTACGCGATCGGTTTCGAGCCAGCTTTGGTGCTGCTGCACGAAAACCCGCGCCTGTGTGCATGCATGATCGAGCGCACCATGGCCCATCTGCCTTTCGAATGTCGCGATCTGGCCGCCGACGGATTCGACGGAGGGATGATGTGCGATAGCTGGGCCTCCGCTGACATCATGTCGCCGGAGACCTACGCCAACTGGATCGCGCCACTGCACAAGATGGTATCGGATGAGTTGCACAGCGTCGGACTGAGGTCGATCGTCTACAACACGGGTAATGCGCTACCGCTTCTGGACACCATTGCCGGGGAGGGCTATGACGCCATCTCCGTGGAGGAGCGAGTCAAGGGCGTGGAGATGGACATCGGCGGGCTGCGCAGGCGCCTCGGGCCGGAGGCGTGTCTGGTTCGGCAATTTCGATGCTTATCTGCTGCTGCGCGGCGACCGCCAGGCGATCCGGGAGGAAGTGCGACGGCAGATACGAGACGCCGGTCGCAGGTCATTTGTGGTGAGCACCGGCAGCCCGGTCTGCGACGGCACCGAGCCGGAAGTGATCGACTTCTGGATCGCGGAGGTGCGCGAGGGACAGTCGCCCGACGGGCAGTGCTGCTGGTGGGCCGTGGAGGAATCGAACCTCCGACCTTGGGATTAAGAGTCCCCTGCTCTGCCTAGCTGAGCTAACGGCCCCGACTGGGGAGAACATAGCGTCGGGGCGGCACTTTGTCAAGTTGACATCGGCGTCGCGTTCACGTAACATGTGCCCCGGCTGTCGGCGTGCAATCGGCTCGTCGTCGGCGTGGCGGTGATTCGGTCGACTACCGAGGAGGCCCCATGTTCCGATCTGCGTCCACATTCGCTCGGATTCTGTTGTGCATCGTTGCGGTCACCGTGGCGACGCTGGGTCTTGTCTCGTTGGCTCAGTCGGCCCAGCCCGCGACGCTGGACCAAGCACTGGCGGACGGCGCGCTCTCGCTCGAGGAGGCACTGCACCTCGCCTCTGACTACAACCTGGACGTGCAGCAAGCGGAGGAGCAGATCCGCGCGGCTGAGGCCCAGGTGCGGCAGGCCATGTCCGCCTACGGGCCAACGATCGGTCTCTCGGCGACGCACAATCGTGTCTTTGAGGTGGTGTCGTTCTCACTACCAGGCCAGACGGTGAGTCTGGTTGGTCGGGACACGTTGACTGCGGACCTCCAGGTGTGGCACACCCTTTACACCTCCGGCCGGCGGCGCGCTCAGGTGCGCGCTGCTGCGGCAGGCCGGACGTCGGCCCGCGCCGCCGAGGCTCGGACTCGCCAGGTGGTCGCGGCCAACGTGAAACTCGCCTACTATGGCGTGCTCACCGCGCAAGAGACCGTCAGTGTCGCGCAGGATGCGCTGGCGAGTGCGCAGGAGCAATTGCGCGTGGCGGAGGCGCGGGTGCGTGCGGGCACGGCAGCGGAATTCGATCAAATACGGGCTGAGGCCCAGGCGGCACAGGCTCAAGAGGCGCTGCTGCGCGCGCAGAACGGCGTCCGCCTGAGTCGGAACGCCCTCAACTATACCCTGGGGATCCCGCTCGACACCGACTACCAGCTCTCGACATCCCTGGCCGCGCCTCGCGAGGCGCCGGCACTGGAGCAAATGGAACAGCGCGCACTCGAGCGGCGTCCCGAACTGGTCCAGGCTCGAGCGGCACTTACTGCGGCGCGCGCCCAGGAGGCCATCGCCCGCAGCGGCCTGCGACCGAACGTGATGGTGGGCGCCGGGTATCGGCAGGTTCTCAAGGGGAGCATCTTGGATGTCTCGACGCCGAGCGTCACCGCGGCGCTCGCCTGGGACCTGTACGACGCGGGCCTCACCCCTGGGCGACTCGCGCAGGCGAAATCCGAAGAGCAGTCGGCTGCCTTGCTGGAAGAGCAGTTCACCCAGACCATCCAGCGGGAGGTGCGCGATGCATTGCTGAATCTCCGGTCGGCGGCCGAACGGGTGGCTGCTACCCAAAAAACCGTGGCCGCGGCGGAGGAAGCACATCGCATCGCCCAAGTGCGGTACGACGGCGAGGTGGGCATCCTGCTCGAAGTCATCGATGCACAGGCCGCCCTGACCGCCGCGCGCAACGACTATAACCTGGCCCTCTACGAGCACCATCTCGCGGCTACCGAGTTGGCTCTCGCGGTGGGCGAGCCGGTCGAGCCGCAGCCGCCAACAGCGCCATGACCGCTACAGACAGCACGCAAGCTGCCGATCTCATCGAGCAGACCATCGACTCCTACCGGCGACACGTCAACGCCGGTCTTGCCAGTCTGCTCAAGTTCATGGGCTTTGACACGGTCGAGACCGAGGCGCGGGGGATGACCGTGCGCACGGCGGACGGGCGCGAGTACCTCGACTGCCTGGGGGGATATGGCGTCTACGCGCTTGGCCATGCGCACCCGCGTGTCGTTGCCGCCGTGCACGAGCAACTCGATCGCCTGCCCATGTCCGCGAAGACGCTGTTCGACCCGGTCCAGGCGCAACTGGCGTCCCGCCTGGCGGAACTGACGCCGGGCGATCTCGCCTATTCCTTCATATGCAACAGCGGCGCCGAGGCGATCGAAGGCGCTTTGAAGCTCGCCCGCCTCTACACCGGCCGCCCCAACTTCGTCGCCGCCCAGAACGCATTTCACGGCAAGACGATGGGCGCCCTCAGCGCCTCCGGGCGCGAGGTGTTCAAGAGACCCTTCGAGCCGCTGGTCCCCGGGTTCACGCACGTTCCGTTTGGCGCCGGCGAGACGATGGAGCGCGCCGTTGACGATCAGACGGCCGCCGTCATCCTAGAGCCGATCCAGGGCGAGGCCGGCATCATCCTGTCGCCTGACGATTATCTGCCGCGCGTGCGCGAAATCTGCTCGCAGCGCGGCGCGCTGCTCATCCTCGACGAGGTTCAGACCGGCTGCGGGCGGACGGGCCGCATGTTCTGCTGTGAGCACTACGGCGTCGTGCCCGACATCATGACCCTCGCGAAGGCGCTGGGCGGCGGGGTGATGCCGATTGGCGCTTTCATCTCGACGCCCGAGATCTGGAAAGTGATGGAGCCCAACCCGCTTCTGCATTCCTCCACCTTCGGCGGCAATCCCCTGGCCTGTGCGGCGGCGGTTGCAGCGCTGGATGTGATCGTCGAGGAAGAGCTGCCCGCGCGGGCCGCCGAGACGGGCGACTACTTCATCGGTCGCCTGCACGAGATAGCCGCCCAGCGATCAGACCTGGTGACCGAGGTACGGGGCCGGGGCTTGCTGATCGGGATGGAGTTCTCCGAGGACGACGTCGCCGGGCTGGTGATCGCCGGTCTGGCACAGCGCGGCATCATAGCCGCCTACACGCTCAACAATCCACGCGTCATCAGGCTCGAACCGCCGCTAATCATCACCCGTGAGCAAGTGGACAGGGTCGTTGCCGCGCTTGACGAATCCATCGCCCAAACGGCCGCCCTGCTTGCCGAATAGGAGGTGACCATGCGAACGCTGGTGGTGGCGGTGCTCCTCGCCGCGCCGTTCCCCGCCCTTGCCGCCGACGACGGTGTGATCTGGGCCGAGTATCAGCCCGAGTGCTTCATCGTGCGTGCGCCGCAGTATGAGTTCCGCTTCAGCCCGGACTTCTCGTTTATTGACTACCTGATGGCTAAGTCTGGCCAAGGCGACGAAAACGTCTTCGACTTCTACGTGCTGCCGTCGGTCCGCGTGGACGACCGGGACTACTTCTCGGTTGCGGCACGCCGGTCAGCAGAGGTGCACCCCGTATGGATCGGCCGTTACCTGACGCAGATCCAAATACAGAACGTCACGTTGGCGAGCGCGCAGGGGGACACGTGGCCCGGCTTGGCCGAAATGGCCCTGTACTGCCACCGCGACCGCGTGTACGTGCGCGTTTCCTTGTTGACCGGCAACAGCTCCATCATTGCCAACGACATGGTCGTCTACGACGCGGCCGAGGGCCATCGCGAATGCCCAGCACAGGCCATGGATTACGCTGGCGCTGAGTTCCATCTCCCGGGTACCTCCGCGAAGATATGGTCGGGGTACGCGATCGCGGGTGAGCATACGTTCCCGAAGGAATGGTGGCATTATGACACTCCATTCTCCGCCGTCTCGGTGGCTTGCGAGGAAGCTGCGTTGGGCGTCGTGTTCCCTGAGCGCGGTCGCCCAGGCCGGCTCGTGGCGCGGCGTCAGCGGGGAACCCCCCCAGGCCTGAAGTTGCTTGCCCCGGTAACGGGCGCTGACATGGGAGGTGTGCCGGTCACTTGGCAACCCGGCGAGCGGCACGAGGTCTTCTTTGAACTGATCCCAACCACGGCCGAGCGCCTTGTCCCCGACACCGAGGCGGCGCTCCGTAATGACCTGCAGCCGCTGACCGCCGACCACTTCACCGTCACCCGCGGCGAGTTCGTGGGCTACGACCCGACGCGGGGGACGTACCGCTTCAACGCCCAGGATGCGCACAGCCCGACCCCCGTCAAAGGCTACTACGGCGGCTGCCGATTCACTGTGAGCAATGACGACCGGCCGCGGACGATCTTGATCGAGCAGTTCAACAACTGGGGCGGGCTGCGGGGCGCGGTCATCCGCGACGGCGAGGGCAACCCGCTGCCGATCCAGCCGCAGATATCGGTCAATTTCCCTGAACGCGCCGCCGAGGGCGAGCACGACTGGGGCTACGTGATCTATCCCCTCGAACTCAAGCCCAACGAGACGCGCACTATCTGGGCCGATCACCTGTACTATGGCTACGGCGTGCACGACCAGATCTGTCTGTTCTCGCTGGAGAACGTCGGCGACCACCCGCTGCTTCAGACCAGTGTCGCTATCATGGAGAGCCACACGGTGACCACCGGCGAGCCGGAGTTGCGGTTCAACGACTTCCGTCGCTACAAGAGCGACTACCACGGCTATCGCAGCGTGTCAGCCGTGTTGCCCTCGTTCTTGCGCTACCTCGATCCAGAAGGCGAATGGCACCGCGTCACCGCGGGACCGATCTCGGTCCAGCACGTCGGTCCCAACCTGGTCGAGTATGTGATCCGCGGCTGGACCGACGACAGCAAGGTCGAATTGACGCTGCACGTCTGGCAAGCGGCACATGATGACATGACGCGCGTCTTCTATCGCGCCGATATCGTGGTGAAGGAAGACATCGAGGTCAAGCAAGGCAGCCACGGCAACCTGCGGCTCCTCAATCACCACACGTTCAACCCCATGTACTATCGCAAGTATGCCTTCCTGGGCGCGGACGGTGAGGTACACACCGGCGAACTCGACCTCAGCGGCACGGCGAAGGAGGACGGCACGCCGCTGCCGGCAACGGGCACCTGGGTCGCGGAGTATTACGCGCCTAACATCCTCGACTACGGCAGCATGTCGCCCGAGGGCGTGTTCACGCGCATGGAGAAAGACGCGCCCGGCGGCAAGTGGCATACCTGCGGCGATATCGTCGGCAACCCGGCCTTTCTTCTGCGCAGGTTCGACGCGCGTATCAACGGCAGGCAGATCGACCAGCCAGGACTGTACGTCTTCGCCGCCCGCGGCGGCGACAACCCCGATCCCGGCCAGCAATACGCGCGCGACCTGGCGATTGTGCTGCCGGAACTGCCGACGCGCATCGAGGCCGGGAGCACGATTAGCTATGAGGCGATGAGTTTCGTTTACGGAACACTCGATTCGGGCTACGAGACCGCTGCTGCCGAGTTCGAACAGTGGTCCGCTGCCGCGCTGCAAGGCGATTTCCCGCTGCGCGTGAAGGCGAAGAATGGACAGGCCGAGTTCGCAGTCACCGGCGGCGCAAACTGGATGCCGGTGATGATCGACGGGTTCGAGAAGCCGCCGGTGCTGGCGCTGCGATACCGACGCCCAGGCTCGGCGGACTGGCAGCTGGCGAACCTGGGCCGCGAGGGTAATGACTGGTGCACGCTGTATCGCGATGGCGAAGGCTACGGCGCGCTGGCGCTGGTACCGACCCACCAGTGGCCGGGGGCCACGTATCGCATCGAAATGACAGGGACGGTAGAGAGATGATCGAGATCGATGGCGCTGAAGGCGGGGGCCAGATCCTGCGGATCGCGACGGCGCTCTCCGTGTTGAGCGGGCGGCCGCTGCGGGTCACCAATATCCGCGGCGCGCGGCCGAAGCCCGGGCTCCAGCCGCAGCACCTGTTGGGCGTCAAGGCACTGGGAGAACTGAGCCAAGCGCGTGTTCAGGGCGCCGAGATCGGTTCCACCACGGTGACCTTCGAGCCGGGCTCGATTCGCGGGCGCCCGGATTGGCGGCTTGAGGTCGGCACCGCTGGCAGTACCATGCTGCTTGTACAGTCGCTGCTGCCCTGTCTGGCGGCGGCAGGTGACCGTTCGCGCGTGACGCTGACGGGTGGCACTAACAATCCCTGGGCTCCTCCAGTCGAGTACTTCCAGGAGGTGTTCCTGCCGACCGTGGAGCGCATGGGCGTCCGCGCCCGCCTCGAACTGCGTCGGCGCGGATTCTATCCGAAGGGTGGGGGAGAGGTCGTCCTCGAGGTCGACCCCTGCCCGGAGGTCAAGCCGATCCAGCGCACCGAGCGAGGCGACCTGACGGGTATCCGCGGCGTGGCCTATAGTCGCAATCTGCCCCGGCATATCACCGAACGGATAGCCAAGGCGGTGACGGAACGTCTGCAGGCCGCAGGCCTGCCCCGGCCGCAGTTCGAGTATGATACCGAAGGGCCGTCGGCGAGCCCGGGATGTGGCGTCGTGCTGTTCGCTGACTGCGCGGGCGATGTGCGACTGGGCGGGGATGCGCTCGGCGAGCGTGGCAAGCCAGCCGAAAAGGTCGGTGAGGAGGCGGCCGAGGCGCTGATCCACGAGATCGAGAGCGGCGCTGCGGTTGACCGTCACCTGGCTGACCAGTTGGTGATCTATGCGGCACTGGCGAGCGGCCAGTCGCGCTACCTCGCCAGCGAAGCCACCGACCACATACGCCTCGCGATCGACGTCACGCAGCGTATGCTCGATGCTCGCTTCGCACTGGAGGGAGAGCGGCCTGTCGCTGTGGCGTGCGCGGGCCGTCGGTAGGCCAGGCCTTGCGCCCGAGTGCCCGCTGGAGAGGAAGCGCTCCTGCGCCACAGAAGTTGACCGCGGCATCCTGTTCGTCAAACGATAGAAAGGAAGTCGCGTCACCGTGAAACTTGCCGCTCAGGAGGGGATGGTTCCCGGCGCCAGTCTGGTGGAACGACTGGAGGCGCTGGCGCAGTTCGGATACCAAGGGGTCGAGTTCGCCGGGCGCAATCTGCCCGGCCGCGAGAAGGAGGTCGCCCGTGCGGTCGAGCGCACCGGAGTCAAGGTCGCCAGCATCTGCGCAGGTTACCCGGGAACCCTGCTTTCGCCCGATCCCGCCGTCCGCAAGCAGGCGGTCGATGGCATCAAGACGCTGCTCGCGGTGGGCGGGCAGATCGGATGTGCAGACGGGCTGATCGTGGTGCCCATCTTCGGGCCGCCGCAGCTGCCCGACCTCAGCCCCATGACCAGCGCACGCGAGCTGGAGCACCACCTGCTCATCAAGCTGCTGCAGGAGCTAGCGCCGGCGGCCGAGTCGGCCTCCTGCAACATCCTGGTCGAACCGCTTAACCGCTATGAGACGCATCTCCTCAATCGGCTGGAGCAGGGGGTCGCAGTGGTCGAGCAGGTCAATCATCCGCGCGTCAAGATCATGGCTGACTTCTTCCACATGAACATCGAGGAGGCGGATATCGCCGCGAGCATCCGCGCCGCGGGCAAGCATGTCGCACATGTTCACCTTGCCGACAGCACGCGGATGCTCCCCGGGCACGGGCACACCGACTTCAAGTCGGGTTTTGTGGCGCTCAAGGACATCGGTTATCAAGGCTACATGGCGATGGAGTGCGGTGTGCCGGGCGACCCGGCGGTGGAGCTGCCGAAGAGCGCGGAGTATCTCAAACAGTGGATCTAGTCAGCGAGTAGGGAGCAGGAGGAAAGGATAGGTCATGCCGGTCAAGATCGGATTCGTAGGAGTGGGTGGGATCGCCCACGCGCACATCCACAACCTGAGGCAGATACCGGGCACGGAGCTGGTCGCGTTCGCCGATCTCAACCGATCGCGCGCCAAGGCGGTAGCCGATCGTTTCGGCGGCCGGGCATATCGCGACTGGCGCAAGATGTACGACAATGAAGAGCTCGACGCAGTCTACATCTGTGTGCCGCCGCACGGTCACGTCGGTCAGGAGCAGGCCGCGGCCAAGCGGGGTTGGCACCTGTTCATCGAGAAGCCAATCGCCAACGATCTGGCAGTTGCCAAGCGGATCGCGCGGGCGATCAGGCAAAGCGGGGTGATCTCGTCGGTGGGCTATCACTGGCGCTACTACGATACCAGCGATCGTGCCAGGGCGCTGCTCAAGGGGAAGACCATCGGCATGGTGCTGGGCTACTGGTTGGGCACCATGCCCGGCGTGCCGTGGTGGCGGGTGATGCGTCAGTCGGGTGGGCAGATGGTGGAACAGACCACGCACATCTTCGACCTGGCGCGTTATCTTGTCGGCGAGGTCAAGCGAGTGCACGCGGCCTATAGTCTGCAAGCGCTCAAGCACGTCCCGAAGTTGACTGTCCCGGATGTCGGCACGGCGATCCTGGAGTTTCACAACGGCGCCATCGGCCAGATCTCCACCACCTGTCTGCTGAATCAAGGGTACAGCGTTGGGCTTCGCGTTCTCACGCCCGAGCTGATCATCGAGTCGGATGGTGGCTCGCTGCGCGTTGTGGAGCCCGGACACACCGCGCAGTTCCAGTCTGCGGTGAGCCCGACCATGATGGAGGATCAAGTCTTCGTGCGCGCGGTGCGGACCGGGAGGGCTGGTGCCATCCGCTCGGGCTACGACGACGCGCTGAAGACGCTTGCCGTTACGCTCGCCGCCAACCAATCGGCCAAGACCGGCAAGGCGGTTCGCGTCATCGCCTAACGCGAGCGGCCTGCGCCAGCAGGACGGGAAGCAGCGATCGCGGAATCTACCTCCGCCGGGTTTCAGCCCGGCGGAGGGTCCTTCGTGGTAGAGGAACGCGTTGTTGTGGCGATCGAAGCCCGTCTCGAGCAGGTAGAGCGCATCTTGCGCGACACGTTGTCGCTACTACATGACCTGGGCGAGCGGGCCGCCAGACTTGAGCGGGCCGTGCGGCTGGTATCCTCGCTTCACGAGTTGCAGGGCCGGGTCGACAGATTGGAGCGAGCATTGAGGATGGTCATCCAGGCCCAAGTCCACGACGCCGAGTCGCGCCAGGAGAAAGAGGTGAGGCGGCTCGCGCGGCTGGCAGGCGAGGAGCTGGGAAAGCCGTCCCATGAGGTCGAGCGCCTCTTCGAGGTGGTGGAGGAGCTCGTCAGGAGGCGCGCCTCACCGGGAGAAAAGCAGCGGCCACCCGATGAGGGCGGCGCCCCCTCGGCATGAGCCGGCGCACCGCGATGCAACGTCCCGAGGGCAGGGGGCCTCAAGTCATGGCGTCGGCCGTCGCGCTTGCTGCCTTCGCTCTCGTCGCGGGGGGCTGCGGGCCTGCTCGACAGCCCACCAACCACCGCACCGAGATCAGCCTCTTCACCTGGGTTCAGCCGAAGGAGGCGGCTGTCAACGCTCAGCTTATTAGCGAGTTCGAGCGCGAGTACCCCGACATCCGCGTTCGGACCATCAACGATCCCAGCCAGCGCGCGATGGACAAGCTCCAGGCGAAGTTCGGTGCCGGCCAACCGCCCGACGTGATGTCGATCCACGGTGCGTATTTCGTTCCGCTGGCGGCCAAGGGTGCGTTGCTGGATCTCGGGCCACTAATCGAAAGCGACCCCGACTTCGATCTGGCAGACATCTATGCGGGACTGCTCGATCTGTGTCGCTACCAGGGCAGGCTGTATTCGGTCCCGCGCTACGCCTCGGTATACGTGCTCTTCTACAATCAGGACCTATTCGATGCGGCCGGTGTAGCATATCCCCGCGCGGACTGGACCTGGGACGACTACCTCGCGGCTGCCAAGCGGCTGACGGTGCACAGCGATGACCCGAATCGGCGCCAGTACGGCTGCATCATCGACTTCTGGGGCTCGCGGCTGTACCCGTGGATCTGGCAGAACGGCGGTGACATCCTGAACGAGCAGCGGACGCGGTGTCTGCTGGACAGCCCGGAGACCATGGGGGCGCTTCAGTTTCTGGTCGACCTACGTGATAGACACCGTGTCGCCGCGTCGAGCGAGAGCACCGACCGCAACATGGCGCTCGATGCCTTCAAGACCGGGCGCATCGGAATGTACATGACCGGCGCCTGGGACATCCAGACGCTGCAACCCATCGAGTCGCTCCAGTGGGGAGTGGTCCCGCTGCCCGGCCGCAAGCGGCGAGCCACCCTGTTGGGCACGGAGAACTACGCGATCGCAGCAGCCAGTGACCATCCCAAGGAGGCCTGGGCGCTGCTCAAGTTCCTGCTCGATCCTTCAACGCAAGAGCGGATGGCGACGGAGTTGGAGAAGCAGCCGTCGCGCCGTTCGGTGGCAGAGGGCCCCTATTTGCAGGGGCCGCTGGGGAAGAAGCACCGCGTCTTCGTCGAAGCGTTGGGCTACGGCGTCGCGCCGCCCAACATCCCTGAGTGGGATCGCATCGGCCGGGCCGTCGTGCAGCAGCAGATGGACTTGATCTGGAGCGGCAATATTTCGGTAGCGCAGGGCTGCCGGACAGCGGCGGCCAAGGCCAATCAGGAGCTGGCTGCGGCGCGCGCCGCGCGCAAGGCGTCCGCCAAATGACGACACAACGCGCCAGCGGCAGAGCGTGCGTTGACGCTCGCCGACCGGCTGTGCTATCATCCTGGGGAGGGTGGCGGGGTCCACGCAGGCGAGGGGAGAGAACAATGAGGTGCAAGGCGCTTGGGCGTGTCGGCTGCGCGGCGGTGTTAGTGGTGCGTTCAGCTTTGGCGCCCGAAGCGGCTGCTTCGGCGAAACGCACCACTGGCGTGCTGTTACGTCGCACACTAGGATGCGCGCTGATAATCGCCAGCGTCCTGGCCTGGGCATCGGTCAGTGCATTGGCGCTGCCGAAGGAACTGTCTGAGGCGCGTAAGGCTTTCTTCAAGGAGATGGCCTCCGATATCACCATCCCCGGGCTCGCCCGTCACATCAAGGAGCTCTCCTCCATCGACAGCCGAGTCACCGGCTATCCTGGCTGCGATGAGGCTGCTGACTACGTTTACCAACAGTTCGAAGAGATCGGGCTCGAGCGCATCCGGCGCGAGTCCTTCCAAGTCACGGTGCCGGTCGGCAAGGGCAGCCTGACGATCCACGCAGCCGGCTCGCGTACGGCCCCGATTACGATCTATCCGCTCTGGCCCAACGACGTGCGCACCTGCAAATTGCCCAAGGATGGTCTCGATGTGCCGCTGATCTATGCCGGCGGCGGGGAATTACGCGAGTTCAACGGCAAGCCCGTCAAGGACACTGCGGTGTTGATGGAGTTCACCTGCGGCGGCCGCTGGCTGAATGCACCCCGCCTGGGGGCCAAGGCGGTGCTTTTCATCGAGCCCGAGAGCACGGTTGACATGCGGGGGGAGGCCGAGGCGAAATTCTTGGCCATTCCCATCGACGTTCCTCGATTCTGGGTCAAGCGGCAGGACGCCCAGCCGTTGCTGGCCCTGCTCAAGTCGACGCCTCAGGTCACTGTCCATCTGGAATGCGACTCGGACTGGGCCACGCGGACGGGCTACAACATCATCGGGGTCATCCCCGGTAGCGGCCGTCCGGCCGCAGTGAGGCGCACCAAGGGCATGACGCAGGCGCAATATCGGGCCAAGGTCAAGGAGGCGCAGGACACCGCCCGCAAGCTGAAGGACGAGGTCGTCTATCTGACTGCCTACTACGACTCCATGTCGATCGTGCCCGACCTGGCGCCCGGTGCCGAGTCGGCCTGTGGGATCGCCTCCCTGTTGGAGACGGCCCGCGTGCTCAAGAAGTACCCGCCCAAGCGCACGGTGGTGTTCCTGGCGACGAGCGGACATTTCGAGGCGCTAAAGGGCGTACGCTCCTATCTGTGGGACTGGCTGAAGTGGGATCGCCTGAAGGTGGAGCCGGAGCTCGCCAGCACGCAGCCTCCCAAGCCCGTCTTCGAGCGCGGCATCAACCACCCGACTGCGGCCAGTGTTCCAGGCTTGGCGAGATGGGTCGCCGGCTGGCGTGTCTTCGGGGGGTCCGAGTGGGCGAAGAAGGTCGCCGACTACCGCGGGATTCCCGCCTGGCTGGGCTGGGCGCTGGGAGCGGCCGCAGTGCTCCTCTTGATCAGCGCCTGTATCTGGCCCGTGCTGCGGAAGCCAACCTGGGTGATGGTGCCTGTTGCTGTGCTGGTTATCCTGGTGGCCGGCGTCCGCTATACGCGCGACCACTACGTGCGCGACAAGATCCATCTCTGGGTGTCGCTCGACCTCAGCAGCCGGCGTCCGCGGGCGGGCATTTTCTACAAGACCATGTTCTACGAGTATCGGGAGGACATCCAACGCGACTTCTCCGACCTGGCGCGCGTGTTTCGCGAGAACTCCGAGAAAGTGGCGCCCGCACTCGGGCTCGATGCTGGGGCAACCTTCGTGGACGGCGTTAATCCGATCGCGGGCAAGCCCTGGCGGACCTTCCTTCCCGGCAAGATGGCTGGGGAGCACGAGCCCTTCACGGTCGGCGGCGGCCGAGGGGTCGCCTTGATCACTACCGACGATATGCGGCCGATGGTGGACACGCCGTTCGACACTTTCGAGCATGTCAACGTCGGGAACTTGCAGCGGCAGGTGCGCTTGCTGACCTGTTTGGTCCGGGAGGCCACCGTCGACAAAGACATGCCCATGCCCGAGGAGCCGGTGTTCAAGCGGATGACTCTGACGGCAGGCTACGGTGACCTGAGCGGGGTCTGTGTCGAGTTCGTGCCCAGCGAGAGCCTGGTACCCAAGACTCCTGTGCCGGGGTCGATCGCATCGCTGCGCCTGATTCACAACAGTCTGATGGGTGTGCGCGGGACGATGATGGAGCGCGTCGGCAGCAAGGGCGAGTTCCATTTCATGGGCATCCCGACCGTCAACGCGATCGGCCGGCGACCGATCGTGGTGAACGCCTACCGCACCGACCCCACCACGGGTGAGATCGACTACGCGGTCGACCAGGGCGCCCAGGGCACCAAACGCTTCAAGAATGAAGTGTTCATGACGATGGGTCACAAAGAGGTGACCGTCGTCCTGTTCAAGTGCATCAGCATGGCGCTGTATGACTTGGTCGATCCTCTGAACCTGGTCACGCTTACCGGCATGAATATCTACGACGCCGAGACCGACGCGGAGCCGCAGTATTATGGCTGCTTGCTGGCGCGACCAGAGGCATGGGCGTCACATGTGGAGGACGTCGCCCTGGTATTCATGCCGCGGTACGCCAAGGTGAAGGTGACCATGAATCTGGGGCCGACCGCGCGGCGATTCGTCCTACTCAAGAGCGACGCCAAGAACCCCCAGGGCGTCGGCTTCCCCCCGGAGAGTCTGCGTCACACGGTCGTTGAGCGCGCTGCGGGCGGCGGTATGGTCGAGCGCAGGGTTTCCTCCAGCTTCGTGGTCGAGAACACCCCGCTCCAGGTGGCCAATGACTTGTGGCATCTGGACGAAATGAGAATCAACAAGCTGGCGAAGTTCCGGATCATTAACGACAACCTGAACCAGCTCCACGAGGACGCGCGGCAGAACATAAACCAGGCGCGGGCGGCTCTGAAGCGGATGGACTACGCCGCCATGAACTCCCACGCTCGGGCGGCCTGGGGCTATGAGGCGCGCGCCTATCCCGACGTTCAGCGGACCACCGATGACGTGCTCAAGGGCGTGCTCTTCTACCTGGCACTGATGCTGCCGTTCGCAGTGTTCTGCGAACGGCTGTTCTTTGCATTCCCCGATCTGCGGGTGCAGATCATGGGGACCTTCGCCATCTTTGGGGCGACAGTGGCTGTCTTTCGCTGGTTGCATCCGGCGTTCGATATCAGCATGAACCCGATCATCGTGATCCTATCCTTCGTGATGCTCGCGCTGGCGGTGCTGGTGATCGGGTTGGTGACCACGAAATTCGAGGACCAGCTGAAGGCGCTGCAGACCAAAATGAGCGGCGTCCACCGGGCCGACATCGGGCGCATGAGCGTGGCCGCTGCCGCCTTCTCCCTAGGCATCAGTAACATGCGGCGCCGACGCGCGCGCACGGTGCTCACCTGCATCACTTTGGTACTGTTGACCTTTACCGTGCTCTCTTTCACGTCCGTTACATCGGGTATGCGGTTCAACGTGCGCAGGCAGGTAGGCGATCCGCGCTACAACGGGCTGATGATCCGCAACGCAATATGGGAGCCGCTTCAAGAGGGCGCACAGCGCGTGCTCTACGATGAGTTCGGGCGGCGTCGGGTGGTAGTGGCCCGAGCCTGGCTCGACTACACCAAGCAATTCGGCGGCGAACAGTCCTTCGTCGCGCTCACCGCTCCCAAGAAGTCAGAGAAGATCTATAATGCGCGCGCCATCGTCGGCCTCGACCCCCGAGAGCCGAAGGTCACCGGCATTGACTGGGCGCTGCGGCGCACCGAGGAGGGCGGTCGTCAGGTCGTCTGGGGGCGTTGGTTCCGGCCCGGCGAGGGTGATGCCGTCATCATCTCGCGTGCCATGGCGGAGATGCAGCATATCACCGCCGAGGACGTCAACAATGAGCGTGTGAGCATCAACATCAGCGGCGCGCCCTTCACTCTCATCGGTGTGATCGACCCTCAGCGCTTCTCCAAAATCAGAGACCTCGACCACGAGGAACTGACACCGGTGGACCGCATTCAGATGGCCAAGCAGCAGCAGGCGGCCGGCGGCGGCACTGGCGCCGGCGAGGCCGAGGCCGGGTTCCAGGAGTACATCCACCTGACCTCTGACGACGTGGTGATTGTCCCCTACGAGACCGCGATCAACATGGGCGCCTTGGTGCAGTCGGTGGCGATCGACTTCGTCACGCCGGCTGAGGTTAGGCGTGTGCTCAATCTGCTGATCCGACGGCTGGGGTTCAACGTCTACGCGGGAGATATGGAAGAGAAGCGCATCTGGCGCTGGAGTTCGATCGGAGTCACTCGGATCGGCGGCTTCAGCGAACTGCTGATCCCAATCTTGATCGCTGCCCTGATCGTGCTCAACACCATGCTCGGTTCGGTCTACGAGCGGGTGCGCGAGATCGGCATTTTCTCATCGATCGGGCTGGCGCCAAGCCACATCGCTACGCTGTTCCTGGCGGAGGCATTCGTGTACTCCATCTTGGGTGCCATCTTCGGCTACCTATTGGGCCAGGGCATCACCAAGATCATCGTCTACTACGACCTGCTGCCCGGCCTCAACCTGAACTACGCGTCGCTCTCGGCGGTGGCATCTACCGGCCTGGTGATCGCGGTGGTCATGCTGTCGACGGTCTATCCGGCGCGCAAGGCCTCCGAGGTGGCGACTCCAGCCATCGAGCGGCGATGGACGGTGCCCGAACCGGTAGGCGATCGGTGGGAGATTCCACTGCCGTTTTCGGTGACCGGCGAGCAGGCGATTGCCCTCAATGCCTTCATGTCGGAATGGTTCAATGCCTACGAGGAGTACTCGATCGGTGACTTCGTCACCCAAGACGTATCGCGTGAGGAATTCGAGAGCCAGTACGGCACCGGCTATCGAATCGCACTCATGGCCTGGCTGGCACCGTTCGACCTGGGCGTGAGCCAGCGGGTGACCCTCGAGACCATCCCTGCCGAGATGACCGACGTCTTCGAATTGAAGCTCACGCTCGACCGAGAGAGTGGGGATGTTTCTTCCTGGAAGCGGGTCAACCGACGGTTCCTGAACACTCTGCGCAAACAGTTCCTGATCTGGCGCACGCTGCGCACCGAGGACCGCGACCAGTACCTAGGCAGGGAGCCCGCCGCCGAGGATGCGGGCGGCTAAGGCAGATTCCGCGATCCACTTAGAACGACCGGGAAAGGACGGTTGAGCATTGGCTGACGACCGCATACCGGAGCCGACCAAGGGCGAGGAGCCCAAGGAGGCTTTCCAGTATTACCTGAGCCGTCCGCCGGAGCTGGAGCCCGACCGCTTCGAGGAGGGGTTCACCGTCAAGACGGTGATGGGGGCCCTATTTGTGGGCTTCATCATGATGCCGGGGTCGATCTATCTGGGCCTGCTGGTCGGGCGCGATCTGGGTCCCGCCGCCGAGTGGACGACTATCATCCTCTTCAACGAGGTCGCACGGCGGTCGTTCACCACTATGCGCCGTCAGGAGCTCTACCTGATCTATTACATGGCCGGCGGTCTCGTCAGCATCGGCATGGTCGCCCTGGCGGGCGGGCCGTTCGCGGGTTGGATCTGGAACCAGTACCTGGTGCGATCGCCCGGCGCCGCTCAGTTCGGCATCACTAACGAGATCCCGCGATGGGTGGTCCCGTCTCCAGACAGCGAGGCCATTACCAAGCGCCTGCTCTGGCACCGCGATTGGTACAGCCCGGAGGGCCTCGGGTTCTGGCTCTCTCCCCTGTTCTTGCTGCTGATCGGCGACGTGATCGGCAAGCTCCAGTGGCTAGGTGCCGGCTACATCCTGTTCCGGACCACCTCCGATGTCGAGCGGCTGCCGTTCCCCTTTGCGCCGATCGCGGCCCAGGGCGCGACCGCGCTCGCCGAAGTCTCGGCTGATAAGGAGAGCTGGCGGTGGCCGGTGTTCAGCGTTGGGGCGATGATCGGGCTGTCCTACGGGTTCATCTATGTTGCGGTGCCGGTCTTCACGGGCGCGTTCCTGACCGAGCCGTTGATGCTGATCAAGATCCCATTCATCGATCTAACCCAGAACACCGAAGGCGTGTTCCCGGCGGCTCAGTGGGCCCTGGGGACCGACCTGGGCGGCATTCTGGCGGGATTCGTGGTCCCCTATCCAGTCGTGGTCGGCGCCTTCATTACGAACATGCTCACCAATGTGGCGATCACGCCGACCATGTATCGCATCGGTGCCAGCGAAACGCCGAATCGGTTCTTCCCCAACTGGCGGCAGGGGATGGACTTCATCCAGACCGGAATTGCCACCGGCATCGACTTCTGGATGAGCATCGGCATCGGCATCGCCTTCGCCATCGCCATCATCGGCTTCTTCGCCGTCGGCAAGAGCCTGCTCAAGGGTCGGCGCGACCGGCGGGAGGCAGGGCTGGTCATTCCGCCGGGGCGGGGCGACTTCCCGCTCTGGCTGGGGGTCTTGATGTGGTTCGTCGCCACCACCGGGACAGTAATCCTATGCCACAAGCTTATCCCGCGCTTCCCGCTGTGGATCCTGTTGGTCTTCGGGTACGCCTGGACTCCATTCAACTCTTATGTGTCGGCGCGGCTGCAGGGCATCACCGGCCGCGGCGTGGGCATCCCTTTCCTCAGGGAGGCAGCCTTCATCCTGAGCGGCTACAAGGGGATCGACATCTGGTTCGCGCCAATTCCGCTTCACGACTACGGCGCCTCGGCCCAGGCCTTCCGCGAGTTCGAGCTGACCGGCACCAAGTTCACCAGCATCATCAAGGCACAAATCTTCATGTTCTTCCTGCTCACGTTCTGCAGTTTCTTGTTCTGGTCGTTCTACTGGCGGCTGGGGCCGATCCCGTCCCCGACGTATGCCTACGCGCAGACGTTCTGGCCGATGAACGCCACCATGCAGGCGCTCTGGGTGACCGCGACCCGGGAGCAGAAGTCGTTTCTCCTGGAAGCGATCAAGACGCCAGTGCTCGATCCTAGCCGACCGCCGCTGGTGGAGTCCGGATTGGTCGGCGGCCTCGCGCTCTACGGCATACTGGTGGGTATCTTCAAGATGAGCCACATGTGGTTCTACGGGTTGGTGGGAGGTATCGGTGGCGCTCCCCACGCGTCAATCCCGATGGCGATCGGCGCGGTTCTCGGTCGTTTCTACTTCGCCAAGCGGTTCGGGTTCCGCACCTGGCAGCTCTACGGGCCCGTCCTCCTAGCCGGATACGCCTGCGGCACCGGCCTCATCGGCATGTTCTCGATCGCCCTGGCGATCATCTTCAAAGCAGTGAGGGTGTTACCATACTGAGGACCAAGGCCAAGCGACAGAAATCCGCCACTAACCTGACCGGGGTCATCGGCTGGCATGGGATCCGAGTTCAGGTCCCCGCTGGCTGGGAGATCGGCGCCATCGGCGGGGAATGGAACGCGGGCTACTTGCGCATTGATGACTCGGAGTCGACGCGGGTCGAGATCAAGTGGTCCCAGTCGCAGGTCCACACCGGCAAGGCGCTGGAGAGATACCTGCGGCAGCTGCGGAAGAAGACCCGGGGCCGAGTCGAGATCGACCGTACAGCCAAGGTTCTGCCAAAGCGAGCCAAGCCCGACAAGCACCTCTCCGGCTTTGCCTGGGATTCGGGCCAGCGCGGTCGCGGGGTCATCTGGCGTTGCCGGCGTTGCGGGCGCACGGTGATCGCCCAGGTCATGGGCCATCCGGGGGAGGACGTGGAGGCACTCGCGCGCGACGTGCTGGCCACGCTTGAGGACCACCCGATCGACGGCATGATCACCTGGGCGGCGTACGGGTTTATCTGCCAGGTGCCGGAGGCGTTTCGGCTGGAGAGCCAGCGCCTGATGGCCGCCTACATCGAGTTGAACTTCGCCGAGCGGAAGCGGCGGATTCGAGTAGTGCGATGGGGGATGGCCAGCGTCCAGCTCGCCCGGCTGTCGCTGAAGGAATGGGTCGAAGGGCAGTTCGGGTCTCGACGAGATGTCTGGTTGCGCACCGCGGCGTCACAGGTTCGCGGGCACGAGGGCGTAGTCCTGACCGGCCATGTCCGGCGTCGGCTTCATTCGACGAGGCGATTCTTCGAGCGTCTTGTGCGCTGGCGGCGCCCGATCGAGTTTGCTGGACAGGTCTGGCACTGTCCGGAATCGGAGCGCATTTTCGGGGTTGACAGTATTGATCGCGAGGGGCAGGCGGCCGCGGTGGCGGCGCAGGTGGCGGCATCCATCCCCTGCCACGGCGACTGATGCGGGCGATGAGGCTGAACCCACTGGCACGAAGACGACGGCCCCGGTTGTCGCGTCCGCAGGCATTGCAGGCGAGGCCGATTCGCAATCCGCACCTGGGTAGCAAACGCAACGAGCGGGACGAGCTGATGCTGGTGGTGCCGCGGCGCAACGATTGGGTGGGGCGGGCGCTGAGCCTCATCTTCATCGTGCCCAAGGAGCGCAACATCGTTCTCGACGCGGTAGGGGAGGACGTCTGGGCCCTCTGCGATGGCGAACATACGGTGGCACAGCTAGTCAAGCAGGTTGGCGAGAAGTACAAGTTGAATCCGAGAGAGGCCGAGGTGTCGCTCACTGATTACCTGCGGCAACTGGGCAAGCGCAATCTGATCGCGCTCGCGTTGCCGCAGTCGGATCTCACCCCGGGATCCACTACGAAGAAGGAGGCATCCGGCGATTAGCGAGCGTTTGATCGGTGATCTCAAGGGACGGGCGGGCATCCAGCGTCAGATCGCATTGCCGCTGGCACAATCCCTTCGGATGACCAAGAACAGCATCTTTATCCGTCTGGGCCGGTCGATCATCACTGCCGCCGGCATCTTCCTGGGCATTGCCTTCATGTGTTCTGTGTTCGCAGCCACGGCCGTCAAAGCGGGACTGCCCCAAGTGCAGTCTTCCATCGTGGTGGAGTCGGGACGTGCCAAGGACATCTGGCTGGTGGCTATTGGCCTGGTGGTGGCGACCATTGGGATCGTCAACTCGATGCTGATGGCGGTGACCGAGCGGTACAAGGAGATCGGCACTATGAAGTGCCTTGGCGCGCTTGACAGCCTGGTGGTCCGCCTGTTTCTGTTGGAATCGGGTCTGCTCGGGTTGTTGGGCGCGATCGCCGGAGCCATTGTTGGCACCGGCTTTGGGTTGCTCATGCAAGCTGCCCGGAATGGGTGGGGCGCGGTCGGGAAAATGGGCCCGGCTTTCAGTCTCAAATTGAGCATAACCGGCTGGCTGGCGGTGGCGGGGATGATGATCCTCGGGGTGGTCGGATTCCTGATCCTGCGCTGGCTGTTGTCGATTGTCAGCCGCGGATCGCAGCGCGTATTCAGCGCCGGGAGTTCGGCGATCGCCGGTGCCGCAGTGGGGCTGGCGCTGGGTGCGGTTCTGTGGTGGGACAGGATGACTGAAGTGTTGGCGACGCAGCAGATCGCGCTCGGCTTGTGGACGAGTGTTGGGGTGTCGATTCTGCTGGGGGCAATCCTCGCGGTGATCGCTGCAGTCTACCCGGCGCAACAGGCTGCCAAGATGCCCCCGGCAGCCGCCCTGCGGGTAGAGATCTGAGTTGGGAGGGAGCGTATGGCCGAGGTTCATGAGTACATCGTTCGCACCAAAGACCTGGTCAAGGAGTTCATCCTGGGCGGCACCATCCTGCGAGCGCTGGACAAAGTGGCAGTCGACATCCGCCGGGGAGAGTATATCTCGATCATGGGTCCCTCGGGCTCAGGAAAGACGACCCTTTTCAACATGGTCGGCGGCCTCGACAAGCCCACCGATGGCACCGTCTTCATCGACGAGGTCGATATGGCGCAATTGGACGCCTTCGAGTTGGCCTGGCTGCGGTGCCGCAAGATCGGCTACATTTTCCAGACTTTCAATCTGATCCCGGTGATGACCGCCCTGGAGAACGTTACCCTGCCCATGGTTTTCGCGGGCGTGTCCTCCGACGAGGCCCAGACCCGCGGCCAGCAACTGCTGGAGACGGTGGGTCTCGGCGAACGGCTTAACCACAAGCCCTCCGAACTCTCCGGCGGCCAGCAGCAGCGGGTTGCCATCGCTCGCGCCTTCGCCAACAACCCGGCGATCATCCTGGCCGACGAGCCCACGGGCAACCTCGACCTGCGTACCGGCAAGGAGATCATCAATCTGCTCAAGCAGATGAACCGCGAACGGGGCGTCACGGTGATCTCGGCGACCCACGACCTGAAGATGATCGACGTCTCCGACCGTGTGATCTGGATTCGCGATGGCAAGATCGACCGCGTCGAAGAGCGCGAGGATATCGATCTCCGCGTCGGCACGGTTGAGGGCGAAGAGGCCGGCTAAGGTCTCCCGAGCGCCGCGCGCCTGTCGGCAACAGTCTCGGAAGCAGGACGCCGGCGCCACTCAACGACCGACAAGAGGTGCCATGGCCATCTATATCCTGGCCATCGCCGCACATCCCGGCGACATTGAACTCTCGGCCCTCCTGGCGCGAGGTCGGGGCGCAGGCGGCAGCACGGGTCATCGGCACGAAGGAATGACCGGCGGGGAGAGCGAATGATGGCGATGCCGGGGTGGTAACGTTTCAGGCGGTCGTGCTTCTAAGAAGACAGAGGCCATTGGTTGGCGGCGAAGCGTGCAGAAATGAATAGAGGGACTCGAGGGGGCTTCTGGTCATCGGCGCTCTGCCTGATTTTGCTTATGGGGTGCTCTCTGGGCGCCGGGTATGCTATCGGCCGCTACGTGATCGGCGAGCGCTATGTCAAGCGGGGCGCGGTGGCGATCCGCACTCAACCGCGGCCGCGGCCCACCTATACCGGGGTCGTGCCCTCGCCGTCGGCGAGCGATGCCTGGAGGTTCGACACCCCTGAGTCCTATACCGAGGAATGGCTGCCCGAGGATCAGGGGGGCGCACGGGCTACCGTGGAGGAAATCCCTGCCGAACTCGCCCACGAGCGCGACCAGGAAGCGACTACTGAGGAAGAGGCGGGCTCGG
>Ga0209636_10001019_pt1 | contig 28063 bp, 22 predicted proteins | sample DeeMarSWOR152_54_FD_187464 | JGI IMG/M metagenome (GOLD analysis project Ga0209636, IMG submission 187464) | Marine sediment microbial communities from White Oak River estuary, North Carolina - WOR-1-52-54 (SPAdes) (version 2) | ecosystem: Environmental > Aquatic > Marine > Intertidal zone >...
CCCCGCTTCATTACTTCCACGAGTGCAACTGTCAGTGATGGGCGGCTGGTTAAGCCTTACCCATACCGGACTTTCACCGATAAGAAACTACAAGCTTAGCTTGGCGCACACCCAATTACCAAATTACCTAAAACAATGCAACATTTTCCATTTTAAATTGTCAAATATAATATGAAAAACCAAAAAGTTCTGGTTGAAAAAATCCTGTCTGGCAATACTGAAGAATTTAAAACGATTGTCCAAGAATACCAGCGTTTGGTGTGCCATATTGTATTTCGTATGATTCATAAACAGGAAGACCGGGAGGATATTTGCCAGGATATTTTTATCCAAGTTTACCAGAATTTGGGTAATTTTAAATTTGAATCGAAGCTATCGACCTGGATTGCCAGGATTGCTTATAACCGTTGTATCAATTATTTAGAGAAGAAAAAGACACCGCTTTTCGATGATTTTTCGCCTGTAGAAAAATCCATTGAAACCAAATCCAACAATAGAATATCGCCCGACACATTTGCGGAGCATCAAGATCGTTCGTCTCGACTTCAGCTTGAAATTGATAAATTACCAGTTCAGTTTCGGACGATTCTTACACTGTATCATCTTGAGGAAATGAAATACCATGAAATTGGGGAAATTTTGGAATTACCGGAGGGTACAGTGAAAAGCTATTTATTTCGTGCCAGGAAGTTATTGAAGGAAAAGTTAACCATGAAGTATGAGGTGGAGGAGTTGGTCTGATTTGGTAATTCAGTCATTGGGTAATTTGGCAATTTAGTAAATAGGGAATTGGTTCTTGCTTCAAAAATAACAACACTGCTAAAATATGTCATTCCTGCGAATGCAGGAATCCTTTTAATACAAGGTATGAGTAAAAATAAAGAGGAGATGCCTCCATACGCAGGCATGACAATTTTAAATTTTACAACAGAAACTAAATAGGATTTCTTAGTTATCGATAAATTGGAGAAATCATGGCAACAACGCATTTAACAGATGACCAAATTCAAAACTACCTCGATGGGAATCTTTCCCAGGAACAGGTATCGATCCTTAAGGGACATATTCAGACGTGTCAGATGTGCCAGTCAGAATTGGAGCAATACCAGAGTCTGTATTCAGAATTAGAAGAGGATGTATCCTTTGATCTTTCGCCTGATTTCTCCAATATAGTCATGAAAAGCATTCAAATTGAAGCAAAGAAAGTATTTTTTGCTCGCTTATGGAATGTGTTGTTACCAATCATTGGAATTGCGGTTGGAATTGGGGCGATGATTTATTATGTTGATTTTAAATCCTTTGTGAAGATATTTACCGATAGTATGAATCCAAGTCGGTATTTTGATAGTGCCGTATTATCCAATTTGAATGAAATATTGGCTAAATTGAATGTGAATTTGAATCTGATTGTGTTTGCAGGATTGAGTTTGTTGGTGGTGATTTTGATTGATCATTTGATCTCTCGGCATAAGGAGAAACTGATTTCTTACTGGAGAATCCTGCCTATTCTATCGTGACTGTTGTATTTAAAACTTACGAATATTAAGATAAAAAAAATAAATAAATCTGGTTTCTATTTCTATAAAGGCAACTTTTATAATTTATTACCGTAAAACTGCCTAAAAAAATTATCACCTAAAAAAGGAGAACAAAAAATGAGAAAATTGATGATCGTTTTCATAAGTATTTTGACATTATCAGTCTTATTAACTGATAGTTATGCCAGAGACTACCAAGACACCATCACCAAAACCTTCAATGTCAAACGAGGGCAATTGTTTTATTTGAAAGCAGACCTCGGCTCAGTGGAAGTGGATAGCTGGGAACGAAATGAAGTAAAGGTCACAGTTACGCGAAAGGCAGATACTAACAGCAAGCATCGAGCAGAAGAAATTTTTGATGATTTAGAATTAGATTTCGACCAGGATAGTGAAGGCGTAAAAGTCCGTGCCGAGTATTACGGTTCCAAAAGCTGGTGGGGAGGTAGACGCCGCTTAAAACTTCATTTTGATGTAATGGTGCCCAAAGAGTTCAATCTGGACATCAATACATCAGGCGGAAGCATTCGGGTGACAGACTTGATCGGAAAGAGTGATCTGAAAACATCAGGCGGCTCAATTACCGTGGGTCGTGTGGATGGATCGGTTAATGCCAAGACTTCGGGTGGTGGCATTAAGGTGCAGGAAGCCAGGGGACATGTCTATGCTCATACATCAGGTGGGAGCATTACCATTGGCGAAACGGCTGGCTCGGTGGATGCCAAAACTTCTGGTGGCGGCATTACCCTGGATGGCGTAACCGGCGATACCGATGCTTACACCTCTGGCGGCAGTCTTAATTTGAAAAATTTGAGTGGCAATGTTAACGCAAGTACATCGGGTGGAAGTATTTATGCAGAGCTTACTGGCAAAATTGATCGAGATTGCTCATTAAAAACATCAGGTGGAAGCATTCGAGTTTATCTGCCACGAAATATTTCCGCTGATCTGGATGCCCATACTTCCGGCGGAAGGGTCGAAACCGATTTCCCGATTACAGTACGAGGTGTAATCAAAAAGAATTCCTTAAAGGGAAAGATAAATGATGGTGGTCCATTAATCACACTTAGAACTTCTGGTGGAAGTATTTATATCAAAGAGCTTTAGTTGCCCAAAAAACTAATTCATTTTCTCCTTGCAAACCGCCCTTAGTTTTCTTCGGGCGGTTTTTTTTACTAATGATAATACTACTTAGTCAGATTAATATTTGTGCCTATGGTTTTTACATTTCCTGCCAAGAAGCTATCATTCCCGCATGTTTTTTGCGGGAATCTCCTGCGGAAAATGAGGAGATTCCTGCATAAAAGATTGCAGGAATGACAACTCAATCGTAATGTGACTAAGTAGTTATAAGATTCTCCAGGTAATTTCTCAGAAAAACTGCAGTACAACTCCGGTGTACAGCCTACGAATAGATAATGCCATATAAATTCCAAACAAATTCCCACTCCGAAAGAGTCGAAACCAAGAAGAAAATTTAACTCACCGAATTAGAACCCACATAGAAAAAGATCCTCAATAAGAATCAACTTCTGTGCGAGTTCTGTTTCTGTGCCCTTAAATTTTTTTTGATTTTTGGGCAAAAATTTAAATATTAAACGTTTAAGTTGCTTTATAAAAAATTATAATCTGTTGGGCTCTCCTTTGGCGAATCAATCTATCATAAAAATTTGCCGAAGGAAGATTGGTTCTATCAGTTGGAAATTAAATCTGTGGTTGTTTTATCATCAGTGGGAGAATAAAAATAAAAATTTGTTGACAAATTATAAAAAAGTTGTTATTATCATTTCAAGCAGATAACAACATAAAAATTGTGAGGGTAAAATTCATGCTAAATTCCAGAAGATCCTTTTTCAAACAATTAGGGGGAATTACTGGAGCAGCTCTGGTGGCTAATTCATTTTTCGATCCCCGGATGGTTAAAAATGTAGCAGCCGCAGCAGCAAAGATCGCGCATCTCCCACCAGCAGAAGCAGCCACTGAAGAAGATTTCTGGTTCCAGGTACAACAGGCATTTTCAACCACGAGGGGAATTATCAATCTTAATAACGGGGGAGTCAGCCCGCAACCCAAAATCGTGCAGCAGGCTTTTGTGCGCTACAATGAATTCTCCAACGAAGCTCCGGCTCAAACCATGTGGAATGTCCTGGGTCCCAGGCGGGAGACGATTCGTTGCAAATTGGCAGAGCTTGCTGGATGTTCGCCTGAAGAAATCGCCATCGTCCGTAATACAACTGAAGCATTGGAAACCGTTATTTTTGGGCTTGATATGAATCGGGGAGATGAAATATTAACAACTACTCAGGACTATCCCAGCATGATGAGAGCCTGGCACCAGCGAGAGAAACGAGAGGGCGTGGTTGTTAAAACGGTTTCAATTCCAACACCGCCAGAAAATGTCAGCGAAATAACAGAGGCACTGAAAAAGGGCATTACCAAAAACACCAAAGTTATTATGATCAGTCACATTATCTTTTTGACCGGGCAAATTACTCCTGTCCGGGAAATCTGTGATATGGCTCATGATCGCGGCATCGAAGTCATTGTTGACGCGGCTCATTCCTTTGCTCATCTGGATTTTAAAATTCCTGAGCTGGATTGTGATTACTTCGGCACCAGTCTCCACAAGTGGTTGTGCGCTCCATTTGGTACGGGCATGCTCTGGGTGAAAAAGGAGAAAATTGAAAAGCTCTGGCCCCTGTTTGCACCGGAAGAACCAAAAAGCAATGACATTCGTAAATTTGAAGCGCTGGGCACACGCTCCTTCCCGACTGAACTGGGCATCGGAGAAGCGATCAATTTTCATAACGGTATTGGTTCTAAAAGAAAAGAGGAGCGTATGCGATTCCTTAAAAATTACTGGGCTGAAAAAGTCAGTAAATTCCCTAATGTTAAAATAATTACTTCGTTGCAACCGGTACAATCGTGCGGACTCGGTAATTTCAGCATCGAGGGGATCGAACCAGCGCAAATCTGTGACTATCTATTCAACAAACATAAAATTTATACCATACCTATCACACATGATGAGTTCAAAGGCGTGCGTGTGACACCGCATGTGTTTACAACCCTGGAAGAGCTTGACTACTTTGTGGAGGTTGTCAGGAAAATTACAAAAGAGGGGATCCCCAGTTAATCATAGGATTTGCTCAGAAATAACTTGGAAATCTTGTGGTTTAATTTTAAAAACCTTTTTTTCACAAAGAATTCGGAGAGGACGGAGAGAAAAGTTCTATGATATCTTCGTCCTCTTAGTGAATTATGTTACAATTGTTAAGCAGCTATACCATTTTATTTATGCGCAATGCCATAGTCTATTAGTAATTCCCTGCTGGATTTTCGATACTTGATCTTGGATGTTACCCTTTTCCCGATGCGGAATGGACAGATTTTGAATGAAACACGATCATTTATTAGTTTGACACGCAACTTCGCAGACCTTCATCCAGGATCAAGTATCCAATATCTTTCATAATGTTATAATTAAAATTTTCAATCAATTACCTCAGAATGATCATTTCTCAGAAACCTTAACTTCTTGCTTTTGCAACAAAATTTGTTTATTATCTGCTTCAATAACATCATTATAGAATTTTTTGAATTCCAGATATTCTTCAGGCAAAACAACTGCCTTTTTATGGATTAGCGTCCTTTTGCCTTTTAAAATACCATCGGAATGCGTCATGCTTAAATGATAATCAGCAACCAATGATGATAACTTCACCTCTTCAACAAGATCGACAAGCTCATAATTGTCTGGTAAATGCATCTCAATCTGCTGCGTTAAAGTATCCGCCCAGGGCAAATAATAGTAAGCATGCTGTCTTTTTTCATAAGAAAGTGCTGGGTCTGAATCCAGAGCATCTGTCCAGGGAATTTTTAAAAATTTAAACTGGTTTACCTCGGTTACATAATTAGATACTTTGAAATCATAATCATATCGAACTTCAGGTATCAAATTATCAAGGTCCTCAATTACAAATTTTGTTAACTTAACATTGGGCAGTTTTTTACTCATAATTTCAGTTAACTTAGTTTCTTTATCCTTCTGACCTTCATGCCTGTAATAATATCTCATTGAAGCACCTAACATTCCTGTTTTTGTTGAATTCTCCTGAACTGAAATACTATTATCTTCGTGGACCTTTACAACAGAGTACCGGTAGATACCATTTGGAATTAAATTATCTCGGGGTATATATTCTGGTGCTTTAACACCAGGTTTTATCAGTAGAGAAAACGCATCAATATCTCCCCTTGGCAAAGAACCCATTGGAAAATTATAAGCAGTTGGATCAAGATAGACCAATCCGTTTTTTGTTTCCACACCGACGATACAATGATTGAAAGCAATCGAAGGCAAAACATTAGAATTGTAACCTTCGTCTGTTGTATTCACAAGCACATAGTAGGCATTAATTCCGATTTCATTAAGCATTGCAATACATAAAGTTGACATATCCTTGCAATCGCCGATATTGTTAACCAGAACATTCCGTGCTTTTTGAGGAATCAACGCTGACTGGCGAAAGGGTACATAACTGTAATGAATATTTTCAGTAATATAATTGTAGACAATTTCAATTTTTTGTTCCTCGGAACAGTTCTCTTTACCATTAAACAGATTCTGCACCAATTCTTTGATCTCATAGGAACTTCTCGATTTTGTCTGTGCCAGATCAGAATACCATTCCACACTGGATTCCCAGTCTTTGATACTTGAAATATACAGAATTTTTCCGACATCATCCAGATTTGGCATACCATATTCAAACTCTATTGCTGGCTCATCATGTGATGACCATTGATACATCACTCCATAACTGATACGCCTTTTCATCGGTTCATCTGGGATATTTTGCATGTTTGATTGAATCGAATTTTCGGGCACAAGCAATGAATATCGAACAAACTTTATGGGATAGAAACAGTTGAAATTAAATTTGTCCCAGAAATGATTCGACAATTTGCCGTTATAATAGTTTTTGATTCTCCATTTTAGATAAATAAAATTGTTCTTTTCTAATGACTTGAAGACAATATGGTTCACATCAATATCTGCCTTAATCTCCGAACCATCGTCTTTTATTACCACAGCCTTTTCAACAATCAAACCCTGGGTATAAGAATTAAAATCAATCCAATACTCCTGGAAATCCTCGATTCCACTGTTATTAAATACTTTGATGAGAACTTCCTCAGCAAATTCGGAAGCACCTTTCTCATAGACAATACGTTTGGCATCATCCAGCAAGATTACTGCTCCGTCATTGGGATATGCATTTGCTTCTGGAGAATTCTGCATAACGCTATCGATATTTACTGAATGGAATAATGAAAAGAACGATTGCTTCCCTTCTAATTCTCGGAGAATATCTCGTGAATCATAATCTGTTGGATTATATTCCAAAGCCATGCGATAGGCTTGTTTGGATTTTTCAATCTTATTTTGAATTCGATAAATTTCTCCAAGTTTTGACCAATAAACCGATGTATTCGGGCATATCTCAATAGCGCTTTTGATTGCCTGTTCTGCTTTAACATAATTTTGAAGTGCAACGTAAACATTCGCCATTTGATAATAACACCCTGTTGCAGCGGGATCAATCTCTAACGCCTTTTGATACATTTCTTCCCACTTCTGGATGTTTGATGACTTCAGGTAAATATTGCCCAGAGTGATTAAACCGGTTATTGTTAATTTTTTATCGAGATGTTTTGTGAGAATATCAATTGCTTGATCATATTGTTGGGTTTTCTGAATGGCGATCAAAGCTTCTAAAGATGCAAATTCCCAATTTGTCGGATATCGCTGGAAAGCTTTATTGCTCATTTCTATCAGTTTTTCAACCTGCTTCTTTACCCCGAATAATCTAATATAGAACTCATAAGTCATTTCTGATTCTGGCTTTATCTGTTCGAGATTTTTCAACAATTCTTCAGCTTTTTCGATTTCTTCATTTTCAAGGTAATTCGAAATTTTATATTTCAATACATAAGGGATATTTTTAACTAATGAATAGATCTTTTCGATTGTTGTTTCAAGTTCATCATATTTTTCACCTCTTTGATATGCTTCTAAATTATGATAGTACAGTAATAAACATTCTGGTGATTGTTTGATGGCTTTTCTCAAAACGAGTTCCGCCTCAATCGCCTTGTCGTTTCTCAAATAACAATCAGCCAGAAGGAGATAGTTTTCCAGATGATCAGGATTTTGTTTGATCTTTTGTTTGAAAAACAACTCAGCAAAATTTTCAATAATTTTGATGGGCGTATTCGGACGAGAAGTATAGGGTCTGCCTTCTGTGGAAATTTTTAGATTGTCAATAGCTTCTCCATTGGAATCTGTAATACGGCACATAAAATTACATTTTTCGATTTCAGAAAATCCAATTTTGATTAATAACCTATTCCAGCCTTCCTGTAATTCAGTCTCCACGATGTAAGTATCAAGATCATTATTGTTTTCATCAAAACATTGAATAATCAACTCATCATTCAAAAAAGCTTTTAATGATCCAGAGGTGCCAATTCTAATTTGAACTGTCTGTTTTTGAGGCGAATATACAAAGTTATTGGCATAAAATATCGACCGAAAATGGGCAAAATAACGACGAAAATCGATCCAGTGGTTATCTGGGATGACTTTTATTGGGAACCATCTGGTCATTATCCCATTCTTCCCTTCATACGATTTGGATATATCAAATTCGATCTCAGGCGGATACACTTTATCAAATCCAGAGGCTGAGATATTATCAAAAGGACCAATTAGTACCCAATCATTTATAGAATTCAAGCGCTTGTAATATTGTCTGGACTTAGCAAGCTCGCCCTTCTCCTGATAATATTCACCTAAAACATCATTTGCCATCGCTTTTAGAATATTTCCAGAATCAGCTTTAACAGTAAGTTTTTCTAATAATTCAATTCCCCCGGCTTTTTTATCATTGAGATTTCTTCGGAACTTGGGAGTCAGCCAGGCTGAAAATATGTAGGGATGGGGATCTTGCTCAATTTCTAAGACATTTTTAAACGCCAGCCACGATTTTTCATAATCGCCTCGTAGATTGTAAAGGTAGGATAAGCCAAGATAAGCTCTGCTATTCGTTCGATCTTGCTCAATAGCTGAAAGTAATTTTCGCTCAACAGTTTGGTGATCATTTAGTTCCCAGGCTTTCCAGGCTTCTGTGACCAATTGATTGCTTTTCTCATTACCTGCAATTAAAATAGTCCCCCAGAACAGTAATAAAATGCCTATTAAACTTATTCGTTTCATGATTGATTGTCCTCCATATAAATTAGCGTTTATTAAATCACTTTTAGAATAAATTTCTGAAAATTTAGTTTAATTCAAAAAAATGTTATTCTGATTCACTCAGATCATAGAGCGTAGTGTGTTTATTGTGGGATTATATACGAAGCTTACCACGCTCTATACCTTAAACTCTGCGTTTTAATCTATAATGAAAAGAACTCAAGTTCACTAATCTTCCGTTTCAACTGGAGGTTCGCTAATTAAGTCTACCTTCCAGAGTTTCCCAGAGAATTCCATTCTTATTAATGACCAAAACCCCTGCGTTTTCTCCATTGCCTTTTCCATCTGTACGGAGCCAGCCACCAGTGTTGGCAAGTGGATATTCCTTACCTTGAATAATGACTCTTGTTTCCCATAAATCTTTTCCTCTGAGTGGTCGATGAGTATGTCCAAAAACAAAAGTAAACGGCGTTGGTATATCTTCATCACAGGGAAGGAAATATTCCTCGCTTTTTCCTTTACGATATCTCTGAACAATATAGGTCTTAATATAATCAACAATACTGTTCATTAGTTTCTCATTGATTGGCACCTGAAACAAGCCACTCTTTTTCTTCATTGGAATTTGTTTCACAATAAATTTTAAAAAGCTTTTACCAATAATACTTGCCACCAACTCAAATGGAGGCTTTGTTTAAGACTATCACAAACTGAGTTTAATGCTTCGTTAATGGCTTTTCTAGCTTCCCTTTCGCCCTTTTTGTAAGCTTGCTCCAGATTTCTAGCGGTATCGGATAATCTTCCCGAGTGTCCGATATGGTAATCAAAAAGCTCTAACCAGAGATTGTTGAAAGCTTCAAGTTCTTCCAGGTGATGGGGTGTAATCAAATAATTAATTGGCTTAAAAAGATCTTCTAAAAAGTGACCATGGGTAAACAGATAATGCTGGTCTATGCCGGTATCTGAACCAATTTTTATAAGATGATGTGGGTACTTTACCACAATCTCCGGGCATTTGATCCCATTGTTGGGCCATAAATAAGAGAGAACTATCTCACAGGGAAGGTCTTGATCCGCATTTGAAAATCGCTCGTCCACGAAACAGCATGGATATTTATAATTACCAGGAGGATCTTGACTTTGACGGATTCTCCCATTCACATAGACTTCTTCTCCGAGCTCCCGCCAAAAGTGGTGGTCGTGATTTCCTGGAATAAAGACTATTCGCTCATATAATCTCTCTTTTGCTAATAAATCAAAAAATTTCTCCACATCTTCATATACTTCATCGAGACCTGCTAATGAAAGCTCTAAAAAATCCCCATTAAGGATGAGTTCATCTTGTGGTCCAAGATCTTTAAGGAGCGTAATTAAAGCATCCAAATTTTTCTCATAATTAGGATCTTTTGAATACAAATAGCTGTCTTTATTCCCCAGGTGCAAATCTGATAGCGCAATTGCACTGTTGATTTCACTCATGACTATCACTCCTGATCTATTGAGTTTTAATTGAATAATTACTTAACCTAGTAACATTATTAAGAAGATATTATTTAGAGTTAATTATTTTGCCATATTTTTTAAACCACCGAATCCACATTGATTCCCATTCTGCTTTTGCTACATAATGAAGCATCAACTGCCAGATTATCCAGCAGGGTATGGGCAAAATTAACCACCACTTCGGATCCAGATGGACAAACATAATGAATAAAACCGGGACATAAAATTGAATCCATTTGACGATGTGTCTTTGCCACCAGCCTTTCTGGTACGCTGTAAAAACATCCCGCAAGGGATCGAAAATTACGGCTATAATAATAACTGATAATGCGATGTACTGTAACATAACTATCACCACCTTAAATGGTCATCTTTAGATATTCTTTGTAAATTTTTAAAATTGAAGGAACATATTCATCTGTTTCTTTGTGCAGAATACCTTTAACTTTTCCATTCCGCAACCATAGTTCGGCTCGCCACATTCCACCATTATAAGCTGCCAGTCCACCGTCAATGTTGTATGCTGCGATCAATAACGACAGAAAGCGACACCCTAGGCGAATATTGATGATTGGATCTATCAGGATATCTTCGATCTTGTGAAATTCTATTCCCTCCTCTTTAGCCAGATAGAATCCAGTTGCCGGCATAATTTGCATCAGTCCAATGGCATTGGCTGGCGAAACAATTTGTGGATCCCACGTTTGAGCCGATTCATGCGTTATAGTAGCACAAATCAATTCGATGTCAAGATTGCTATATCGTATGCTCATTCCATAGATTTCATTGGCAATCTTCGATTTTAATTCAGGCGCCATGTCTGGATTATATCGATCAATAATCAGCGTGATCTTGTTTACGTTATTATGGCGTTCTCGCTCAATCTGGGCAATTGCTTCAAGATTCATCAGAGTATTTTGAAAATTGCTAAGCTGCTGCTGCAGATGTCGATTTACTTTAGGCTGATAATAATTAAAGCTTAGAATAATTATACAAAAGAGAATAGTGAAACATATCTGTACCATTTGCCAGTTAAACTTGATTATTCGATTTCGTAATAGCGATAATAGTTGTTTAGAAAAAATATTTACGTTTGGTACGCGGAATGCTTTATTTATATTAATTGTTTTCAAGAATGCAACACATTTTTCGATCAGTAATTGATATTTATGTCGTATTTCAGAAACAAAAATAAATGCCCTTTGCTTCCAGTCTGTTGTAGAATGCTCGTGTATAACTTCCTCGCTCTTTTCAGTATTAATAATTGAAGAATAATTTGTTAACGGATCGGTCACTTGTTCTGTGACAATTTCTACATTCAAAGTTCGAAGTACATCGGTCATCGGGAGTGCCAGTCCGAACCGAGAGTCTTCGCTGCCAGCAAAATGTAATCCCACTGCACGCAATGTCGATTGCTCCAACCACCAGGCACCAGAATCTCCACAAGCGCATATTTTATTTTCAGGTTTTTCGGATGAAATATGAATGATGGGACCAATAACACAGTTTATGCCATCATAATGTTGTGTCGAATATCCCAATATGCCCGTGATTATGCCGGCAGTCACTCCGGTACCAGCCCCGGACTTTATCACTCGCATTCCAAGTTGAGGTATTGTTATACCAGTCACCGCACCAATTCCCAACTGCTTGTTGCTATGAACTCTCTCTCTATTTAACCGGGCTAAGGCTGCATCAAGGTTGAGGAGTAGAGCACCACGGGTATATTCTGCAATGTTGTCCATCTGGCTGGCATCATCCCTTATAGCTGACTGATAAATAGGCAAACCCTCTCGACTGGACCACGATCCTACTAACACATGCCAACTACTAAGAATCATGTTCTCGCCACTCTTGCCGTCGCGTACCAATCCACCTAATGTTCCAATTTTATGACCTAATGCACCGGAAATGCCTATTCCACCACATATCTGTTGATAAAATTTGTCATGGTCGTTTCGGATACATCTTGGTTCATAAGAGCCATGTAAATCATAGTTAGCTTGCGGGAAATCTACGGCAAAACCAATGCGCTGCGAATTAATCACACGGTGCGGTTGGCGCTCAGCAAAAGCTTTGAATTCGTCACCATACAGTTTTTGACGTACGTGAACACGAACTGTCAACTCTGGTTCTATGCGATTTCCCTCTGAGGAACGCATCCGAAAACCAAGGTCAATAAGGGATACATTTGGATCAATGAGATATAGTGTGATGGCTTTTTCAAGAGCTTGCTGTGCCTTTTGCCATATTGTCGATTTAATATTTTTTATCAGTTCAAGCACTTTGATGTCCTTATTATGGAACAATTACATTAAAACAAAAGTAATATTGATCAAATAGCAATAAGATTTAAAAAAAGTAGGAAATTATTTATGTTAAACTTCAATTTTAATTTATCATCTGATGATGAATACGAAATTCATTCTTGCAAATCCTATCGTGATGGCGACTGGATAATCTTTTATTGTCCCATTTGCATAGACTATGAGAGGCGAATTAATTGGCGAACCAGAGAAATGAAATCACGTAATGTTAAAGATAATGTAAAGCATTTGGGCAATTATATCCCTCATGAATATAAAAAAGTATTTGAAAATTTAAATTAGTACAGTTAGCTACCTTGGCTAACTATTGTACATAAATAATCCCACTTTTTAAAAAAGTATTATAAGGCGCGGGCTTTCCACTTGGTAAACTTGATGTAATAACGCCCTCCAATCTGTAAGTACCTTCCGATAATGCCTTGGCTAATATATCAATATTAAACACTCCAGAAGATTTAATAATCTCTTGAGTTTCGGCTATTACGTGTCGAGCACTTGTTCCAAAAGGCCTTACAAATATTGATATATTGTAAGTATGTGGTTTATCGGATTCAATCGTTATATCGCTTAAGTCGATTTTAAGCTGAATTTGAAATGGTTGATCATGGAGTATGACACGATTTTTAACATGCAGATCAGCTTGTATTGTCTTGAATGTTGACAATTGGATAGACGGTTCAGACGCTTCAACTTCCTCCTCGCTCCTATTAGTACTTTGTACACTCACATCAACTGGTATCTTCTCAGCTTCAAATAATTGTGTAGACGGTTCAGAAGCTTCTACATGGTCTTCGTTTTCATTATCAATTAGGACACTAAGCTCAACTAAAGCCTTTTTATGTTCTAACAAAGGTGTAGATAGTTTATAAACTTCTATTTGTTCCTCTTCTTCCTGGGGAAGGTGGCTCATAATAAATTCGATAATCGCATTCTGGTCCAAACCATTAAATACTTTTTTATCCTTAGTTAATGGATGATCAATTCTTCCTTTATAGCCCTCATCTCGTTTATAAAGATCAATTCTAAATGTTGCTTTTGGAGCCTTAAGTTCTTCTGATTCAAGTATTTCTGATTGTTCTGCAATGGTTATTTTTTCTGAGAATTTGTCCAATTCTGCTATCTTAATTTGCGCTTTTTGAAGTTCATTAAAACATTCATTAAGTTCATCTGTTTTTTTTTCTAAGGCATTTTGAGTCTCGACAAGATCTTTTTGTAACTGCGCTTTGGTCTTATGTGCAGAATTGGTATGTTGTTGTTCTTTTGATAAGCTCATGAAACACCTCACTGATTTTTATAAGCTACTAATAATAATTAAAATATTACCCCCTCTAGCGTGGTTGACGCACCAGAGGGGATAACGATAATCATAGCGTAGAGTGCCAAAGGAATCACTATGGTAAATCATAAAAATTTACCATAATCCCTTCGGTGAATCCTGCTAATGGAAGAGGTGTGCCCCAATTGTTTTCATAGGTTACAATTGCAACGGCCCTGTATAAACCCGCTGGCACAATACCTGCGTCGAATTCGATTTCTCTTTCATAATCATGTGGAGTGTTTATGCTCACAGATTGAATTACTTCGGAATTCGGCAAATCAAATTCGCTGCCTCCCATTTTCTCAAGATAGACTTTCAGGCGAAATTTGTTACCAAATTCGCCAGGCCAGGAAGCACCCGTCTGTGTCCATTTAAATCTTGCACCCCATTTCTGGTCGTTACGAATAATAGTTGCTGGTGGATTGTGACCGGGTGGATTGACCTCGTACACCTCATATTCGCCATTAATTACGTCCATATCAGAGCCGGGGCATTCAAAAGTGATTGATTGTGACATTTTAACATCCTCCTATTTTAAATTTTTGTTCTGTTATTGGAACGGATTCCCAGATGAGCGATTAAATTAGCTCGTTCCAAAACAGATCTCTTATTATTTATACATTTGATTAAACATGCTCTCTAGGAACCTGTTGGAACTTAATATTAATTAAATAAGAATTGAATTATGTTCATTTTTTATTTATTTCAATTTATATGTTCTTTTATTTCTTCATAAAGTCGGATTGTCGCTTTCGTCGGCGTAACTTGTAATTCCGATTTGAGAACCTCAACACATTGTTGATATTGTTCTAAAGCTTTATCTTGTTGTCCGATTTTGTAGTAACATTTCATCAGGCGTTGGTAAATATCTTCGCGATAATTATCTATCTCTATAATTTTGTTACATAAGTCAATCGCTGTTTCAACTTTTCCATTCAGACAATAATAAGAACTCAGTTTGTTCAAAATAAATAAGAAAATTTCCTTAACATTTTCTCGATCCAATTCTGTCAAATTTTCATAATGATCCTCTCGGATGAAATCTTCATTATATAAAGTTGTTGTAAGTTCATATTCATTTATTGCAGCATCAAGACCTTTTTCTCGTTCCGTAATTCTGGCAATATGCCAATGGTGTAAAAATTTTTCAATTTCACAATTAACAAAATGTGTTTTGTCTTTACCGTTATTACCAGAATCAATGACATTCTTTATGCTCATGAGGAATTCATTTCCATTGATTGGCTTTTCAAAAACATTTTTCACGCCGAGTCGGAATGCCGATATTATAATATCTTTTGTCGGGGCTTCGGCAATGAAAATAACTGGAAGAGATGGACATCTCATTCTAAATTTCTGCAAAACTTCTAATCCATTAATATCTGACAAACGCTGTGAAACAATTGCAAGATCAAAATAACCTTCTTTCACGATCTGGATAGCTTTTTCGCCAGATGGAATTAAAAGTATTTGGTAATCCTGACCAAGTTGATCTTTTAAAAATTCAATTGTATTCTCGTCATGCTCAACAACAACAATGTTTTTACGACTCATCACAACTCCTACTATAATAAGTCACTATTATAGATAAAAAAATTGGCTCAATTTCCCACAAACAGAACATTGAAAATTACATTAAAAAGGCTTCTCATAATCTGCGAGATACATATCCAAAAAGCGTGCCAGAAATTTAACGTTATTTTTTGTCCAATTTTAATTTATTGAAAATCAATAGAATAGATTGGGTATAACTATTTGTCTGGAATAGGAGTTTTTTTGAAGGATTTAACCAATTTCCAAATCATAAAGAAGGAATTTGAAAATAGTGGAGATTAAAACTTATTGTTATTTTACAAGGTTAGACAGATTTTGAGCGGACTATTCTGATTGAATGAGTACCTTTTTAGGAAATTTTACAAAGTGGAGATTTCCAAAAATGACTTTTTAATGTAGAATCAATATAATTAAAAACAGATGGTTAAATTACATGGCTTTTTATTCATTTTTTATTCAATGTTGGAATTATGGTTAAGATTTATTCCTGTAACAAATATTCCCTTGCATTTTTGAAATGAAATATTTAACTTATTAAACATTTTGTAATTTTTGGAAGTTTCATTTTGTCTTTGATTTGCAATTATGTGAAAGATTAAAAATAAAATTTAGAACTTTTTCAATTATTTCGCTTATAATAACAATTGTGAACTAAGAAAATAATTATGAGGTGCTACATGGTTTTAAGAAAAATATTCGTGGCAACCTTTAGTCTATTTCTGTGGGCTAATTTTGTTCATGCTCAGATTAATAGACCTTATGAGCCAATCGTTCTCACCGGCGATACGCTTTCTCATTTCTCAAATTATGAAATTCAATATCTTTATCTTTATGCTTACGATGCCGATTTAAAATCATGGAAGATGATCCCTTTTCAAGTTGATGAAATCGATTCATCTGCTAAAGAGGATGAAAAATATTTTGAACCCGAAAAAGATAGTCTGCTAAGTGGGGTACTTGATTTTGATGATGAAATTGTTTTTATGGCTCGTGATTTAGGTGACGAAGCAGATTCTACTCTATGGGTAGATAATACTGATTCCATACGTTATGAGTTAGAATTTGTAGATTCTATTGATGGAAGTAAGGGATATGTCTATCTTTACAGCTCAAATTCTATAACGGAATCAATTCCAGATGAATATGGCTTATATTTTGACAGCTCGAATGATAGAGTCGGTTCCATTAATTATGAGCTTGGCTTCGATAGAGGCGCTCCCGATACCACAGGACAAATGAATGATGTACAAATTAAAAGCGGTACAGGTGATGATATTTTCGACAGATTGAAGATAAGAGCAATTGGATGGTGGGTGGTTTATTTTATAGATCTTTACGAGACGACTATCAAAGCAAAGGATGCTTATGCAAGTTTTGTAGGGCCAGTAAGAATTATTCGAAATATGAAAGGCAGATTCATCTATGAACGCTTAGACCAGAACAAAAAATTTACACAAACCGTATTCTTTTATCCCTGGAGCGGTTCTTTTAAAATCGTAGACATTCCGATCGGCTTAATAAAGCAGTATGGAGGTGAAGTCTGGACGATTCGAGTTTCCTGGGATTTAAATCAAAATGCATCTGGGATGAAATTTTATAGCGAATATAATAGAAATGGCAATTTAATTGATGGAAAAAACGATACTATTAATCAAACGTGTAATCCCGGAGAACTCAATTGGACAATGGCTACAGGTGATCAGGGTACCATGTTAAATGTTTTTCACATTCCTTCTTTTGGTGATGTAAAAAGATTGTATTATTGGGATAGTAACGATGGCACTACTGGTGATAATCCAGATTATTTTATTGTCGATACCGGGGACAGTTTGTCATTTGGAGATAGCGGTTTTTCTCTCGAAGATAATATCGAAGATTACATAGATAAAGAAACAGTATTTAATGTAATATACTATAACTTTTTCTTGCATCCTGATTTTGAAGCGGATAGTGCTTCATTAATCTGTGAACATCTAAAGAAACCTTTAAAATATTTCACAAAAATTCAAAAATATATCCCTTCAACAAAAGTTGTACGAGAAGGATTTTCATTTCCTACTAATTTTTCATTGTTTCAGAATTATCCAAATCCTTTTAATGCAACAACAACTATTTCATTTAGTTTACCTCAAAGAACACATATATCGCTACGTATCTACGATTCTATGGGAAGATTAATAAATACATTAGTACAACAACATTTGCCAGCAGGATCATACAAATTTATTTGGGCAGGGCAGAACGATGCGGGAATGCAAGTTTCCTCGGGGATATACTTCTGTAAATTAATTGCTGGTGATTATAAAGCAAGTAAGAAACTACTATTAATAAAATAGTAAAGCTCGAATTATGAAAAAATATTATTTTATCTTATTCTCTGTTATAATTTTTATCATAATCTTGATCTCATGTGAAATAGACCATGGCCTCTATCCCAATAATTATTTAATAAAAGGGACACTCTTTTTTGTAAGAGGAAACCCACCAGATAGCACAGATCGGATAGAAGTGTTTGCTTTGAAGGAATTCCCCCCAAAGGATCCACAAAATTTCCTTTATTTAGGACGATCTGGTTCCATCGATTATAGCGAGGATAGAAAGGTAAATTATGAAATTCAGGTTTCTCCTACATCCTATCAGTTAATCGTACTTTTGTGGAAACATAAGAATTACGATTGGAATTTAACAGGTATTTTAGGAGTTTTTACGGGCGGAGATGCATCTACCTTTTCTGGCACGGTTGAAGTATCAAAAGAAAATCCGGTCGTTGAAAATGTCAATATTTTTTCTAATTGGGAAAGAGTTAACAAAGATGCTTTTATTTCCGGTGCGATTACTTATGAAGGCAAATGGCCAGAAGATACTTCTGTTTTATTATTGGCTATTTACAATGTAAAACCAAATAAGGAAAATGAAGGTACTTACTTTTCCTTTGAAAATTTTGATTATACACAACGATTGTTCGTAGATTCATCTTCATACAGACTTGCAGTAAGGTCCAGTGTTTATAATTATATCGGCTTGTTCTGGGTAGGAAAAAATATAACGAAACTAAGTGATTTAGTTGAAATAGGATTTTATGAAAATCCCGATAAGCTAGGCGATCCAGGAACAGTTGAAGTAAGTACTGCTGAACATACAAAAAATATTGATATTCATGTAGATTTTAATAAGATTGAATTTCCTTAATCCGTTGGGACTTGTTTATTACTCTGAATTTAAATAACTTAACAATCAAAAATATGCGAATCAAACTGAAAATTCAAATCTTTCTATTAATTTTTTTAATATCGTCTATTTTAAAAGCGCAAGCAAATGATAAGGGCACAATCACTGGCGTAGTAACAGAAAATCCTTCAGGTGAAAAACTGCCCGGCGTCAACATCCAGGTTGAAGGTACGGTGTTAGGTGCCAGCAGCGACATTGAGGGAAATTTTGTCATTCGGAATATCCCTGCCGGTAATTATGTCCTGAAAGCCACGATGATTGGCCATAGTCCGGCACGCATCCCTGACGTCAGAGTATTGCCTGCAAAAGCTACCAATATTTCCATTCAGTTGGAAGAAACCACGATTAATTTTGATCCCTTGATTGTCACAGCAAATAAGATGCAGAAAGAGTTAGACCTGATCCCGAATAGTGTTTCAGTGGTAGCAGCAACTGAAATCAGGGATCGATATCCATTGCGAGTTGATCAGGTGCTGGAAGCGGTACCCGGCGTCAATTTTATTCGGGATCAGGTTAACATTCGTGGTTCAACTGGATTCACCATTGGCGCTGCCAATCGTACATTATTGCTTCTGGATGAGGTGCCAGTGATGACAAGTGATACCGGGCAATTTAATTGGGATTTGTTGCCAGTATTAGATATCGAACAGATAGAAGTGGTGAAAGGAGCAGGGTCTGCATTATGGGGTACGGCTGCCTTAGGTGGAGTGATCAACATTATTTCTAAAGCTCCGACCGAACAGGGGAAAACGATGATTCGTGTTATGGCTGGTGAATATGATGAACCCCGCTATGAACAATGGAAATGGACGAAAACTCCATTAGGATTTGGGCGAGTGGATGTTAGCCATAGCCGTAAAATAGGTCCTTTTGGCTTCAGAATCTCTCTCGGTCGGCATGTTTCTACCGGCTATACACAAATCAGCGACTTCAAGCGATTTAATGCGACGGGTAAATTTACTTATAAATTTAAAAATGGTTCGACCTGGATTCTTTATTCGGCTTATAATTATAATGGAGGAGGTATCTTTGTTGGTTGGGATAATCCGTTAAATCCATTAGAGACGAGTCCTGCCAATCGAAAGAACCGTGGGGAAATCAAAATGGCGAATTTCTACACCAGGTACAATTGGATTATTTCCCCAAAGGCTGCATTTAGATTTCGACTCTCTTATTTAATGACTTTAATGGGGAATCAATTTATTCAATCGACTGATTTCAATCCGGCGCGTGGATTAGGTGGAGAAATTCAGGGAGTGTTGCTGCCATTTTCAAATACTGAAATAACTTATGGTTGCGAACTCAAATGGGATACTGGCAGCACTAAATATTTCGGTGATCATCGGGGCTACACCATCGGTCTTTTCGGTCAGTTGGAATATCAAATCCGAAACAATCTACGATTAACCCCTGGGCTGAGATATGATCGTTATAAACTCATTGATGGATTAGCACAAAGTCTGTTAAGCCCTCGAATGGGGATTAATTATAAACCTTTTGAAAGCACGGTGCTACGTGCTTCGGCAGGAAGTGGCTTTCGAGCTGCTACAATTGCTGAACGTTATCTCGACTTTGAGACGAAAAGCGTTGTCGTTGAAGCCAACCCGGATTTGAGAGCGGAAACTTCATGGTCTTATGACATCGGCTGGCGGCAATACATTACCAAAAACTGGTTTTTTGAAATTGGGGCGTTCAGAAATGATTTTACTGATTTGATTGAAATTGACTTACGTCAAAGTGAAATCCAATTCGCAAAAGACATCAAGGTTGCCGTTCGGTTTAAAAATCTAATGGAAGCCAGAATTCAGGGGCTTGAATTTACCTCTTCGGGGCATTGGTGGAATGATCGGATCCGGTTGCAGGCGACCACCACCATTATTGATCATGAAGACCTGGCTACTGGCGAACCATTGACCTATCGACCAAATGTAATTGCTTATGTAAATCCGTCCCTCCGATTGGGTGCCTGGGAGTTTCATGCCGATTATCGCTATGCCAGTCGCATCGAGAAGGTAAAATTGTTTCATTATGATGATAGAGTCCCCCAAAAAGTCTGGAACTTTCGGTTAATATATCATCTTAGAAATATTGATTTCCAGTTTGCGATTAATAATGCACTGGATTATTATTACACCCAAATCGAACGAACAATGGGAGAGATTCGGAATTTTACTTTTGGGATCACAGGAGAATTTTAATCGTGACCCAAGATGTGCTATAATATTACCTTTCAGAATTATCGAATATGGTGAACGTATTTAGGTTTTCCACAGAAATTGATGTTCGAATCAGTGATATAAATTACGGCGGTCATCTGGGAAATGACCGCTATTTATCTTTATTTCAGGATGCTCGGCTTCGTTATTTAAAACAGTTCGAATATTCGGAGCTTTCTATTGGCGAAGACACCAGCTTGATAATGAGTCAGGCACATATTGATTTCAAAGCCGAGGCGTTTTGGGGAGATCGATTGAGGATTTATGTTCGTATTTCAAATATAAAACCAGTTAAGTTCATACTAGAATACTTAATTGTGAATCATGAAGATCTAACTAAAGTGATCGCAACCGGTTATACTGAGATGGTTGGATTTGATTATCAGAATCGAAAGGTCAAAAAATTGCCTTTAAAATTTGTTCGAGATATTCAAGAATTTGAAAAGAATGTCGAATTTAGTTAATTGGGTGATTGGGTAATTAAGTAACTGGATAATGGGGTAATTAATCGGGTTATTGAGTAATTGGTTGATTATTAGCGAATTTGCTAATCAATACTTTTTAGCTTTGGCTTGTCCAGATTAAATTTTACTTGCAATAGAAATTTCTTTTTACCAAAAATTTGTGCAATAACACCCTCACTGACCTTTTTCCCTGTTATCCGATTACCAAATTACCTTTAATAATCGTTGACAATCTGTAAAAAAATTCTTATTTTATCCTTCGTCAACAGACGAGTAAATTCGATTTCGATTGCTAACTGAAGTTCAAATCTATGAATATCAATAAGAAAAAAATAATATGGGTCGATGACGAAATTGAGCTGCTAAAGCCGCATATCATTTTTTTGGAAGAACGGGGCTATGCCATAACACCAATTACCAATGCCGAAGATGCGATTTCTTTGATTCAGGAACAAAGTTTTGATCTGGTCCTGCTGGATGAAATGTTAAATGGCATGGATGGGTTGACCGCCCTGACGAAAATTAAAGATATCAGTCCTTCCCTTCCTGTTATTATGATTACGAAAAGTGAAGAAGAAATGATCATGGAGAAGGCAATCGGCAGTAAAATAGACGATTATTTAACAAAACCTGTCAATCCTTCACAGATTTTGCTATCCTGTAAGAAAATATTAGATGGCACTAAGATCGAAAGTGAACGTTTATCCAGAGACTATGTTCAAGAATTTAATCAAATTACCAGAAAATTGATGTGTCATCTGGAATCTAACGATTGGATAGATATTTATCTGAACTTAACAGAATGGGAAGTGGAACTGGATAGACATCCAGGCTTAGGTCTGAGACAGACTGTTTTGGATCAAAAACGGGAATGTAATATTGAATTTGGCAAATTTATCGAATTGAATTATCAAAATTGGTTAGAAAGTGAAAAACGCCCGTTGCTATCTAATGATCTCATAACTCATTATGCGATTCCATTATTAAAAAAAGGGGAAAACGTTGTATTCATCGTCATCGATAATCTCAGACTGGACCAATGGATGACAATGGAATCCCTTTTGTATCCTTATTATCGGATTAGTAAAGAATATTATTTTTCGATTTTACCAACGGCGACACCTTACTCACGAAATGCAATTTTCTCAGGATTATTTCCGTATGAGTTGAGTCGCCGCCATAGTAAAATCTGGGCCAGAGGCGAAGGGGATGAAACCAGTCAAAACCGATACGAGCATCAGTTGTTAGAATATCAAATTGAACATCATGGTTTGAAATTAATCCCGTCAATGAAATATATAAAAATTTTAGAACAAAATGAAGCAAAAAATTTAAATAAAAACATTACGACCTATGCCAAATCATCGTTGTTAGCGATCGTATTAAATTTCATCGATTTTCTGGCGCATAGTCGAAGCGATTCTGAAGTGTTAAAAGAGATTGCGCCTGATGAAGCTGCATTTCGTTCACTAACTCGTTCATGGTTTGAACACTCGATATTTTTGAAAATCCTGAAGAAATTATCCAAATCGGGGAATACAATTTTAATTACCTCCGATCATGGGAGTATTCGAAGCTTGCGCGGTGCAAAAGTGCTGGGAGATCGTGAAACGTCAACCAATTTGCGGTATAAATTCGGTAGAAGCTTAAAATGTGATTCTAAATATGCAATCAACATCAAAAATCCAATCGATTTCATGCTGCCTCCGCGAGGTATCAATACTAATTATCTCATCGCCAAAGAAGACTATTATTTCGTTTATCCAACAGACTACCATCATTATTTGAATTATTATAAGGATAGTTTTCAACACGGTGGTGTTTCGATGGAAGAGATGATTTTGCCGATAATCAAGTTGGAGGAGAAGTAATATCTAATCTCTAAATTCCAAATAATAAATTCTGTTTTTCAGATCGGATAATAAAAGGAATAATGAATATCACATCTCGAACAAGGAATAATGAATCATAGATTTTTATCATATCATGAAACCCAAACTATTACCTGGGGGCAAAAACTGAGCCAGTTTCTTGAACCAGGAGATGTGATTGGCTTTTTCGGCGATTTGGGTAGTGGCAAAACGCGGACAATACAAGGAATTTGCCAGGGACTTGGCTGTAGCGATCAAGTTTCGAGTCCCACTTTTACGATTATCAATGAATATCAAGGAAAGTATTCAGTTTATCATTTTGACCTTTATCGCATTGAATCTGAACAGGAGATATTCGATTTAGGGTATGAGGAATATTTTTATAATGACGGAATTTGTTTGATCGAATGGGCAGAACGAGTCCAGGCGCTTTTGCCTTCAAATCACATCGAGATTTATTTAAAGGGATTTTTTGAACCGGGACAGGAGAATTTAAGAGAAATTTATTTTAAGCCGACTGGTTCAACGATGCAGCGAAGAAAATGGGATTTAGTCTAAATTTATCCTGAGGATTAAGTGATGTGGATAGCAATGAAATGTTAGATTTTAATCCTTAAGAGGTATAGTAAATTAGCTAAGCATTTTTCATTTGGTAATAAGTTTTGAAAATATTAGGCATTGACACTTCTACTGACATCTGTGGCATTGCGCTTACAGAAGATCGAATTTTGATTACAGAGTTTAGATCAAATATAAAACAGGCACATGCAGAGAAAATCATTCACACGATTGATCGAGTGCTAAACGACGTGCATTTAAAACTCAATGAAATTGATGGGATTGCCATTTCGATAGGTCCTGGTTCTTTTACAGGATTGCGGATTGGTCTGGCTGCCGTAAAAGGACTGGCATTTGCGACAAAATTACCAGTTGTTTCTGTCCCATCACTGGATGCATTAGCTTCACAGGCATATTTTTGGAGAGATCAAATCTGTCCATTGATAAAAGCACAGGCAGATGAAGCTTATACAGCTCTGTATCATTTTCAAACTGGTCGATTGATCCGCAACTCAGATTATCAGCTCATCACGCTTAATTCCCTTCATGATTTTATTAACCAAAAAACGTTGATAGTAAACAGTGGAATGAAAAATTTACAGGATTTTATAAATGAGGATTTGGAAAAATCAGTAGAGATTGCACCACCAGAATATAGTATGACCAGTGGATTAAGTGTTGCAATATTGGGATTTGATAAATTCTACCGTCAGGAGATAGAAGATATTGATAAGCTGGAGCCTTTTTACTTAAAAGATTTTAAAGCGAAAAAAACACGTGGAATATAAGGAGAAAACTTATTCAGATTTAACCAATCTCAGCCCTGAAACCGAATCAAAGAAGAAACATTGGCTTCGAGATTTAAATAAGGGAATAGATATTCAACTGCCAAATGTATTTCAATTATTCGTCCGGTGGATGCACTCTCAAGATTTACCAGTTGTCTGTAATATCGAACGTCAAATTTTTCCCTCACCCTGGCAAGTTGAACATTTTTTATACGAATTAGAAAATCGAAATTTCAATATATCAATAGTTGGATTAATTGAAAAAGAGCTTGTCACTTACGCTGTTTCTTATATTGTCTGTGATGAAATTCATATCAGTAATTTAGCTGTAGCTCCTGGTTTTCGCCGCTTTAGAATTGGAGAGGCAATGTTAAAAATTTCTTTACAAATTAGTAGAGAAAAGAATTGCAAACAAGCGTACCTGGAGGTAAGAAAAAGCAACGTGGCTGCTATTTCATTATATGAGAAGTATGGATTCAAGATTGTTGATGTCCGTAAAAACTATTATCAAGACGAAGCAGAAGATGCGCTTTTGATGAGTCGAATTTTAGATGTGGAGAAAATTCATGGCGTGGTTTAAACGAGATACATCCGGGATTATTCCCCAAAAGAAGAGGGAAATGCCGAATGGGCTGTGGTTGAAATGTGATAACTGCGATGAAATTGTTTACAAAAAAGAACTGGATCGACATTTATACGTTTGCATGAAATGTGGGTATCACTTTCAAATGAAAAGTAATATGTATATTAAGATTTTACTGGATAATGGCGAGTTCGATGAATTTAATGCACTCATAAAATCGGTTGATGCTCTAAAATTTAAAGCTCAAAAAAAATATGCTGACCAGTTAAAGGATACCATAAAAAAAACAGGATCTAATGAAGCAGTTATCACTGGATTTGGCAAAATCAATGACTTTCCAGTTGTATTCTGTGTGATGGACTTTTCATTTATTGGAGGCAGCATGGGTTCTGTTGTGGGAGAAAAGGTTGCCCGGGCAACCAAGATGGCTATCGATAAGAAATTACCTTTAATTATTGTTTCCGCTTCCGGTGGCGCCAGAATGATGGAAGGGGCAATGTCACTAATGCAAATGGCAAAAACCTCTGCCTATCTCGCGAAACTATCAGATTCTGGATTACCGTTTATTTCAATCGTAACGAATCCAACAACAGGGGGAGTAAGTGCCAGTTATGCTATGCTCGGTGATGTAATCATTGCTGAGCCTGGGGCTTTAATCGGATTTGCAGGTCCCAGGGTAATTAAACAGACGATTGGGCAGGACCTTCCAGAAGGGTTTCAAACGTCAGAATTTTTATTGAAACATGGATTTGTTGATGCTATTTTTACGCGAAAAGAAATGAAAGAAAAATTGACCCTGCTCCTGAAGTTTTTTGGAAGTCGAAAAGAGGATAATAATGGGCAAAACGAAATTAAAAACAGTTCTGCTGACAAATGATGACGGAATAAATGCACCGGGTCTTTATGCATTGTATAAAGAACTGAAAAAACATGGTAAAGTTTACATTGTGGCGCCAGACAGTGAAAAAAGTGCGGTGGGACATGCGATTACCCTTTCCGATCCGTTAAGAGTGCAAAATTTTTATAAAAATGATGAGTTTTTCGGTTACGCTGTGAATGGTACTCCTGCAGATTGTGTGAAAATTGCGTATTGGGCGTTGGAGATAAATCCCGATATATTAATTTCCGGAATCAACCTGGGGTCGAATACTGGAGTCAATATTATTTATTCAGGAACCGTATCTGCTGCAACCGAGGGTATGTTTCTAAATATTCCTTCATTTGCGATCTCATTAACCACATTTACTAATCCCAACTTTGATATTGCAGCAAGATTTGCTGGAAAATTATCACAAATTATTTTGGAAAACGGTCTTCCGAAGGGAACACTTTTGAATGTAAATGTTCCAGCGGTTAATAGTGAGCATGAAATTACAGGAGTAATAATTACTCGTCAGGGAAATGCCATGTATCAAGAAGAATTTGACAAGCGAACCGACCCGCACAAACGTGTTTATTACTGGCTCACCGGTCAAAAGGTGAAATTAGAAACCGAATCCGATGTGGATGATCGGGCGATTTTGAATAAGCAGATTTCGATTACACCGGTGCATTTTGATTTGACGAATTATGGGTTTTTGGAGGAATTGAGGGAGTGGGAGATTACTTTTTAACAAAATAATTGGTAATTGGATGATTGGGTAATTGGGTAATTTGGTAACGGGTAATTATCTAAAAAGTGAATTTCTTGACAATAGGCAAATTTACTTTTTGGCTCTGACTTATCCGATTTAGGAGTATGAGATGGATAAGATTGAATTGCTAGAAATTTTAGATAATGGTGAAGATTATTATACTGAGTTCAAAGAGCAGGCTGCCCATCCTGACGATCTTGCTGCTGAAATAGTTGGATTTGCTAATTCTGATGGGGGAAGACTATTGATGGGAATAAGTGATAATGGAAACGCTGTTGGTATCGTGGACACTGATAAAGAAATCCGAAGAATAGACAATATATGTGCCAATAACTGCGAGCCTCCCATTCCTTGTAAAATAGAAAAAATAAAAACCAATGATAAACTTATCCTGTTAATTAAAATTCCAAAAGGCTCTGAACGACCTTATCGAACCAATAAAGGTGTATATTATTTAAGGACAAGCTCTGGTAAACGACAGGCATCCCGCGAAGAGTTGCTTCGTTTATACCAGGCAACAAGAAGCCTTTATTACGATGAGCTGCCTGTGCCTGAAACGGATCTATCTGATTTGGATACAATTTATTTTGAAAAATTCTTTGAGGAGTTTCATGGACGGAAAACTAGCGATCTGGGGATTAGTCTGTACAATTTGTTGAAAAGTATGAAAGTATTTGTCCTGTCTGAGGATCAAAAACCAGTATTCTCATTAGCAGGATTATTATTGTTTGGAAAAAATCCTCAACAACATATACCTTATGCAAAAATAACGCTGGCAAAATTTATTGGTAATGAAATCGGGGATATTTTCGATAAAAAAGATATTGAAGGCAAATTAGTAGATCAAATAATAAATGTAGAAAATTTGATAAAGCTTTATATCCAATCTAAAGTAGTGATTAAAAATTTCGAGAAAGAGCTTCATGATGAAATACCTTTAGCAGCGCTTAGAGAATTAATTGTGAATGCTGTAGTTCATCGTGATTATCATATCAAGTCGCAGATACGAGTGTTTATTTTTGATAACCGAATTGAAATTATGAGCCCAGGAAGACTGCCCAATTCCATCACATTAGAGAACATCCGATGGGGTAGAATTCATGCCGAAAGGAATCCAATTATTGTTTCTTTTCTTGCGAAAATGGGTTATATGACCGAAATCGGGACAGGAATTATCAGAGTAATTCGACTTCTAAAAGAACATACTGGAAAAGAGCCTG
>Ga0209636_10001020_pt1 | contig 28059 bp, 24 predicted proteins | sample DeeMarSWOR152_54_FD_187464 | JGI IMG/M metagenome (GOLD analysis project Ga0209636, IMG submission 187464) | Marine sediment microbial communities from White Oak River estuary, North Carolina - WOR-1-52-54 (SPAdes) (version 2) | ecosystem: Environmental > Aquatic > Marine > Intertidal zone >...
GCAAGGAAAAATGTTTCAGAAAAACCGGAGACAGAAGCCATAACACCAGAAGAGGAAAAAGAAAGACTGATGTCAATGCAACCTGAACCGCAAACCGGTTCTGCGGAGTGTCCTTATAGCTTTGGTTATCTGAGGAAGCTTGACAAGAAGGCTTCTATTCCGGACGGATGTTTGGGCTGCTCTAGAATAATGGAGTGCTACAGCGCAAACGAATAGATTGTGCGTACATTGTGTTGGCTTCGCAGCGTATGTTTTTGTGGAGTATGGCTAGCTCTTAACAAAACTGAAATAGAACAAAGAAATCAATGTTCTACATGGAACTGATGCAAGAGTTAAGGGCTTTCTTTATACAATCTTTGAAGCGCCTTATTTCAAAGCTGAATAAAGCACTTGACCGTGTGTCCACGTTTTCTCTCCTAACTGGAAAGGCAAGGCAAAAAGTTGTGTTGGTTGCGTTAGTTGTGTTGGTAACCGTTGCTTCTTCTTTGTTTTTGTTTAACTCGATTTTGGGGCAGCTGGTTTTCAGAAGTACTTTCAGCAGTTACGGAGCGGTGAAGGCGTTTGGAGTGGGAGTTTATTGGGATAGTAACTGTAGTCTGCCGGTTTCTTCTATTGATTGGGGGTTAGTTGAGCCTGGGTTAGCCAGTAACGTCACGTTTTATATAAGGAATGAGGGAAACTATGCTGTAACTCTTTTCTTAGAGGCAGAGAATTGGGATCCTGAGAATGCTTCTGACTATTTGACGCTGAAATGGGATTACGCTGGTCAAATCATTGGTCTGGATGAAATTGTTGGTGTAACGTTGAGTTTGTGGGCGTCTCCGGACATAGCGGATGTGGCGGACTTCAGGTTTGACGTGGTCATAAGCGGAACTGGTTGAGGCTGGTTTTCTTCGAATCGCGGAGAGATGTGTATTTTTGTAGAACGTATACACGGGAAGGTTTATTAAGTCTTAATACATACTATAGATACGGTGCCTTAACCGTGAAAAGCAAAGAATTCATAGTTGGAGGCGCTGCGCTTATCCTCGTCGCCTACGTGTTGGCTTTATCTCTAGTCGGCCAAGTGTTGTCGGCAGTTCAAACAAGCAGAACAGTTCCCAACGCTGGAACAGTGAAGGCCATCGGAGTTGGTGTTTATCGGGACATTGCGTGTGCCAATCCTTTGGCTTCTATTGATTGGGGCGTTCTTGAGCCCGGGTCAAGTAAGAATGAGACCTGTTATATCCGAAATGAGGGAAATTCTGTTCAGACGTTGTCTATGTATGCGTCGAATTGGAACCCCTCAGATGCATCGGACTACATGACTCTCAGCTGGGACTACGGCGGACAATCCATCTACGTAGATGAGGTCGTGCAGGTTACGTTCACGTTGTCTGTAGACGCAAGCATAAGTGGCATAACAAGCTTCAGCTTCGACATTACAATAGTTGGAAGTGGCTAGCAGAAAGAGTTTCGAACGTGTACTGGCGCGTGCACGAAAAAAGAGAGGATAGTCAGCTACATAGAATGTTTTTTCATGTAAGCTAGGACTGCTAACAGTATTGCTATCATGAACAGTAGTGCCATAGTTGGTGATTGTGATTCTGGAATTATGTTAATTTCAAGATCCACCATAACTTGATGAATGCTGTGTATGTAATCAAAAGCCAAGAGCCATGAATCATCTACCGAAGTTATCAAGTATTCGGTTTGGTTGCCATCCAGATAAACTCTGATGTTTGCAGTGTCGGTTACCAAGCTTTTTGCCACAGTAACTTGCGAGTGTCCTCTTGTGCCATTAGGGCCTGTTGCGGTGAAACTAAGCGTCCAATTAGTTGTGTTAAATGCAAGTGCAGATATTGTGGAGTTAGATTCAACCGAGAAAACATTTTGTTCCTCAAAGGGTATAACTGCCAAGTTAATCATGGTAGTTGCTTCAGGATTGGTGGCATTGCCAACCCATGTGGCTTTTACGAGGTAGTTTCCAGTGGTAGAAGGCGTCCACACCGCTGAGTAGCCTCCATCGTAGGCTGTATTGACGAGGGAGATGTTGTTCCAAGATTCTCCGCCGTTTACACTGTAAGAAAGGAGTACTGGGGCTCCAGGTACGCCTGCTTCATTGCAAGTTAGATTACCTTTGATTTCAACTTCAAATTCGTCATAGGATGTGCAGCTGGTTGAAGAAATTGAGATGCGCATGTGAACAGCAATTTGAACAGCTTGACACCACGCTAAATACAACGGAAATGCCCTTGGGTACCAGTCTGAAACGAATGTATCGTATTCGGCAGGAACGTTTTCCCAACTGGCAAATTCAACTAACCATCCAGAAGCGCCAAAACCCCAACCATCATTCGCTACAAATCCGCCTCTGAGCCCTCCAGTGATATTATATCTGTATTTTATTCCTTTCTCAGCCCGGATTTGATCATACAATGTTAAGACTTTCTCTCTCATTCCGCTCTTTTCTGGGGGGTCTCTGTTTAACATATACTCTCCTCCGAAATGAGTGTTCACGTATATGTCGGGTCTGTATTTGTTCATTGCATTTCTGTAAGCCTGTGTCTCTGGTTCGCTTCCGGCCCAAGCACCCCTATACTGGTAATCATCATATGGGTCTCCGCTACCACTCTGCCCCCATCCTGTGACGCCGTTTCTGTTTAAATCCACGCCGTAGGGACAGTTAATAACAGTGCCATTAGAGAAAACATATTGTCTTCGCATGTTTTGTCTAGCTGTAGTATCCATGTTGATTATTGGTATGATCAGGAAGTAGTTACCGCTTAGAACTTTTTGGGCATCTTCCTCACCGCTTTCTAATACCCACTTCAGAAACAGGTAACTCAATTCTGTTCCTGCATCCTCTGAACCGTGAGTTGAACCGTCAATCATCACTCTTCCACCATTGGGATTCCCAACTTTGAAAAGCCAGATATCTCGACCTTCAAGGCTTTTCCCTATAACTTCGTAAGAAGCAAAGGCTTCATGTGAATCACACAAATCCTTGTACATTTCAATCACGGTGCTTTTTGGATGATAAACAGTCCCAGGACTTCTGCTTTCAGCTTGCACCGGCACTGGAAACATCAACATACTCAAAACAAGCACTAACACAAGCATTCTTCTCATATTGATTTACCTTCAATAGCTTGAAATGCACAATATGACGTTCTTAGATTTCCATTAGCGTCCCCACGAAGATTCATTCCAAACCCCAGATTGCGCGCGCATAATTGTAGTTGGTTATTCTAGTTCAGCTTTAACTTTTCCGCAGTTCTCACATTTACAAATGCATTCACGGCGCGCGCGTGGACATGTCTCGGCAATTCGAAAGTCGCGTTCTGCGATGTTTTATTAGAGGTTGGTTTTTGATTGTTGACGGTTCAGGATTCTCTCTTGATACCTTAACAGTGGTTTCATGATTGGAGCAAGTAGCTTGATTTTTTGAACAACTTCGGCGACTGTTTTCAGTTCGGAGTTGTTCACGACTCCGGTTATCGGCGTTAACGTCACATATATTGCGAGATATAGCAGTCCGCCAACTATGACGCTTACGAGTTCAGGCAAAATGGAAGTTTGAAGCAATAGCAGTGAAGGAATAGCTGATGCCGCTCCTATGAGGTAGATCTTGATGAGTGATTTGGCGTCATATTCGATTTTGAAGTTTCTTTTTGCGACGTACATTCCGTAGCATGTGCTTGCGGCGTGGGCGGATATGAGGGCTGCAATTACACCTGGCACTCCGTAAGCCTTGGCCAGAATTGGAGACAGCGTTAGTATTGCCACCAAGGTTATTAGGCTTGTTTTGAGGGTTACCCGTGTTTTTCCGAGACCGTTGAAGAGGCTTGTTAGGTTAAGGTACCCCAGTCCAACTAGGAAGTAGAGAAGAGAGTTGATAGATAGGAAGAGATCTGCAGTTTGGTATGTTGAGCCGTATATTATTTGAACTATTTCTTTTGAGAAGACTATGAGTAGTGTCGCCATGGGAATTATTAGTATTGCAGTGTATTTATTAGCAAACTTGAAGAACGTGGTTGTTTTGTCGTTCGTCGAGGAGTCTAGTTTTGAGAAAGCTGAAAAAAGGGCGGTTGTGATTGGTAGAGAAACCACACCTATCAACGATACGAAGTTGCCGGCAGCTCGCAGATTTCCGATATCAACGTTCGTTGTGAAAATGGCCAGTATGAAGTTTTGGTACGGAAAAACAAAGCCCACTAAGATTCCAGAAAGATAGAGGGGGATTCCATAACTCATGAAAGTCTTAAAGGTATGAGCAAAACCGACATCATCGCTGTTTCTAGCAGATTTGGGCAAAATGAGTAGAAGTATGCTTAGAGCAACAACGGCCCCAATTATGTGACCTGCCACATGGCCCAACACTGCTCCAGCGACGTTGAAGCCGAGGATGACAAGACTGATAGAGATTACAGCTTTGGAGATCGATTGGATGTTTGTTGTGAGAGCGCTGTATTGTGTCTTGTCCAAGCCTAGGTAGGCGGCGGCTGCAACTGAGGATGTCATGTAAAAAATTATCGTTATAGATGCTACTCTGATGTAGAAGCCTAGGTCTGGTCTGTTGAGGAGCGTTGCTGCGAGAAAGTCTGCTAAGGCGAAGTTTAGGAGGAAGAATACGAGTCCTGCTGAAGTTTTCATCAAGAGGGCATGTTTGATTATCTTTGCTGCTTGATCAGTTTTGCCTTCCGCTCGAAGACTCGCAGAGTATTTAACAACCGCGGAGGCAATGCCGAAGTCTGCAAAAATGAACAGCATCTCAGGTATAACAAGTGAAAGCGAATATTGGCCGTAAAGTTCTGGGCCGAGAAATCTTCCAACCAGTATGGCTGTGAGTGCCAGGATAGCTGTTGAGATGAAACTCCCAGATATCAGGAAAAAGCCGCCTCTGGCCGAATCTTCTGCAACTTTCATCAGGTCGGTTGTCATTCGGTTTCTTTCCTGAGTTTGTTTCGGTATTCTCTCGTGACTGAAGCTGTGGCGAAGATTGCCGTCAGTGAGAGGAGGCTGAGAACAATTGGCGTTAGACGTATTCCCCACGGAGTGTAGTTGAGGATCAAGCCAACGATTGAGACAAGTGCCAAGCTCATGCCGAGGCTTAGTGCGGTACGTTCTATTGGGTCAAGTGGCTTTGCGGTTTTTCCGCTTTTGTTTTGCGCGAGAAATAGTGCCCTTATGAAGCTGTAACCAGGAAGCCAGAGGACGAAGATCGCGCCAAGAACATATCTTATGTAGACCAGGGGGTAGGCTTCTTCTGGAATGATGAACACTATTAGGGTTGTTGTCACCGTTAGTATTAGGGTTGCCCAGTACCAGTAGGCTTCTTTCGTTTTCAGGTAGGTGCCTAGTTTTTGCGGAGGCTGTGCGGGCAGCTCTTTGAACGTTATTTTTCCTTGGCTCTGAAGTTGGAGGACATGTTCAATAATTTCCTTCTCGGGGATAGAGGTCTTCTCTCTCGCTAGATCAACTAGTTGCTGTACGTTTCTCGGCTTTTTGTCTCGTATAAGTTGGATTATGGTCTTGGTTAGCCACTCTTCTGGGGAGTTTTGGCTCACGTTGTTTGTCCTCAAAAATCATTAAAGGGTATAGTTGGGCATATAAATGCTCGATAGTAAGAAAAAGAGACAAACAAAGGTGCATGTGCTTTTGGCGTTATCTGTTCTATTTGAACCTATTCCTTTCTGCTTCTTAGGGCATGGATACGCATACGTATAGTAAAAAGTATAGGTGCATTACAGAATGGTGTCTTTTGATCTCACGTGTTGGCATTCAGAGATTACTTCATTTGTGATGACTTTCTGCGCTTGAGAGCATATAGTGCAAAGGCGCTGAACGAAGCCAAGGCTGCAAATACTGGACCGAGTTCAGGTACTACGAAGCCAGGTCTGGTCGGTGGCACTTTGCGGATGAAATTATCGAAGATGTCGGAATCTTCAGTTTTCCCTAGAGCATAGACCAGCATTCTCGGGGCTGTTGATGGTAAGTTGACTGTGAAATTCTGTGGAGTACCAGTTATGGGGCCGCTTAGGAAAGCACCCATTGCCCAGTATATTGTATCTGTGGAGGAAATAGGTTCGCCAAGACCGTAGCTGAGGTGATCCTTAAGGGATGCAACTGTGTACCGAGCCCCTTCTGTTGTACCTGAGGGAGGTACATGTGCACTATTTTCCGTGACACCAGTGAAGTTTATCAACTTATTGAATGACGCAGAATCACCGGACCAGCTTACCACAACATCTCCTGTGAGGCCATTCCAACAATCTTCGGTCATAACAAGCAGAACGTGTGGATGGTACGTCGGATCTCCTCCTCCTTCGACCCATATTTCGAAATCCGCTGGACTAGGTACCATTACAGGCCAAACATCAGGGCCTATTCTAATCGTACCAGTTGCAGTTCCTGCATATGCAAATGAAGCTGTTGCTAGAACTACCGTTATGGCCAACAATGATAAGATAGATTTCTTCATTTAGTATCGCCTAACTGTATTTGTTATGTCTTTCTTATATATGTGCAAGTAAATGTCATCTAGAAGTCTTGAGGATATTTTCTATAATTATTTCATAGTCTGGTTTCGTATAGCGACGCTCTAGTTGGCAAAATTTAGTTTGTGTTTGCGTATCTCATCTGGTATTTTTGGATGTTGGAATCGTTCTAAGAGTCTTGGTCCGTGGCTTTGTCTCATAAACTGTTTTCATGGAGCGATTATTACGCCGATTATTCTCATGACTATTGTTGTTAGGAAGAGAATTGAGACTGCAAATGCGACGTTTCTGAGTCTTTTTTTAGATATTCGGATTTCTGTTTTCCCGTAGTAGGGTGACAACAGCTCTGAAGTGACTAGGAGTATTACGGCGGTGATGGCCAGCCAGAGGCTTATGTCCCAGAAGCTTAGAGGGAAAGACATTAGTGTATCCTCTATTTTGTTTCCTATAGAAGACGATATTCTATGGTAAGAGTCTGACCGTCTTCGCTTGTTTGATATCTTTCTATTATTACAGGTTTGCCGGTTGCTTTTGCGATTGCGCATGCCAGTGCACTACAGATCGGGCAGCCCAGTGAGATCCCAATTTTGGGAAGCGTTTCAGCTTTTGCATGCATGTTTTTGTAGATTGAGTTTACTATTTTGGCATAGACAATGTTCTTTTTGGCTTCAATTTCGACGTTTTCGGCAATTTCCAACTCTTCGACTAGTAGTCTTGGCATATCCCTCTCGAGATATTGTAAGTCTACTTTTGTAAAGCTTGTGTCAAGAGTTTTTTCGAAAAGTTTTGTCAGGTCGGCGCCTGGTGGCGTGAGTAGAATGCCCTCGGGGTGGGCAATATACATTCTTTCTTCTTGTTCTTGAATCTGTTTTGGCGTCGGTAGTTCTGTTCTTTCTCGCTTGGCTATGAAGACCTTGCTGGATTCGAAATCTCTTAGGTATTTTGGTGGCAGATACACAGCTTCACCCTTGAAGCCTAGCTCTGCTATTACCTGGTTTAGAGTCACAAGCGAAGGAAATACTGCGCTATCCAATAGCGCTTTTCCGATGTACTTCTCAGCTTTTATGTAGAGGAGAACTGCTCCCCAAAAAGTGAGGCCCAGACCGATGAAAGCCAGAATTGAGGATGAAAACAAGATAGAAACGGTAAGCGCAACTACACCAGCGCAAAACAAAGTTAAACTCACAAATTTTGGTAAACCTAGTTTGGGTTTCGGCTTTGGTCGAGTTTCGATTGGGTAGTATCGAGTGCGCGCGCGATAAAGGTAAAACAATGCAGCACAGTTGGCGGCAACAAAAACACCGATGCAGACAACGGCGAGTCTCATGTACGTCCAATATCTATTCGCCCATTCGTAGCTGAACTGTAGCCCGTAGCTGTACAAATCTTTATGCACCAGCCTATCTAGCAAACCTAAAAACATGAAGGATATTACTCCCGCGGCTACTCCAATTAGAAGAATCGATTGGAAAGCTTTGCGACCGAATGTGAATTTCATGTAATTTCCTCTTTGGCAAAACAACAATTAAAAGTTGCGCGCGCGCACTGCTCATTCAAGTCTTTTCAGAAAACTATCTACCACTTTGTTGTATTCGTCTAGGGCTTCAAATTGGATATAATGTCCGATTTTCGGAGAGAATATTTTGAGTTCAGAATTTTTGATTTTTCTATGCATTGACCTGGAGTTTTCTGGGGATACCATTATGCCCTCATCCCCTGCCAGAATTAGTGTCGGAACCTCTATTTCCGCCAACTTATCTTCTACATTATAATGATCAACGAAGTCGATCAGGGTTTTAAAAGCAACGTACTCCGGATTTTTCAGCTTTTCTTCAACGAATTTCTTGATTGTTTCCTCATGTGTTTGGATATATTTTTGATTAAAACAAAGGGGCACCAGTATGTTGTTCGCGTCTTCAGGATTTGGTTCTAAACTCATTTCACCTTTTTTTATTAGATTTATATATTCTTGTACGCCTGGATTTTCAAATTTGGGTGTAGTGCTCATTAGTATCAGTCCTTTCAATCTCTTCTTGAAATCTGAAGTAGTTGCATAAACTAGGGAAAACATACCGCCCATGCTGTGACCTATCAATACGAATTTTTCGTCTCCAACTAGTTTATCAAGGGCTTGGTTTAGTTCTTCGGCAAATTCAGGCAGCGCGTATGATGCATCTTCGGGTCTATCACTTTTTCCATGACCTTTATGTTCAAACACAAAAACTCGATAGGCTTTGGAGAAATAATCAATTGGATTAGAATAGCAAAATGAAGAGCCCATCCATCCGTGGAGAAACACAACTGGCATTCCTTTTCCTGCATACCACAGTTTATTGCCATCTTTCAACTCAACATAAGGCACTCTTTTCACTCCTCTAAGACTATTGCATAACTGTTTCATCTCAAGTTGTACATAAGATTTCAGAAAGAAAGGTCTATTCATACATTCATTGACTGGCCATTCTTTTGCCTTTACTTCCATACATGCATACATTCCAATTCGAAAACTATATTTCTTTTATAGAAAAATATTCTAGAAGTCCAGTTTTTGGAACGAAATGTACCAAGAGTTGGTATAAAATAGGAGATTATGCTCCTCAATTATTGGAAGGTTTGACCTATGCAAAGGAGAAGTCTAGTTGTTCTTCTTGCTACAGCAATTATTGCCAGCATTGTTGTGAGTGGCATAGCCATTTCTGGAACTGTCTACACTTGGGAGAAGACTTTCGAAGTTGAGAAACCTGAAGTCGAGTGTATGATCCATGTTGGTGGCTGCAAAATAGTTGGTTGTCCAGTGAATGTTTGGGTGTGTCTGAAGCTTGAGGGATGCAGCCCCTGTTCTTTGCCCAAATTTGATGACAACTTGAAACCCTGCTGTGACTGTGACTGGCAAGATGACTGTTATGACGGTTGCGTAGATGGCTGTAAATGCTGTTGCCATATTAATGGAACCTATTCGGTACGTCTATACTGGTTGAACGAAACGTCTCAAGAATGGGAGCATGTCAAGGACTTGCAAGAAGAAATAAACATTACCGTAACCTGTTGCTGGCACATCTATGGATACAGGTTCATTCCCAAGTGCGAAGGGGAATACAAAGTAGAAGTCACATTTGCAACGGATTCAGAAATCTGCACCTTCAACAATCTAGATTAGAATCTTCAATAGACCCCAAAAACTCCCCTCTTTTTTTTATCATGCGTGTGCAGGACTATCTTTGTAGGTCGTGGGCATGCAAATGCATGCATGCATAGTTAGTACGCGCGAATTATTTAACAAGCTAGCTGAAGTTCTAGAGAACAGTTCCATTTGGTTTTAAATAGTGGCAAGACGTGATTATTGATGTTTCTATGGTGATTCAAAAGTGAAAATGAAGTATGCTCTAGTGGTAGTTTCGTTTTTAGTTCTGATGCCGTTTTCTACCGCGAACGCTTCTTTGAACGTTAGTGTAAGTGTTGAATATGCTGAGATAAACCAGTTTCAAGATCAAATAATTACTGCGACAACCAACGAAGAGGGAAAGGGAATATTACTTGTAATTCAACCAGCTGAAGGAACGCCGTGGATAGACTTTCTAAATGATCATCCAGCTCTAGAGGCCCTCTGGAACATACTGCCCAGCAATATGCGAACAGAGGTTGCAAGCAAAATAGGAGGAAAAATAGTTTCATTTGACTCAATTAGCACTGATTCAGGGGGAGGAAGTGAAACCGTTGCTTTTCCAGAAGATTTCACGGGCATCAACGGAGATCCAAGTACAGCACTAGTCGGAGAATACAAGATACTCTTTGCCTTCCTATCTTTGGAGGCATCAAATGATAATAGTCCATGTTGTTGTTGCTGTCTTTTCGAACTTGATTTTGACTGTAACTCATGGCTTGTTGTACCCGAAGTTCCTTTCGGAACAATAGCTTCGCTTCTGTCAGCGATGGTTGCCATTCCAGGACTTAAGTTTTACAAAAGAATTCGTTCCAAATGAGTTGAAAAGCCCGCGCGCTTATTCCTTTTTAAGATATGATTTGTGTGCACATTTAAGAGGGAAGTCTCTTCAGAAAAAGATGCGCGCGCGAAGAATCTTCTATTGAATGAAGAAAAAGAAAGGACGGCGCTTATTGTTTCTTTCTGATTTTGATGTAAACTATGACTGCTAGCAGTGTTGCTATCATGAATAGTGGTAGGATTAGGAATGATGGAAACTCTGGTATGGCGTGCATTCCTACGATTTGGACTGTTTTTGTGCTGTGAGCGTACGTGAAGAAGACGTATGAATAGTTGCCGTTTTCCTGCACTCCAAAAGTAATCAGTGTATTGTTTATTCGAACTGTCCAATCCGATATGTTTTCGCACCATAGGAGTCTTTTTGGAATAGCAACTCTGCAAAAGCCAATTGTATCGTTTAGCCCTGCAACATCAAAACTAATCAGCCTATTATCTACACTGAAGTAAAAATCTGAAACCGTGGAATTGCTGACGGTCTCCACGTAATATGTTGCTTCGTTCCAGGTTCCAGCGTTGAAGAAACTAATTGGACCCATAAGCGGATAGTTGTCTTGGTTCTCTGCATCCAGAACATGCGAAGAATCGCCTATTCCATCATCGTCTGAGTCGAAACCCGTGTAATTACTCCAATAGTTTCCACCTGAAGGAAAGCCGAAATCCCATAGATTTATGTTAGAGTCGAGAATTAAGGCATTCCGCTCGTTTTCCACAAAGTTGTTATGGAAAATCGTGTTTTCTGGGCAGGAATCAAGAAAGATGCCAACGGTGTGATTTTCTATATTGTTTCCAGCAATGATGTTGTTTGAACAGGAATCCATGTAGATGCCGTAAATGCCATTGTCTGTTATGTTATTTCTGTATATCCTTTGGTTTGATGAGTGGTCCATGTGGATGCCGTAAATGCCGTTTCCAGTTATGTTATTCTCATAAATAATATTGTTACTAGACAAGAGAACGATGGCTTCCAGACCACTGCCTGACAATTGGTTTCTATAAATGCTGTTATAGCTCGAATCGTTGTGGATTCCGATTCTTCGAGCAATGTTTTCGCATATTGTGTTGTTTGAAGAGTAATAAAGATCTATGTCGTAATTCCAGTTCGCTGTTATGTTGTTTCCAGTTATGCTGCAGTTTGAAGATTCACTGAGATAAATGCCTCTTACCTTGTTCGCGGTTACCGTGTTTTCAGATAGGACTATGTTTGAAGACATATTTAGGAAGATGCCATAGCCGAAGGCTTTGATTTCTTTGATTTTCGTGATTATTATATTACTTCTTCCTGTGAGATTTATTCCTATAGAAGCATAGTCGTCTGGTCCTTCGATGATGTAAAGTCCCGCTCCGTCAATTTCGATGTTATCTCTTTGAACAACAATCGAATCATTGACATTGCCAGTTAACGTGTAGACATTTCCGTCGCGATGAATCGGCGCATCGGAAGGATAAACCAATCCGTCAGCCCTAATGTAAATGGTTCCGCTCGCTTTCACCGTCTCAACGTTTAAAGCGACACTTAACATGCATACAAGAATTGGTAAAACCATTATGAACACAAGTTTTCTGTTCATGCTACATCAAGCACTAAATTTGCTTTATTGGTTCTTATTGTTTGTGGAAGACGGCTCATCTGTATTGCTGATAGCAGGTGTCGTTCAATAGTTCTGCAATCTCTAACCCGTTTGAAAACGAAAGTTCAAAGGTTTAACCGACCAAGGTTTTTTAGTAACCCATGTTAGTTTCAAATGTACGCACACAGAAAAGTCAGCTGAAGGCTGACGCCTGATTCTCAACTGCACGCGCTCTACTTGTCGCTATTTTGGTCGCGCCCGGAAGAGTTTGAATCCAGCAAAGCCTAGGAAAGCGAGGAACATGCTGAGGAGGCTTAGGATGGTGCCGAAGGGTACCTCGGGGATCGGGGGCTTGGGTGCTTGAATCTTAAGTGAAAGGACTAGGTCTTGGTAATCCCTGTCTCCTGCTCCGTATAGGTTTTCGAAACCAATTAGGAACATGCTGGGATCATCTAGGTTTCTGTATACCTTACTATGTTGTTCTCCGTCAGGGTTAAGGTTGTTTTCAGTGAAATACCTATGGTTTTCTGGTGTAAGCATGGAGAGGCCAAACTGGTAATCAGCCGTAAATGATTTAGTTACTGGTGGATTAAGATACTCAGAACCGCCTTCTGGTCCCGTGAAAACCAATGTGAGTTCGCTTGTATTGGCCGCCTTGTAGTAGTTAAGTTCATTTTCGTTGCAATAGGCGGCAAATTCAGCATACAACGTAATGTTATATGATCCTGCTGGAAATGTTTCAACGTCTGTTTCAGCTATGTTAGTAAATCCTAGGTTATCGAATATTTCTGTAAGTGGCGGTTCAGAGGCATGTACTGGAATAATTATGGTGGGAACAATTAGAAAAGATAGTAATAGAACAAACAGACCTGGGATTAGTTTTCTCAATCTATCTTTCTCCTCTCACGTATTCTGTAGGTCGCCCGACAAATTAAACATTCTGGACCTTACTTCTAGAACTGTCGTCAATTCATCCGCCTTTATGCCTATGCTTCTATGGTGGTGCGCGTGTCCACATCTTCAACGTTTGGGGAAAGTTTGGCGGGGGGAATACACTTTATCCAACAGCCATTTGCGTCTTCCATACCAAAATGGGTTCGTCGTTTCTGTTGGCGATGACTCTTTTTAATATTGCTGTTTTTTCTATTGAAGAGAGTTCATGGAGAAGTTTCTCTTTGTCAACAGGCTGTCCAGTCTTATTTTGGTGCGCAGTTGCTATGTTATTCAGCGTTGGAATGGCCGTTTTTTCTATTTCGTTTGTTGCGTCAATTATTTGTTTGCTGGGTTTTGGTAGTTTTTTGTAGGTTTGAAAATTAATTTTTCTTTCTTTTCTTCTCTCGAATACGTAGAAAATGACTGTTCCGACCAGCATCGCAGTTGTTGCTGCGACCAATTCGTTTCCATTTTGGGATAGAAACAGTGCTATCTGTGACCAGGTTTTGATTGGTTGCCAGTAGCTTGCGATGGCAGTTGCGGTGACTAGGAGCTGGTTTTCTAAAGAAGTTAGGTTTTCTAAATTGTTTGGATAGGCTATTAGGCTAATTTTTACGTGTTTCTGTTGTGATGTGGCGTTTACCTCGAATGCTGTAGTTTCGTACCAGTATAGCACTGCTTGTGTTTCGTTGGTTTTTATATATTGGAAGACGAAGTAGCGGCCCAAGATTGGAGGATTCTCGACGAGCTGAACATCTTTGAGTTCGATTTCCGTTACTTTGGGCTGATACCCATGTGCAATTCGCCATGTTATCAGACATGCTTCCCAAGTGTGCAATGATGAACGTGTTGAAGCTATTTCGATTGTCACCCATATTGGTTCGTTTGATTGGTTGACAGGTGTGTCAATAGACATGTATCGGTAGAGTAGTGCCATGTCTTGTTTAGCTATTGCCTCGAATCCAGTGTCGCGATAGATAAAATCTAGTTCATACCCTGAGATTTCTGGAAGAATATCGGTTGAAACTTTTTGCCCAGTAGGAGTGTTGATTATCACCATCGCGGGGCTTTGGGTTAAAGCGAAAACTGGCGCTTGGATTGACATTACTAAAACTACGACCACGGTGACGGCTAAGATTTTAGCCAAGTCTTTTCTTGAGAGTTTTACAGATGTAGGCGTGAGTATTCTTCCGCATGTGAGGCAGAAGCTTTGTTTGGTTTTTGTTTTCGGGTTGCATCTTGGGCATTTTTCTGCTGGCTTGGCGAATATTTGCGTTTTGAATATTTTTTCTGAGATTGCGAGCAGTAGGAGCGTGCCAAGAAATATTAGGGTCCATCCGCCCAGTAGGTGAAATATTTGTAGGGCGGTTTCTTCGCCGTAATGGTAACCGATCAAAAGTATTGATGTTATTCGAATTATGTTGAGCAGGTAGATTAGTGGGAGTCCAACTAGGAATAGAGCCAGCTTTTTCCATGGTTTGTCTCTAATTATGAAGGCGATGAATGCTGCGAATATTAGGAAGCCGATTAGGCTGTACACGCCTGAACATGCGATGTCCACTGCGAAGGAGATTGTTGCGCCGTTGGGTCTCGTGATAATGATTACGGGGTTGCCGTATTCGCTTGAAAGCGTCGATGGAACGCCTAAAGCGTTAACCATCGCGTTGGAAACTTCTGAGCTTACGACTGATAGGGTGCTCCCTAGTGCGTAGAGGATTTCTGATGGCGGCGGTGTTAGGAAAATGAGAAAGAATAGTGGAAACGCCGCTTGTCTAAGTGTTTGCGGGTTGAAAAGAATGAGGGTTAGTCCAGCTGCGAATATTGGTAAGGCTGCTAGATGATATTCTAGTGGCGTGAATGTGTATGAGCCGTACCAGTAAAGCAGTATTGCGGTGGCAAAGAAGAGGATTCCAGCGATTGTTGGCAGATGTTTTGTTTCTTTTGGCTGGCTCTCCTCTTCAAAAGGGACTACTGCTCTCAACATTTTTCTTTTGCGATAGATCAGATAGGCGAGAATGAAGGGTATGGCTAGCACGTGGCTTGTGGTTTCGCTCTGAAAAGCGTCGTTGAAAACTATGGCTAGATCTTGGAAGAATACTGTGACTGTTGCAAATATTATCGCTGCGGCCTTTATGGCTATGGCTAAGGTTTCTTGAGTCAACGGAAGGAGCGGCCGCAGTTTCACGCTTTTGTCCATATGATATTCTCCCATGCTGTCTTGTTAAAACCGTTGGAATTCCAATTTTGGGCGGAGGCAGAAATTGCGACGTACATTCCAACTGTTTTCTCATTTTACTCAAATTTATATAGGTTATTCCAGTTCCGGTATGTACCAACTTTGGTATGTACCACATTTGGTACACCTCAGATGCGCGCGTGTTCTGCATACGTCTCGGATCAAAAATTTTGTGTTATATTTCTAGTTGCCATGTAGTTTCTTTGTAGGAGTTTCTAGGACTGTTTGTCCGAGTCCAATGGCTTCGAACTCAAGTTTTTGACTGAATTGCTTTGGGGGGTAGATTCTTCTTCCGTCAATCAATATTGGGTGTCTCATGTTTTGCTTGAAGTCTCTTGGCTTGAGTTTTTTGAATTCGTCCCATTCCGTTGCAATTATGCAGCAGTCAGCGTCTTTCAAGCATTCGGTGGGAGAAGACGCATATTTTATCTTGTCCTTAAGGATGGATTTGGCTTTTTCAATGGCGACTGGGTCATAGGCAGTGATGCTTGCACCCTCTTTTAGGAGTTGACGTATGATTGGTATGGATTTTGCTTTTCTCATGTCGTCTGTGTTTGGTTTGAATGACAAGCCCAAAATGGCTATTTGTTTGCCTTTCAGCTTACCCAAGTGTTTCTTGGCCAGCGATACGGTTCGTTGTGGTTGCACATTGTTTACGGCTCCAACGGCTTTAAGTAACGAAGGGTCATAACTCAAGCTTTTGGAAAATGCAATCAGTGCGTTAACGTCCTTCGGAAGACAGCTGCCTCCATATCCAAGACCAGCGTTGAGGAACAGTGGGCCAATTCGCTTGTCCATTCCTATGGCTTTGCTTATGGTTGTCACGTCTACGCCTGGGATTTTTTCGCAAATGTTGGCGACGAAGTTGATGAAGCTAATTTTTGTAGCTAGGAATGCGTTGTTGGCGTATTTGATGAGCTCCGCGGTTGGAAGGTTGGTTTTCATTGTGGGAGGTTTTTTGCCACCGTAGAAATCTTGGTATAGAGCTTCTAATGTGTCGCCCGATTTTCTGTCGTGTTCTCCTATGATGATTCGGTCCGGGAATAGCGTGTCTTGGAGGGCTGATCCTTCGCGTAGGAATTCAGGGTTCATGCATAGGCCGAAGTCTACGCCGCATAGTTTGTTTGAGTGCTTTTCGATCGTGCGTTTAACGATGTTTTGTGTGGTGCCTGGTGTTACGGTGCTTTTAACCACTACCAGGTGGTATCCATTTTTTTTGTTTAGTGCTTCTCCGATTTCGCGGGCTGAGCTTTCGATGTGTTGTAGGTCGATGCTTCCGGTCGGTTGGCTAGGAGTGGCTGTGGTTATGAATGTGATGTCTGTTTCTAGGACGGCTTCTTCACAGTGTACCACACATTTGAGGTATCCGTTTCTGACGACTTTATGCAGCAATTCTTGCAGTCCAGGTTCGAAGAAGGGGGGGATGCCTCTATTTATTGAACCTGCTTTTCCGGCGTCGTGGGTTGCCGTGATAACTTTGCAGCCTTTGCTCGCGAATCCGACTGCTGTGCATAAGCCGACATAACCGGTTCCAACGATTGATACACGATATGTCATTAAGGTTCACCTCGCGTTTTGTTTTCATAAATCCAACTTTGCCCTCAAAGACCATGCGCGCGCGCGCATTATGGCTTCCCAGTATGTTTGTGGATTTCCTACGTCTAATCTGATTTCGTCATCTTTTAGTTTTATCGCTTGAACTTTGAGTCTTTTTTCGATGAGTGCCTGTATACCGTCGGTGAGCTGAATCTCCCCGCCCAGTCCTGGCGGGGTTTTCTCTAGAACTGCCATGATTGTGGGGTTGAATATGTAAATCGGCATAACGGCTAGGTTTGTAGGAGGTTTTTCGGGCTTTTCTATAACCTTTTTGATGTTGAATACTCTGCCGGTTTTCTCTTGAGCCTCGGCCACACCATAGTGTTTTGGGTTCTCAACTTCTTTTAGGAGTAAGGTGGCTTCAGCCTTTTTCTTTACATGAACTTCTATTAACCTTCCTATCGGGTTGTCATTATTGGAGACTATGTATGTGTCGCCAGCGTGGACAAGGAATGGTTCAGTTCCGATGAAGGGTTTGGCCATCAAAACCGCATGCCCAAAACCCTTGGGCTCAGGCTGGTTAATCCATACAATTGTGGAGTTCTCAATCTTTCTGTAAAATTCCTCTAAACTTGATGCTAATCCAGATTTTCCTTTATCGTTGAGCTGCCTAACAAAGTCCCGATCAATGGTGAAGTGATCGGCTACCACTTTCTTGCCCCTACCGATGATGAAACAGAACTCTCTGAAGCCGCAGTCGTGAAGTTGCTCAAAAATCATTTGAAGCAAAGGCTTAACGCAAAGGTTTCCATCCTTATTCTTGGTGAAAAGTGGCAACATCTCTTTAGGTTGCTCCTTCGTGACCGTAAGCAAACGCGTTCCAAGACCGGCCGCGGTCACCACAGCTTTTCTAATCTGTTTCACCATGGATATGCACACGCGTCGTATAGCCTCTTTTTTCCTCTCCTTTACTCGTTCAATCCTCGGCGATACAACATCACCGTCGTGCATGCATGCATGCGTTGCACATCTTTTAAACTTGCCTTATGCCATAAAAATGAATCTCACACGCATAAGATTTTTGTTTTCTTTACTACATCAATTATTGAGACGGTTGCTCGGTTGGATAAGATGGTACATGTCCGCATAATTTATTTCACTCAGTTGGCGCGCGCGGTGAAAAAGGGACGACACTGTGTCACCGCTACACGCGCGTATAGAGAAATGTTCTGGTGGAATCTTCCATAATATCTTATACACGAGTTGTGCCACTACCTATTGAGGAAAAAGGAGAATAAAAAAGTGAAAAGAAAAGCACTCTTGATAGTGTTTCTGTTAATTAGCATGTCAATTCTGCCTTTAGCAATCAGCGCCGAAGCCGATGTAGATGCTGGACCAGACCAAACAGTTTATTCAGGTCAAGAGGTTACCTTCGATGGAAGCGTCTCCCTTGATAATGCTTCCATTGTTTCTATCACATGGGACTTCGGCGATGGAAGTGATCCTGTAAACGGTTCAGATCCCTCTCTACTGAACACAACCACTCACATCTACGAAACGGCTGACGTATACAATGTTACCCTCACGGTGAAGGTTAATTCAGTATACAATTTGACTGAGACTGATACGGTTACAATAACGGTGGTTCAGAATGATCCCCCCGTAGCTGATGCGGGACCTGACCAGATTGTGGAGGCGACAAGTCCAGCGGGAGCAGAAGTCACTCTTGACGCCTCAGGCTCCTCTGATCCAAACGATGATCCCCTAACCTATGATTGGACGTGGACTGGCGGTTCTGCAACAGGGGTCAACGCAACTGCTGTCTTTCCGTTGGGAACGACAAACGTGACTTTGACAGTTAATGACGGCCAATACAACGACACAGACACTGTGAGTGTTACGGTTGTAGATACTACGCCGCCGACGGTTGATGCTGGTGAAGACTTGACGGTTGAGCAAGAGTCCTACAATGGAACAGAAGTTACCTTTAGAGGCAATGCGACAGACCTTGCTGACATGGAACTTGACTATGTATGGACCGAGAACGGCGTTGTACTTGGCAACGAAGCAAACTTGACATACACATTCAACTTGGGGGCACATGAATTGATGTTGAGTGTAACCGATGACTCAGGCAACACAGGCAACGACACCGTCGTAGTAACGGTTGTGGATACGACGCCACCGGAAATAATGATATCAGTCTCTCCAGACGATCTGTGGCCGCCAAACCACAAATATGTTGAAGTAATAGCTGTCGTGACGGTTCAGGATGTCTGTGACCCTTCACCAACAATGACATTCGTGTCTATAACGAGTAATGAGCCGGATAATGCGAAGGGCATTGGTGACGGCAACACCGTTGACGACATTGTGATAATAGATGACTTCACTTTCATGCTTAGGGCGGAAAGAGGGGGAAATGGCTCAGGCCGCACCTACACAATAACATATGAAGCTACGGACGCGTCTGGAAACACTGCGCAAGAATCTGCAACGGTCACAGTGAAACACAACAGATAAAACACTTCCATCTTCCTTTTTTTGTAATACAAGTTCCTCGCAGGGTAACCCATCTCGACGCACGCAGAAAAGGGCAAGCCAAACTTCAAACCTTTGCACTTTGGATTTTGCATGTAAACATCTTGGACATTATCGTGGCCTACACCCTACCTAACATAATGCTTTGCATGCAATTGCAAAATCAAATTTTGTGCAATAGAAACCCTTAGTTTCAGGCTTTTTCTTGAAAAAAGTTTGAAAATGATCTTCTTTTGTCATGTTGTGCAATGCACAATGCATGCATGCATCGTGTTGTGCAATAGTTGAGTGCAGTGTCTTGTGCAAATGGTACATACATAAGGTTGCGAAGCACATTCTGGGTAGCTTTGTTGCGAGTATGGTATTGCGCGTTGGAAAACTGGGTTGGCAGCTTGCTGATTTACTTTGATGATTGTTCCAACGATTGTTTTTCTTTGGTCTTCTTTTCTATTTGCTTTATGAGTTTTGGAAGGTTGTATTCCATGAATTTTCTGATGGTCAACGGTGGGTTTTGCTCCACTATTCCGTGTAGGAGTCCGTCGACTAGTACGTAGCCTTCGTTTGTTTTGAAGAGAGGGTGGCATAGGCTGTCTATGAGTTTGTTGAGTTCGCCCTTCGTGTAAGGTTTGTGCGCACGCTTCTTTTTCTTCTTGGAGTTGTCTTTCATCCTCTTGTCATCTATTAGACATTGTTATTTTTAAGAGGTTGTTAGATATGTTCGTTCCCAACTTTTGACAGCTGCGAATTTTGTTTCGTTTTCCCCTGGGAAATTACGTGAAAACATGCTTATGGGTGTTTTCCATCTGCGCGCGCGCGATTTAGGAGTTTCTTTTTGCGACGTACATTGCGTTGTATGTACTTGTAATGTGGGCGGATATGAGCGTGGCTATTAAACCTAGCAAACCGTAAGTTTTATGCGCTCCCACAATTCTACATTGTTAAACCGACGAAATCTAGGGTAGGAGATTATTTTGCGCGCGTCTGACTTTTGTTCTTTCGGTCACGGCTTCTGGAGGCTTCGGAAATCTGGAATGCACGATGCGCGCAAAACAATTTGGCACAGTTACAACATTCTCATAATGTTGCTTTCTCTGTGAAAAAAGGTGACAGGAAAAATGTGCGTGTCCGTGTAGGGGTAGCCTAAGTGTTCTGCTCAAATGTGCGCGCATATGATGTGCTTCAACAAATTATCGCATGCATGCGATTTAAAGCGCGGGTTTTTTCTCGATTGTAATAGAAGAATCTTTCATAAATGATAAAAATGCTTACCGAGTATATAGTTTTTGGAGGACTTGTTCATGAAGAGAAGTCTGCTTGTAGTTCTGGCTGCAACGGTGATTGCTGGCGTGGTTTTGGCTGCTGTGGCGACTCCTGGTACAATCTACACTTGGGAGAAGACTTTCGAAGTTGGGAAACCTGAGATTGAGTGCAAGATTGAGATTGGAGACTGTAGAATAGTTGGGTGTCCAGTGAGAGTTTGGGTGTGTTTGAGGCTAGATGGCGGTTGTTGGGGTGAGTGGAAGGATGAATGCGATGATGACTGGGAAGGTAAATTTGATGATGATGAAAAATGTTGCTTGCATCCATACATGCAATGCGGTTGTCAAGTTAACGGAACTTATTCAGCCCATCTCTACTGGTGGAATGAGACATTAGGAGACTTCCAGCATGTTATGCATCTTCAAGAAGAGACAAACATAACCCTGACTTGTTGGAAGCACTTTTGGACATATACTTTCACTCCCAAGTGGGAAGGAGAATACAAAGTAGTAGTTACCTTTGAAGTGGAGTCAGAAACCTACAACTTCACAAACGAAGACTAGAATCCAACATAAAACTGAAGAGAATATACGATAAAGCTGGGCTGAAAGGCTCAGCTAACCCCTTTTTTTCTGCGCGTGCCAGCTTTGTGCACACGATATTGTGTTTATGTTATTTGAGGCGTGTGTAAACATCCAAATATTGAAGAGTTATAGCTTTCCAATTTAGGTCTTGCTCTATCAATAACCTTGATTTGCGCGCGCAAACCGTTAGACTTAGAAGTAGTTAGCTCTAAAAAACCGAAGCTTCTTATGACTCCGTAGAAGACCTAGGCTATTCCGACACAGACACACGCTTTTTTTCTGTCACTCTTCTTGAGACAGAATGACCATTATGTGAATGTTGTAACTGTGACAAATTGGAATGCGCGCATTACATGCATGTGTTTTGGGAGAAGAAAGCCTCACGTCATAAGGGCTTTAAGAGTGTCATAGGCATCGAGGAATTTGAGGCCTTTTGGCGTAGTCTTGTAAAGGTTTGAGTGGAGTGTCAACAGTTCCAAACGCAAAAGGAGTTTTAAGTAAACTCGGAGTTGTCTATAGCTCATATTGCCTCTATACATGAGGTGGGTCTTCTTCGCGCCTTTACGTGCCTCGTCCAGAATGTTAGCCATTATGTCTATGTCACTTCTTTTTCGCGGCATAAGAGATGGACTTAACCCTTCCTCAAACCTGCTCTGCATCGAAAGAACTCCAGATTCTCGCGGACGACATGTATGGATATCTTATAAAAGATTTGTTGCACAGACCGAAACATGTATGCATGCCCGACTCGATGTTCTAATTTTTTCAAATGAGCATGTTACTTCTAATACAGATTCTAATTTCATATCCGTTAAATGCGGTAACCTCGAAAGGGCTATCTAACCAAATGACATGCGCGTGCGTTAGTTACACCTTAGGGAGGTGAATTGTGGATTTGGAACAGAGAATGACCGTTATTAGGAACCTAAGAAGTGAAATGCGTGGAATAAAACAAAGGATAGATAGAGAAAAAGATCCAGCAAAGAAAGTTGAGATGATCAAAGCCTACCGCACGATGTCTAAAGCGTTAAGTGGAAAAACTCGCTAATGCCTGCGTGCGCTAAGTCGGGTGTGTTGCAGAAACTCAGTAAGCTTTCTTTTGGCCGTGTCCGTGATGCTCTCATCCGCGCGCAAGATTTTTCTAGAATGTAGCTTCAATGAACATCACAGTTGTTTCTCCAGTGATAATTATTGTACGATAGCTTTTACCTCCGTAAACAGTGGGGCGCCCGAATGAAAAAACCCCTGTCCTGTTTCACAGTTAATTCCCGTAATACTCCAAAAGCCAAGCGAAGAACAATAAGGGGATCCATATAGGCAACGTGAACGCAACCAATAGCTTACGCAAAATTTTCATGGTGAAATAAAAAGGTTAGTTCAAACCTTAATCTTTATTAAACCAGAATACTAAGCTTAAATTCTTTTTTGCGCATGTATGCATGCAGACTTTATAACTCTCATAACCAAATCGCATTATAAGTGTTATAAGTTACCACGTTTATAACATTTATAACCAATAGATTTCCTTTTTGGTATTTGCCATGCAAAGTTTTTTATAGTTTCGTTTTCACAGAGACTTCTAGGAAGGACGCGAAAAACGTGCGCACAAAAATTCAGGAAAACCAGAAAGGATTGAATCACTCAAGGTCGTGAAAGCCTTGCCGAGCCACCGAGTTCACAACTTCATCGACCGAGTTTGGCTGGGGAGAGCCTTCCCGCGACTTCACAGGAGGCTGGACAAACCCGTCTTTATTTTGGGCAAGTATCACCGCGAACTTTTTCATGACTTGGCAACCGCCTGCTTCATTGCTTCTAAAACTTATCCCAACGACCCGCACCGCGCACGAGCATCCGCACATTTACATATTTATTACGACGAGGTGTGCAGTTTGGATCCGGAATATAGAAGATATCTTGAGAACTTGGCAAAATTGGACAAACAGAGAAGGAAAGCAAGCATGCCCAAAAGGAAGGGAAGAAAGAGAAAAAGAAAGAGGATGACTTTGAATCTCTGATTCGTCTTATTGAATTCTTTGAGCGCAAAAGATCTAAGCGTTTCTCTGGTTGAGTGTTCATAACATCTTGTGAACAGGAATGCTTCCCCAATTGAGTTAGAAAAAACGATCCTAGGAGAGACATGCATGTGGTTTGGACCTGGATTTTTGCTAGGCGTGTACACAAGCGTGTCACGTTTGTGTCACGTTTGTGTCACGTCGTGTGACGGTATTCAAAAAGAATGTCAAAAAACCATGTTGCAGAATCGTAGAGTTGTGACCACAAAATGTGTGGTACTACACGTTGTGTTGCAACACGTAATCCAACGCCTAATTTTACTCCTACACATTTCTGTCCACTTTTACCTCTTAACGTCTCACCGTCACCGTACTGAGAGACATGAGTGGAGATTCGATGGATTTCAGAGCGGGTTAAACTAGTTATTTCTTCTAATGGTGTGCGCATTTAGTATTTTGACGCTCACTCCGAAGTCTAGCTGTTTCTTATTGCGAACTTAAATCGTTGATACATGCTCTGCGCGCGCACATCCAGAGATTATTGGATGCGCGTACGGGTTAGACTTGTTTTTTTGCAATCATGTTGCAGATTGCAACCACCCTGCAACCAGTCTGCAACCAGTTCCAGAATTTTTAGGAAAACAATGTTAACTAATCATGTTGCAGTTTTGGTTACATTGCAACCAATTTTGGTTCCAGAACTGGTTCTGGTTGTAACCCACGCTCCAACCCGTAATTTTGTGTGCGCATATTGCTGGCTCACACTGTTGATACGTGCTTTTGGCGGGCGCAGATTAGGGTTATCTTATTGAAGTTGGCAAAACCGTAAGTTTTATGCGCTCCAGTAATTCTATATCGTTAAACCGACGAAATATAGTGTAGGAGATTATTTTGCGCGCGTCTAACTCTTCTTCTGGTCACAGCTTCCGGAGGCTTCGCATGCATGCATCTTTCGCGCCCATGAATTCCTCAGAATGAGGAGTGCTGAGGAGAAAATTATGTATGCCGTAAACTCAGTTTCTTCCATGAACAAGGCCAACATCAAGAAACGGTTTTTTCCCGTTTTTGCCGGCAAAAACCAAAAAGTGTATATGAAGAACTCCAACATTCGTATAGAGAAGTGTTCTGGAATAAATGAGAGAATGATGATTCCCAAGGGAGTTAGGAACGCCTTGGCCGTAGAGTTGGGCAATTCAGTACGATTAGATATTAAGAAGGTGAGAAAGTGACGATGGAAAGGTTGTTGACTCGATCCAGCGCCCAGCTGGGGAAGAATGAGTTGGTTAGGATAAAGGCTAGGGCTATGAGGCGGGGCGTGTGGTTCAGGGTTTTGACGAGGGCTGAGAGGGCTCAGATTGAACTAACCGCTAGAGTCGTGAAGAAAATTCGCAGCTTTTTCTTAGCCAGAGTTTTGACTTCTATTGTAGAGAAGCTTTTGGATGCTATGGAGAGCAAAGTTACGCGTCTGATGAGAGAAGTTGGACCAGTCCTCGCCCGAAAGTTGAGTAGAACAGCCCAAGAATGGGGCAACAAGTCAGCAGACCAGTGGGCGGAAGACCCTGGCTTCGTTCAATATTTAACTGTAAACCACATGAATAACCCTGGTTCGTTCCCGCTGTGAAAACGGAAGTTTCAAAGCATTATTTACAACATAAGATAAGACGATAGTTCTCAAGTTCCTGAAATGAGCCCTGTTCACATACTGTTCATCTGCGTGCTTTTCTTTCTATATGTTTGGGTTTTATACAATGTGCCAGTTCTGGCTGTTGGCGTCAGACATCTGAAACGAAGAAACCTAGGAAAGAAGAAAACAGAATCGAATCCGGAGAAGTTGCCGACCTTCTCGATAGTTGTTCCTGTTAGGGATGAGGAAAAAGTGGTTGATCGGATTTTGAAGGCCCTGTTCAAACTTGATTATCCTCCTGAGAAGAAGGAAATCATCTTAGTCGAAGACGGGTCAATTGACAAGACGCCAGAGATATGCAGAGAATACGCCAAGCGTCACCAAAACTGCATCAAGTTTATCCGTCAACACGTTTCCAAAGGCAAGCCTTCTGCTCTGAATTGCGCCCTAAAACATGCACGCGGAAAGATAGTTGCAGTGTTTGACGCTGATAACGTTCCTGAACCAGACGTGCTGCTGAGGGCAGCCGAATATTTTGAGGATCCGTCGATAGCCGCGGTGCAGGGTACGCCTTGCGCCATAAACGCCAACGAAAACATGTTGACGAAGTTCGTATCATACGAGGAAGCTGTTCGTTTTCGAGCCTACTTCCAAGGGAAAGACGCTCTAAGCCTTTTTGTTCCTCTAACTGGCAGTTGCCAGTTCATTAGGCGAGATGTCCTCGAAGAGGTTGGCGGGTGGAATGAAGAAGCGCTATCTGAAGACATGGAGATGTCTGTGAAGCTAACGCAGAGGGGCCACACCGTGAGGTACGCGGCGGAGATACGGTCTTGGCAGGAGAACCCGGCTAACCTGACTCAGTTTGTGAGGCAGAGGGCAAGGTGGTTCAGGGGGTGCATGGAGATTGCGCTGATGTATGGCAAGCTCCTTAGAAATTTTGGCAGAAAAAGCGTAGACGCCGAGATCACTTTGATGGGACCGTATATCTTGGCTCCGTCCCTCATGGGCTACTTGATGGCTCTATACACTTTTTTGGTTCCGGTTGAGTATGACCCGGTTTTTGCCATGATGACTCAGGTGACGACGGTTTTCACCACAGCGACGCTGGTGCTAGTTGGAATAGGTCTAATCTACGTTACAACGCCGAGGAAAATGACAAACCTGCTGTGGCTGCCCTTCATCTACGCCTACTGGACCCTACAGACTTTCATAGCCGCATACGCATTGATTCAGATAGTTTTGAGAAAACCTCGAAGATGGGTGAAAACGAAGAAGACTGGGGCAGTCACCGATTATGATGTCAGAGGATAAGAGCTGTAACCTGTGATGCGCCTAGACCTACAACACATAGGTTTCAGAAGGGGTTTGTTTCTCGCGTTCGTTTTCGGCTTTGTGGTGAGGTTGGTACCTGAGGTTTTGTCTTTTCCATATCCGATTGGTTTCGACACGGTGTATTATGCGGCGAGGATGAAGAGCGGCGTGGTGTGGTATCATTGGAGTTCTTTGTTTTCTACTTGGCTTGTTTACGCCATTTTGGTTCCCTTGTATTCGCTGACGAAGGTTGATCCCTTCCTGTTGCTGAAAGTTGTTGGGCCGTTGTTGTATGGTGGAACAGCGGCTGGAATCTACTATTTCGCTTGTGAGGGTTTGAATTGGAGCGTGAAGAAATGCTTGTTCGCTTCGGTTTTCTTTGTCTTTCAGTTGGCTGCTTTGGGGATTTCTTGGCACTTCTATCGAAACATGTTGGGGCTGATGCTTCTTCTGTTTGCTCTGCCGTTTTTCAAAAAAACTGAAAGCTGGAGAGAAATTGCGTTGCTTGCGGCAGTTTCTCTGCTAGTCATGTTTGGACATGAATATGCCTCGGTTGCGATTCTCGCCATAGTCTTAGGGTTGGTAGCCAGTAGATTTCTCAAGAAGGAGAAGATGCCTTACAGGGTTCTGATAGCCATATTTCCGGCTTTCATAGTTTTCTTTGGCAGCATCTATTTTCGAATATTTCCAGCGTCATTTCGTGTAGCAACCAACGTCATCAGAGTCAACGACATGGTGAATCCTCGTCCCGGTGGGCTGTTTTTTTTAGTGGATTATTTGGGTGTTGCTACACCGATTCAAAATTACGCCAGCTATTTCGAGTTGGCTTCCCATGTTGTTTCTCTGTTTGCTCTTCTCTATTTGGTTTGGTTGCCTCTGGTTTTGGTGGGTTTTTTCAGAGACAAGATTCTTGACGGTTGGACTATTTTGCTTCTGATTGGGTCGTTTGGTTGTTTGATCGTGCCTTTCAGCGCGTTAGATCTATGGCACAGGTGGATGTTGATGTTGATTTTTCCGTTCACGTTTTATGCAGTGAACGGTTTCTGGAAAGTTTTGAAGTCACGGGATACATGGGTAGCTTCCGGTCTGAGGTGGATGAGTTGGATGAAGATTTCGAGGAAAAGCGCTATTGGAATTTCGGGGGTCACAGTCCTGTTAGGATCGCTCTTCATGACTTGGCCACTGATTTCAGGTAGGTATGGGCTTTTCGGCGCTTCAACTACGTGGAAATATTTTCCTTCGACTATGCAGAGTAGCTCGGTGCCGCTTCAAGATACTGAAGGAACCGTGAAGGCTATTGAGTGGTTAGATGAACACGTGACTGATGGTTCCGCTGTGCTTGTGCACGATGTTTTTTTCTTTTGGAGTGAGCTGTATTTAGATGAGGATCACACAGTTATTCTTTTTACAAGCAACTTGGAAGCAGCTTTGAGTCTTGCTTTGGAAAACGGTTTCAGTTCAGCATATTTTGTCTGGTGGAATGAGAACATTGGATGGTACGGATTCACGGTTCCCAGCGATTTTGTTTCCGTTTTTGAGAGTGGAAGAATTTCTGTTTTTCAAGTATTATAGCTCGGCAGGCGCATGAATTCGGAGATAGCATGCATGCAATAGCGGCATTTCAATATTTCGGTTGAACGCAGTTTGACGAAGGTTTCTATGGTGCTCGGTGCACATGCTAAGAGTGTCAAAACAACCAGTGAGGATTCGTTTTGAAGGGAAAGAGGGTCCTAGTCACTGGCGGGGCGGGTTTTATTGGAAGCCATTTAGTGGACAGGCTAGCTAATGAGGGGTGCCGGGTTGTTGTGCTGGACGACTTGTCATCAGGCAGTTTAGAGAACATTCGCGGTAATCTCGACAGTGGTAGGGTGCGGTTCATTGAAGGCGACGTGCGAGACTCCAAGGTTGTTGAAGACGCGGTGAAGGACGTGGACCTTGTTTGCCACTTGGCCGCGGTGGTTAGTGTGCCCTATTC
>Ga0209636_10001021_pt1 | contig 28058 bp, 25 predicted proteins | sample DeeMarSWOR152_54_FD_187464 | JGI IMG/M metagenome (GOLD analysis project Ga0209636, IMG submission 187464) | Marine sediment microbial communities from White Oak River estuary, North Carolina - WOR-1-52-54 (SPAdes) (version 2) | ecosystem: Environmental > Aquatic > Marine > Intertidal zone >...
GTCCCTGTATTGGAGTGGGAGATTTCGGCTGACGGCAACTACTTTGACTCCCGCATGATCGGGGACTACATGTATGTGATAGTCAACGAGCCAATCTATTACTACACCTGCCCGGTTTATCGCGGGGAGGAAGTGGATTTGAAATGTATCGCCCATGACATAAAGGTTCCTGAGACCACGGTAAACGACAAAAAAATTGATGAGACCTTCCCGGACATCTACTACTGGGATATTTACGATTACTCGTACAGGTTTACGACCATCCTGGCGGTTAACGTGCGGGATGAAAAAATAAACAAGAGATTGTTTGTGATGGGCACGTCCCAGGATATGTTCGTTTCGCTCGAGAACATTTACCTCACAAGAACCAAGTGGATGAGCCAGCGTGAACTTCAGGAGCGGGTTTATGACGAAGTGGTGATACCAAGCATGCCCGGGGAAAAGCAGGATGAGATAAAGGAGATCGAGGATTCAGGCAAGAGCTTCTATGTCAAGCGGTATGAAAGGGCGCTGGCGGTTAAAAATTACCTCGCGGACCTTAATGACAGCGAGACGGGGGAGCTTCAGGATAAAATAAACAAGAAAACCCGGGACCTGCAAAAGGAATTTGAAAAAAATCAGGAGCAGACGGTTATAAACAAGATCGCGATAAAAGACGGAACGATAGTTCCAACAGCATCAGGCAGCGTGCCGGGGACGGTTCTCAACCAGTTTTCAATGGACGAATATAAAGATAATTTCAGGATAGCGACAACCACCAGGCGAACGGGCTGGTTTGGCGACAGTTCAAGGAACAATGTTTATGTGCTGGATGAAGACATGGAGATTACAGGTAAACTCGAGGATCTGGCGCCAGGCGAAAGTATCTACTCTGCGCGCTTCATGGGCGAAAGATGCTATCTTGTCACTTTCAGGAAGATTGATCCGTTATTTGTAATAGACCTTTCTGACCCGAAAAATCCAGCGGTCCTGGGCAAACTGAAGATCCCCGGCTACTCGGATTACCTGCACCCTTACGACGAAAACCACCTCATAGGGATCGGTAAGGAAACGGTTGAATCAAAAGTGGGTGATTTCTCATGGTACCAGGGCGTTAAGATCTCGCTGTTTGATGTGAGCGACGTCTCAAAGCCAAAGGAGATTGCAAAATATGAAATCGGCGATAGAGGAACGGACTCGTATGCGCTGAGTGACCATAAAGCATTCTTGTTCAGCAAATCAAAGGACCTGCTTGTTATCCCCATCCTGCTTGCGGAAATCGATGAGGAAAAATACCCGGGGGGAGTCAGCCCAAGCCAGCACGGCGACTATGTCTGGCAGGGGGCTTATGTTTTCAAACTCACGGTCGATGACGGCTTCGAACTGAAAGGCAGGGTAACACATTCGGATGCTTACGAGTTCATCAAGAGCGGCTGGTATTACCATGACTCTCCGACTTCGGTCAAGCGCTCCCTCTACATGGACGATGTGCTCTACACGATCTCGAATAAGAAGGTGAAGATGAACGACCTGGATGACCTGGATGAGATCAATGAGGTTGAACTGCCGTATGAAGGAAATGGAGAATATTATTATGGATAAGAATAAAATGGCTTTACTTTATAGGACACAAAAACAACGCATTTATTTACTTTATAATGTAAAGTGATGATAAATAACTATGAAAATTAATAGAACAACGCTTGAAAACGCTCTCGCGATCCAGAATTCTTGGTGGAAAACAAAACAGGTCAAGAAAGAAAAGCTTGGTGAGTTCCAGCGCGAGATGTTATTGAAAATTTATGAAAAACTTGATGAAAATAATGTTGTCTCCATAATCGGTCCAAGAAGAACCGGGAAAACAGTACTGCTTCACCAGATAATCCAGAAACTTCTTGATGATGGCATTAATGAAAAGCGGATAGTTTATCTGCCACTTGACAACCCGAATGTGCGCGGAGATAACCTCCTTGATGAACTTATGGATTTTATTACAAGTATGGTATATGAGCCAGCAGATGATCTAACAGAACCCGTTTATATATTTCTTGATGAGGCCCATAAGCTTGAAACATGGAGCCAGCAGATAAAATACTGGCATGATCTCGGATTAAAAATAAGTTTTATCATCTCCGGTTCATCTGCTCTGAGGATACTCAAGGGGTCTGGGGAATCATTGCTTGGCAGAATTGATCATAATATACTCCTTCCATTGAGTTTCAGGGAATTCCTGAGTGTTCGCTACGGTTTGAATGTTGAAGCACACGAACTTGATATCGGGAAAATAAAAAAGAATCACTACGACCTTATTCCAAATCAACAGAAGATTAAAATTGCATTAAAGGACTATCTCCATAGAGGAGGATATCCGGCACTTGTTAACACAAGTATAGACAAAACATTTCAGATACTCCTTGAGTACAAGGATCTGTCAATCCAGCGAGATATATTTGAAATAGAGGAGATAAGGAACACAAAAACGCTGAACGAATTAATCTATTTACTCGCAAGTTTGGTTGGAAACCGGCTCAGTTATAACAAACTTGGGAGTGCTATTTTATCGCGGGTTAACACAGTAAAGAGGTATCTTGCGATGCTTGAGGACATATATCTCGTCAAGGAATCATTGGTGTATAAAAAACCATATTCGGCAGTCAGGCAGGAACGAAAGGTGTTTTTTATAGACACCGGAATGGTTAATGCATTGAATATGAACTACGAACTAAAAGATATGCCTGCATTAGTTGAAAATGCAGTGGCATCTATGGTTTATAGAAAAAACCTAAAATCAGAGATAAACCCTCTGCAGCATTACTGGGTTGAAACAAAGGAGGTTGATGTTGTCGCAAATATTAGGGGTAGTGTGATACCAATAGAGGTTAAGTATCGCGAAACGCCGTCAGACATCGGAGGTTTGCTCAGATTTATGGAAAAATTTAATGCCGAGAATGGAATTGTAGTAACAAAGAATTTATTCAAAGAAGACGGCGATATCTTGTATGTTCCAGCATGGTTGTTCATGCTGTGTGTTTGAAAAATAAGAAAGATGGAACCTAGAGTTGGAATCCGGATTGGAATATTGGTTACTGGCGCGGTTTTAATCAGCGGATGCGTTGAAGAAAAACCAGTGGAAAAGCCACCGATAAAATGCGGGATAGAAAATTGCCATGGTCTTAATATCAGTTGCGGCCCCAATGTTCCGGAAGTTTGCACAGAGATCTACATGCTCGGGGACGGATGTCGAGAATATGCAAGTTGCAGGATCATTGACGGAAAGTGTCAATTAACAAAAGAGCCGGAGTTTGATGAATGCAAATCCTGTGTTGAAAAATGCCTAGAGGATTTCAAGGATGATGCCACCGAAGTTTTTCAATGTGAAAGTGAATGCAGGGAAAAATTAAAAGAGGAAGTTGCATAAGTAAATACTATTAAATCTATAACACCTATAACAATTGCAATAAAAAATGGAAACAAAAAATATGTTAAAGCTGGCGATACCGGTTATTTTACTGCTGACAACCGTGCAGGCGTCTGCAGAGACAAAGGTAATCGCGCTATTTGAGCAGGAGTACTATGAACCCGGGAGTGGGGTGGACATCACGTTCATATACTACGATGAAGACGGGTTGAGTGACGGGGTGCTTACAACGGTTATCATCAATGATCCCCGGGGCGAGGTTATGGAAAAAATGCAGTTTAAGCCATCTGGTTTCATGTATACTCACACTTACACGATACCGGAGGGTGAACCCCCTAAATTTGATGAGGTGTGGTTCGGCAGATGGAGCATCGAGGCGTATGCGGAAGATTTTAAATTCAGTGGAAATTTTGAGGTGCGAAGGTCTGTGGGGAAAAGATATTACGAGGGGCTGTACGCCATAGAATACGGATCGAGAGACGACGACCTCCAGAGCATCGTAGTATCCCCAACGAGAAATATCTTTGTTGAGAATGAGGGTTTTGAACTCCCGATAACGATGATCAACGGTACAAAGCCGTATCATGGAGTTGCAATGCTGCGTTTGTACAAATCAGGAAATTTAATTGAGGATGAGATTAAATTCATCGATAAATCAGATAACGGAAAGTGGAATCCTGAATTAAATCTTGAAAAGGGCGTATATCTTGCGGTTGTCGATACCTTCGCAAATGATAAAAGGCAGACCCAGATGAAGGCAATTTCAATTGCTCCCGCGGTTGTTCTTATGCCCTCGAACAGGGTGGACAGGGAGTACCATGTTATCTTTCTTGATCCCGTGACATACTTACCTGTTGAGGGGGCGTTGGTCACGATTCAAACAAAAGATAGTGAGGAAATCCAGCGGGAACTTTTGAATAAAATAAAAGAAGAAGAGAATACTCTCCTGCAGGGTGATATATCAGAACCTGAAATTAATGAGATATCTGAGGAAATCAAGTCATTAAATCAAAAATTAGAGGAAATCAGAAGAAGTGAAGTGCAGACAAAGAAGACAGATGAATTCGGGGACTGTGCGTTCCCGGAAAATACGATCCCACAGGGCACGTTTACAATTAAGTACATGCTGCCGAATGATGACGAGGGCGAGATCCTGGCATACGGTGCAAAAGAATATGAATATAACTGGCTTGACATAACCCTGCAGGTTGATCGACCAATATACGCCCCGGGGCAGGCCGTAAACTTCAGGGGCTACACATGGGGCATATCATCGGAGGTTAAACCGGTGAACACCTCCCTTGTCGTAAAACTGAGGGACCCGGAAGGCTTCATCCTGCTTGAACAGAAACTTCACTCAAATAACCACGGGATATTCAATGGAAGCATCACTCTGCCGATGAACATCGACCCCGGGGACTATACCGTGGAGTGCCGAAAAGAAGAGTACAGTGACTGGCACTACGGCTACGGCTCTCAGAGAATAACGGTTAAGCACTTTGAAAGAGAGCAATTGATCACCGGGATCTTCACGTCAGATAGATCCTATGATCACGGGGACATGGTTTCCGGGAATGTCTCTGTCAGGTACTATTTCGGAAAACCCTCCGCCGGCTCAGAGGTTTTACTGGACGTCTGGTGGGCATCTACATCACCTGGAGGTTATTATGTGCCCTACTACGGCTATGAGGGATACGATGAATACCTGGGCACGAGAATCGGCGCGTACCCGCAATTTGGAGACAATTACTATCCGGAGCATAATCTCGTGAGACTGGAAAGATATAAAATTTTGAATCTGACAACCGATAAAGACGGCATAGCGAGTTTCAATTTCTCTCTGGGGTATCTGAGAGGAACACACATCATAGCATACGCCAACATAACAGACCCCGCCGGAAGGAAGGAGACCATATCAACAAACGTGAGACTTGCGCCCTCTCTAACGGTCGATTTTGATGCAAACTATTCAACCGACGAAATTTTGAATATCAAAGGGAACATAACCGCATTCAAGGAAGATATTATTGAAGAATTAAGCGCGGAAATAGTTGGGTTACTGCCTGCCGGGTATAACAATGAGGAAAAGATAAAGAATATAGGTCTTGAATTGGGAGATGATGGAAAATTTGCTGCAAATACAGAAATACAGAAAAGCACGGCGCTTAAATACACCCATCTCAGGATTAAGATAACCGCGGTTGATAGATATGAAAGAAAGTGGACAGCATACAGGGATGCGGATACGGGAAAATATACTGTCAAATTTGATGTTCGAAGGGACGGGGATTCTGTTGTGGGGGATATTGAGTTTATTGATAACCTGGAGGGTAAGGTTGTGCCGCCAAAGGATTTCTCATGGGGTTTTTCAGGACCCGATGATCGCTCGGCGGTTTATCACAATATAAACTACCGGGATCATAAATTTTCCGGCAGGGATACAATAAAGATCCCGGTAAACCACTATCCTTCAGGTTCTTATAAATTTACGATAAATTCAGGGAATTATAATTTCAGAAAAACCGTTACAAGAGACGTGAATATTGGCAGGGCGCATAATGTTTCCGTTTATGCGGAAAAAGAGGAGATAGAGGCGGGCGAGACCGCAAAATTCAATTATAGATTTGACGGTTTTGACCGGGACGTGTATGTTGTCTTACAGGAATACGACCGCAGCGGGTTGATGGATACACACGTAACCAGGGTCTCTCCGGGTAAGGGATACACTCACTTAATTGAAACAACAGAAGACATGGTGGGCAGTGTCTCACTGACCGCATTCACACTTGCTGAAAACGGCATATGTTACGGGGGCGGAAATCACACGGAAATTAAGGTAAAGGGGTTAAAAACAAGAATCTATTTTGAAAATAGGACATATAAGCCAGGAGAGAAACTGGAGTATAAGATAGAGGTCACTGATAAAGAAGGGAGTGCAGTACAAAATGCGGCTCTTGGTCTGGTAATCGCGGATAAAAGCGTTCTTGATATTAAAGAAATGTATGAGGGCACACCTTTTGTACAAAATTATTGGAGCGTTTATGAATATCCTTTTGTGTATGCATCCTCAAATATAGAAGCATGGAGCCTGGACGGTCTGTGGAGATATGATCTGGGGTTAAGCAAATATAAGCCGATCGTTTATTCATCCATGAGTTGTGTTCCCTGGGGATATGCATACTATTATGGAGGGGGTGGAGGATATGCTGCCCCTCCAATGGGGGTTGCTAAAATGGCGGCTGGAGAGGGCGATACAATGATTTATGATATGGAAGAATCCGCGCTTGCGGCTGGAGGGGCCATCTCGCTAACAGGGGGGGAGGTTGAGGATATTCTTGCGGGGACCCAGACAAGGACATTGTTCCCGGAAACGGCACTCTGGGAACCTTTCGTGGTAACGGATGAGGACGGCGTGTACACAGGGGAGCTGACGCTTCCGGATACATTAACGACATGGAATTTCAGGGTATATGCTTCAACAAAAGACTGCGAGTACGCGGAGAATGAAACCGCATTCGTGACCCGGAAGGACTTCTTTATAGAACCGTATATACCCGCGTACATCACACAGGGCGATAATACCTCGCTCTCTCTTACCGCACACAACTACCTGAATCGTTCCCTGATGACAATCATAGGTATAAAACAGGAGGACTGGTTTGACCTCTATACACCTAACGCGTATGAGTTTGAAATTATGCCCGATGTTCCGTTTGGTTATATGTGGCACCTGAGGGCAAGAGACCCTTTCTATAATAATGTGACTTTTTTTGCGGTCGGGGGTGATGAGAAAGAAAATATGAGTGACGCGGTAACTAGGGATATATGGGTCAGGCCAAACGGCGTTGAGTGGGACGAAAAATTCTCGGGTGAGACAGAAGAGGAGTCCGTAACATACCACCTTTTCATCCCTGATGAAGCATACGATATCTCAATTCGCGGATATGCTAACTTTGGCTCTGAATCCCTTCCAATATACAGGAATTATGCATACCGCCCCTATTCTTCTTATCCTAATACCGAGCAAACGGTGTCGGAGATCATACCGTATGTGCTTCGATATGAGTATATGGAAAAACTGAAAGTTAATTATTGGAACTGTAAACCGTGTATTGAACAGCCCATGATGCGGCTTCTCTTCCTTCGCCACGAAGACGGCGGATGGGGCTGGTGGAAGAAAGGCCCGTCCACGCCCTATATGACCTCTTATGCCCTGCGGGGACTTTATACCGCGAAAAAAACGGTTTATGTGAATGATGCGTATATAAGCGATGCCGTCACATGGTTGGAAAAATCGCAGAACGAGGACGGATCATGGAACGCAACCGACTGGCTTACGGGCAATGATCCCGGCATGACTGCACTGGTTGCGAGAAACATGCAGATCGCAGGTCATGGGGAAAGCGGTGCCGTAAAGAAAGCAATAGATTATTTAAATAAAAAATGGGGCGATGGTGAGATAAAGGATCCGTACACGATTGCTGTTTATGCTTTAATCCTGGAAGATTCCGGAGACGATGAAGACCTTGAAAGCGTCCTTGGTGCACTAAAGGATATGAAGAAGGAGGATGAAGAGCAAGAGTATGTGTACTGGAGCAGGGGATACAGTTTAGGGGGTCCTGATGAAACAACTGCTCTTGCCGCCCTTGCACTGCTTAAAAGTGATGATGAGGAAGATATAAAGATCGCAAAGAAATCACTTAAATGGTTAAGGGAAGACAATCCATGGGAATTTACGACGCCGGTTGATATGATCTCGGCATTGGATGCGCATCTTGCGCTTATTGAGATAGAGCCGCCGGTTATTCCAGACATGAACATAGACCTGTACGTGAACGACAAAAAAGTAGACAGCGTGCACCTTTTTGGTATCCGGGGGGACGCAGATAAGATGAGGCTGACAGATTATCTTCATAAAGGAGAAAACACGATAAAGATAGTCAGAAGCGGGGAAGGTAAGTTGATGTATGATCTGTGGTTCGAGGCTTATCTCGGGGGTAAAATCAAGGGCGAGATTTCACAGCAGCCGGAAATTAACGGCATAATCCCGGTTATGATAAGATTAACGCCCGAAACAGATGCCGCAGTCCCTGCGAGGATAAAAATTGAACTTCCTCGAAGTGAGGGCTATGTGATCGTACCCTCGCCTGGAGTATACATTCCATACTTGAATGAAACACAGGAGTTTATCGTTTATTACGCTCCGACAACATCAGACCCGGGCGGTTTTTCTGCAAACGCCGGATGCGAGTACCAGTTAAGCTATAATAATAAGATAGAAGGCCTGCAGTTTGATACGTTCAATGTGAGCATTGATGCGGCGGGAGGCATGGAAATTACCGATGACATGCTCTTTGTAAAACGCGTTGACATGGAAGGTAACGTTGAAAACGGCTCACTTGTGGAATTATCCGTAACGAATAACGGCAGGGAAAGGGATGTCGAGATCCATGATTTCATACCCCCGGGGCTGAGAGCCGGGGAGTACGGTGATGCGGAATATAAAGACAACAAACTCGTCTGGAAGTTAAGAATACGCCAGGGAGAGGAGGTTATGAAGAGATACATCGTCAAGGGCGGTGCCGGCAGATACGACCTTGGCAGGGGTATTGTAACGGCAGATAAAACGTATGTCCTGTCTAATGCCGCAGAAACAACGCTGTATTCGGATGATATTGTTGTTACAAGGGAATTTTCAGATAATATTATCGCACAGGGGGACTCAACAGAGGTGGATATCGCAGTCACGTCAAAGTCCCGTCACTACTTTACGGTAATTGAAGAGCCCATACCCCCTGGCTTCACGATCGTCAACTACCAAAGCCCGAACGGCACATTAAATGTGATTGTGCAAGGCGATAAAATCGTATGGTTCCTAAACGGTCTCAGCGATAAAAGATTGTCATATACCCTGAAAGCCGACGCTGAGGGAAAAGTCCACGCCCCTCCAACCGTGGTTTATCCAATGTACCAGCCAGAGTACAAAGCATATTCAAGGGAAGAAATATTAAGTGTTGGAAAGATCTCGGCAAGTATTGATTTTTCAGAAATTGAAAATAAATTTAAAATTAATGTTAAAAATAAAGGGGAAAGGATAGATGCCGAGATTACCGTGAGGATATTCCTGGATACCAGGGTAATAAACGATGACGTGATAAAGAAAACGATAGATACGGGGATAACAACATTTGAAGTCTCGCCTTCTGGGGGGTGGGATAGAATAGAGGCATACATTAACGCTGAAAACGAGACCATAGGCCCGTTTGTTATGGAATCCGAAGCAAAAGGCCAGGAAACGCCGACATCAAGGGATACCGAGGAGGTGCACGATACGGGAATGCCGTACGAGCTCTTTATATATATAGTTGGCAGTGTGGCTGTCTTATTACTTGCCGCCGTGTTCGCCATTTTCCTATCCCGGAGGAAAGATAAGGGAAGCGGAAGACTAATCATTGCCGTTTTTGTGATGTCCGCGGTGCTGTTAGTTGCCGGATACGGCACACTTCAATGCACCTCAACACCTGCCCCTGTGCCGGATGCCGCCCAGGATGCTCTGCAGCAGGCGGACATACATGAAAAACCGCTGTTTATTTATCCGCAGGTGAGCGTTGTCGGTTATGTGCCGAAAGGTGATTTGGTGGATTACAAATGGCAGGTGCATCTTAATGTCATTAACCGGATGGAGGAGCCCCGGGAGCAGCTCACGCTTTACCTTGACCAGCCGCTTGATTATACATACCACACAAATACCGATGAAATTGATGTAGAGCAGGTACCGGCATCATCCGGAACGAAGTTATTGGTTAGATTTAAGAACGATATTCATATTGCCGAGTCCATATCCGCAACGATATATCTTTCCGGCAAAACAAAGTTATCCGATCTCGAAACAAATATCAAACCCGGATTTGAAACCGACGGGTTCTTCACCAATCACGGGGTTGATCTGGAACTCCAGCGCGGTTTGGAATTAAAAAACAGCACGCTTAAGCCGGCTTATGAATACCGGGATAAATGGAACCCGGACAGAATTTCGTGGTTTAACTCTACGGGGTTCTGTGATGCCCTTCACTTTGATGTCGACATCAAAGCAGACCCGCTTTCGATTGAGGAACTTGAGATCACGGATATCATGGAGCGTTCCCTTGACAGGACACGAACGTGGAGCATCACATACCAGAATATCGGCGACAAATCCATAAGCCGGTTACCTTTAGATGTTGGTGCGAACGCAAAGATTTTGACAGACGGCGCTAAATTTTCACTTGGCGAGGTTGTGCTCGATAAACCGCTGCCCGGGCATTCCACCATTACGATCACGGCTGAGCAGAAATACAGTTATCTCGGAAAGGAGGCCGCATATGTGGAAACCACAATGGATGAGATAAAGAGGGCGACAGCTCCGGCAAAATCATATAAGGTGCATGTGGAGATCCACGGGCTTACAGTTGAAAACAAAAATGGATTCTGGGACGAGCATGAGAGAGGGGAGAAGGGTAAAATCATATATGATCGCACAGAAGACTACCCATTCAACTACTATGTGGAGGTTGTGACATAAATAAAATGCCAGGAAATGGAAAACGGAAAAATCTTAATCGGGATCTTGGCGATAATCGGGATTGTTTTGATTAGCGGATGTGTTGAAGAAAAACCAGAGGTAAATGAAAGTATAAATGAAACATTGGATCAAACAAAAATCACAAAAGAACAAGCCATAGCGATAGCCAACTCAACTATAGAAGTGCAGGAGTTTTTGAAGTTGTATCCTGATGCGAATGTTAGCGCGATTGAAGTGAATGGTAGTTTTGGCATTGTATATCGCGTTTATGGTATCGATGATGACAGATTCGCGAATGTTACTTTCGCCCCAGACATCAATTATAGTGATCCTCCTGGCTGGCTGGCTGCTTATTGGAAAGGAGATGTGTTGAGCTTTAGCAGATATTCCTCAGCAGTTAGAGTTGGCATCAATGCAAAAAGTGACAAAATCCTGGCAAAGTATCCCAAACTCGAATACATCAAAAATTCAAAATATTGCGAGAAAGATTCAGATTGTTCTACACCAAAAGACGAACATGGTTATGCTTGTTGGGATTGTGTGAATTTTATTCATTTAGCGAAAGGTGTAAACCCGGTTGACTCATGCAGAATGCCTGCACCGCTCAACTGCAAATGCATAAACAACACCTGCACCGCAGTAACCAATAAAACAGAAATCCAATCCAAAGAGGATGAAGAAAACACCTCCAACCAAGAGGGTATTAATAAATCATCCGAAATAATAAATTCAGGTCCGATTGCTAAAGGAACCGTCATAAATCTCGCATCAGAAGATAAAGTTGCGTTCTTCTTTTTATACAATCCCGGCTGCATACATTGTTCTCGTGCGGAAGTACATATACCTGAAATTCAGGAAATGTTTGGCGGGAGAGTAATAATCTATAAATTGCTGGTAAGAAGCCCGGAATCGGAGCCATGGAAACAGATGGCTAAGGATTCTGGATTATCTAGCTATCCCTTCACACTGTCAGTTGGGCATAAATCCACAAAAAATGGAACTGTAGATGAATCAAAAATCGGAATGACTCAAAGTTCAGGCTCATCAAAATACCTGCAATGGAAGGAAAATATTTGCAAGCAATTCAAAGACCAGCCGTCAGTTTGTGATGATTATTTGTGATTGATTTGATTTTATTCATTATTATTTTTGTTTGAAAAAAAATGAAGACGAAAAACAAAAAAATATTAATAGGAATCGGAATTTTGGCATTGGCAGCGGTTTTGATCGGCGGTTATTATCATTGTGATTTAGGCGGCAGTACTAATCCCGATTGCGTATGTCCGCAGGGCTTGTTAAAATATGAGGTTCCAATTGTCTGTTTTATGCCTCCTTGCCAATCCGCCTACAAATGCATAACTGCTGCGGAGTGTAATGCTTTGGATCATCATAAAATTACCTCTGGCGGATGCGTAACCATTCCCAGACCGGAATGCGGGTGGCCTGAAGATTACAACAAGACCGGCATTTCATGCGAGCATTTTCCAGAATGTTATCATATAAATCCCTTTCATAGATGTTGTGAATCGATGGGTTTTTGTTTGGATTATACGGAGGCTAATTTAAGGTCAAATCCTGTCAGCAGCTGTAAAAAATTAAGCAGTGAATCATGTATAAAATATGCCGACTATTGCAAGCCAGTTGATGGAAAATGCGCATCAAAAGATACAGAAGAAGCTGTAATTCCAAAAGAGGATGTAACCGTTACCGCAGACAAAACAGAGTATGAGCGGGGAGAAGCAGTGGTATTTGAGGTTCATAATGGCCTTTCAGAGGGTATTTTTGTTAACCATCCCATGGGCAGAGCATTATTTGGTATAGCAACGGAGATAAAAAGTTCTGGGGGAACTTGGGAAAAAGTAGACACATGGTGTGCTGATTGTGCGTGGAAGCCGTCGCCCCCTCCGTTTGAGTTAAATCCTAATGAAAAACACACATTCAAATGGGATCAGCTAATATACAATAAAAAATATCCTCAGGAAGGTGCCGAACTTATTCAAGCAGAGAAGGGAGCATACCGAGTTGCACTTAGCTACGCGATTGGTGATTGGAGGAAAGTCAATAATTGGAAAACTATTTACTCCAACGAATTCACTATCAAAGAAGGCAAGAAGCAAATCACCAAAGAGCAAGCAATGGCAATAGCCAACGCAACCGAGGAAGTTAAAGAGTTCTTGAAGCTGTATCCTGATGCGGAGTTGACTTCATATTCACTTGTAAATGGTGTTTGGACTTTTGCGTATAGAAAAAGCAAATATTCTACAATGGAATCATTGTGGGTATCAGTAAACGAAACATCAGACAAAACCATATGGAGTATACCAAAACTTGAATATATTAAGAAATGGAACTATTGTGAAAATGACGAAGATTGCGAGTGTGTGTACGGCTGTGGTTGCTATAATTTTATTTATAGCGGATTGGATAGAGATTGTGAATCAACGGAAGAGGGTTTATTATGCCCTGAACGTGGTTGCAAATGCGTAAATAACGTCTGCACCACAGTTGAAAAATGAACAAAAAAACATGGAACAAAAAACAAAAATCTTAACAGGAATCGGGATTTTGGTTTTGATAATCCTGATTGGCGGATGGTTGATCTGGAATGGTCAAGTATTCCCAGAGATTCCTGACAAATATAAACGGCCCTTATACTGCGAAGAAGACGGGGGTTGTAAAATCATTGGAGGTTGTTGCAGTTTCTGCACGTCTGTCAACAAATTTCATGATTACATAGAATGTTCGCAAAGAGTCTGTATTGATTATGGGGAGTGTCAACCTGAAGATTATACTGCCAAATGTATTGATAATAAATGTGTTGCAGAACCCGCAAAACAACAAGTAGCTATCACCACGGACAAGATAGAGTATGAGCAGGGAGAGGCAGTAAAGATCACGATAACCAATAACCTGGGCCACTCCATAGTGCCGCATGCAAGAAGCGATGACTATTCCGTATATTATGGGGAAAACTACGGGATCGGATTTATAGAAAGATTCAAGAACGGAACATGGAGTAAAATAGAGCCTCTCTGGAGGTGTGGAAATTCCTGTTTTGCGGAATGCAAATACAAGAGTTCTTTTGAGCCCGGAGAGGAAAGAGTTTTTGAATGGAACCAAACGAGGTTTGCCTGCGATAAATCAAATTTTTCAGAAAAAGTCGAGAAAGCGGGGGCTGGCAGGCACAGAATCAGCAGCGATGTATGGGTCAGTGAAAAGGAGGGATATGAAATAATCTACTCCAATGAATTCATGATCAAAAGTTGTGAGGACTCAGACCCAAGGTACTGTGAACATGACGGGGATTGCGTTTGCGAACAAAGTAAGGGCTGCTTTATGGGGAACAAAAATTATTATGAAAACTGTATAAACGAGTCCAGAAAATCCTCCTGGATGTGTCTGGATATGTGCACGCAGGAACTATGCGGATGCATAAATAATAAATGTGATTGCGGGCATGGTTTTGCGTAAATAATGGGGCAACATTAAAAAAACGATGAAATTTAATGGAAAAATCTTAATAGGAACCGGGATTTTGATAGTCGCTTTAGTGGTTTTGCTCAGCGGGTGCGTTGAGCAACAACAGTCAATGGAAGCCTGTAAAGAGTTAAAGCAGGAAGATAGAATTGAATGCATTACAGATGTTGCCAAATCAGATAAGAATGCGAGTATCTGCGATGAAATAGAAGACGTGCACAATAGGGATTTTTGCATAACCGAAGTAGCACAGAAAACCGGGGAGACTGCACTCTGCGATAAAACATCCAGCATTTATGAAGCCAATGGAAAATGGGATTGCGTCAGATGGGTTGCGTACATGAACAGAAATGTTGCACTTTGCGAGGAGATTCCGACCGCATCCAGATGGAGAGATCAATGTTTTAAAGATGCGGTTGGTATATGGCCGCATGATTACACACTCTGCAATAAAGTGATAGATATGACTGAAAGGGATTGGTGCCTTTCATATGCTGGAAGGTTGAGGTCCGATATTTCGCTATGTGAGCAAGTTAATGATAGTGATTTAAGAAACTTGTGCGCTGCGGTCGTTACAAAAAACCCCTCTCTTTGTGAAGATCTCGCTTATCTATCAAAAGAAAATTGCATTTTAAAATCGGCATGATTTACATAAAAATGAAAAACAAAAAAATATTAACAGGAGTCGGGGTTTTGGCAGTAATGATTATTTTATCATCCCATGCCTCGGCAGACGGGGGAGCGTTCGTTATGCCCGATTATCACGAGCATGTCTATCTGCCTTCACAGAAAGCCGCCATTTTCTGGGACGGTGAAAATGAAACATTGATTTTGTCAACGAGGATTAAGGCAGATGACATCACAGACATTGCATGGGTCGTTCCGGTTCAATCAAAAACAAAGCCGGAGGTTGAGAAAGGAAACATTGAAATCTTCTATGATGTCGCAGAGTTATTCATGCCAGCGGAAAAGACGTTGGGTACGGGATTCGGTGCATTTCACATGGGCGGCAAGGAAGCAGAGGTCACAGTCATAGAATCGAAGAAGGTTGACATCTACGATATTACAATACTTGCGGCAACGGACGCGAACGCGTTGGTCGATTGGCTGAACGATAACGGCTATAAAACCCCGGAAAGTGCAATACCGGTTCTGAGATACTACTGCGAAAAAGACGATTTCTATTTTATAGCCAACAGGATAAACCTGAAGAACAAGTATAAGGATCTGGAGATAACGGAAAACGACAGGAGATGTGCCGGGCGAATCGAAATCCCATGGTATTACCCAGGTTATGAGGATGTTGATTATATCATAGAGAATGAATTGGAATATGCATTACGGTATGATGAATGCGATAACGCTTCAAAGGATGCGGTTAAGGTTCTTGTTGAACTTTCTCAGGGAATCTCTACACCGATAAAAATCGAATTTAAGCCGGATAGCGCGTTTTACCCGCAAAAGATGTCCTCTGTTAACGAGGGGGATATCGAGATAAATACCTACGTGTTTTCCAAAACGCCCGTCAGGGATGAAAACGGTGTTTTGTCTGTTTCCCGGATGATTAAAATCAACAACGATTGGTTAAAGGAAAAATATAATCTAACAAACGAGGAGTATATAACCCTGCTTGAGTATGACGGGGATCTGGACGGACTGGAACACGACTCATTTTTTGCGGAAACGGAATATAATCCCGGTTTGGATCCGACCTATGTTAGTTTAAGCGATAGAATCTCGGGCTTCGCAGGTGCCGTGCTCGTATTTCTTTTCTATTCATTACTCTTTGGTTCAATCGCATTCATTATCTTTGTTCTTCCCCCGTTTGTTCTTGGCTATTTGATCGAGAGAATCTCCAGGCATATAAAAAACAGATATCCCCATTATGCAATGCTTGCATTGACCTTTATATCGCTTGTTATAATCTACATGATTCTGTTGACAGGAATGCTGTTTTATTGGCCGGATAACGTTATTATTCTTATTCCGATAGTCGTATCAACCCTCTGTGGATTTTATACTGCCCGCAGTGGCTCAAAAAAATGGATTGCTTTTGTGGTTTTGACAGCGGTCGTCATGTATCTAATATCGGTGATGTTCATGACTTAATAAAGAAATAAAATAAATATACCATAAAATGAAAACAAAAGAAAAAACCGGTTTACTGCTCGGGGTGATCGGGATAACGGCGATTGCGCTTTTAAGCGGATGCATTGAACAAAAATCAGCACAACCAACCAACTGTTCCGCAGTAGCGAATAATTTTACGGGATGTAGCCTGTCATGCCGGATGGGTTCCGATTGTAAAATGACATGCTGCGGGTGTATTAACAATAACGAAGACTGCCAAACCGAACTAAACGGGGAAAATGCAACGTGTAATCTGACCGCTTCAGAGTGCATGTGCGAGGACGGGAAATGCGCACTTAAGCCTGAATTTGATCCGGATGACATAGGAGCCCCATCCGAAATCGTGACTTCGGGTCCGATAGACGAAGAAACCGTTTTGGATCTCGCGGGGGAAGACAAGGTCGCGTTTTTCTTTTTGCACAACCCGGGGTGCAGTCACTGTTCCGCAGCAGAAACGCACCTTCCTGAAATTCAGCAGATGTTTGGCCAGAGGATGGTGGTTTATAAGTTGAAGGTGAGAGACGAAGAATCTTCGCCGTGGAAAAATATAGCCATAAACGCAAAATTATTATATTTTCCATTCACGCTTGCAGTTGGCGCAAACTCGGTTGAAGATGGGGCGATCAACCAATCAAATATCGGGATGACTTCCAGCTCGGGTTCATCGAAATACATGGAGTGGAAGCAAAATATTTGCGCGCAATTTGAAAAACCACCGTCAAATTGCAGCCAGTACATGTAAATATAATCAAGGCGTCTTCAGAGCGAATGCTGACTGAAATAAAGATGATGCGGGAAAATAAAATTTTAATCGGGATTTTGGCAATGGGAATGGTTTTGATCAGCGGCTGCGTTGAGGAAAAACAACAGGTAAACGAAAGTGAAAATGAAACTTTAGATCAAACCCCTGCCGTTAACAAAACAGACGAACCAGGATGCACATCCAGCAGCGACTGTGCATGCGGCGTGGACAAAGAGACCGGAGACTGCGCTTTTGGAAATAAAGACTTCATTGACGTATCCGTGCAGTGCCCTGATTTCTGCTCAGGTATCGCAGGGCACCTTGAAATAAAGTGCGTTAACAATAAATGCGCTCAAGTTGAAAAAACGGAGGCGGGATTAAGCTACGAGGTAAGTGAATGCAATGAGAGCTGGACGAACATTACAGAGAAGGTTGATGTGAAGGCATACGACAGCATAAAGATCAGCCACGACCTGCCTTATACGTGCTGCGCCAACATAACCCTTGATTTGGAGCGGGATGGTAATTCGTTAAAGATTATTGAAACCAACATCGGCGAGGTATGCAGGTGCATGTGCGGGTACCGCATTGATGCGGAAATTACCGGCCTGAACTCCGGAAAATACGATCTTGAGATATGGGGTGTGAAAAAGGAAGGATACGACCATTACAGGAAAATCTATGACGGAACGGTAGATTACCGCAAAAGCAGGGTCTGTACAGGGGATAACTGCTTCTATGTCGAGTTAGCCGTAACACCGGATGAAAGGGCTCGCGGTTTAATGTTCAGGCAGCAAATGAATCCTGAAAGGGGCATGCTTTTCATTTTTGGAGAAGAAGGTGAATACCCCTTCTGGATGAAGAACACCCTTATCCCCCTGGATATGATCTGGATTAACAAAGACAATGAGGTTGTTTTTATCAGCAAGAATGTCCAGCCTTGCGGGTCGGATTTCTGCCCTGCGATAAATCCCGGTAAAAAGGCGATGTATGTTCTGGAATTAAACGGCGGCGTTTCGGATAAAATCGGGTTAGGCGTGGGCGATAAAGTGGTGTTCGATATAAATTGAGCCCCATATTTATATTTTTTATTAAAAATATTATAATATAAAGGAGATATGGAAAATAATCTGGAGGATAAAGAAAAGAAGATTGTGGTTCTGCCGCTGGATGAGAATTCAAAGGAGATCAGCCAGATCCTGGCGAACGACACCGCCAGAAAAATACTGGAAACCCTGGCTGAAAAGCCCCTCTCCGCCACAGAGATCGCGGACAGCCTTGAGCTGGCTCTAACAACCGTTCATTATGACATTAAGAAACTTCAGGATGCGGGGCTGATAAGGGTCGTGGATACCAGGGCAAGCGAGAAATTAAAGGAGGTTAAGATCTACGGTCCCGAGGAGAAGTTCATCGTTATTGTCCCGAAAAGTGTCAAGAGGAGCGATGCCCTGGAGACGCTGAAGAAAATCCTGCCGCTTATTTTTGTCGCCGCGGTATTTGCTTTTGGAGTCGAGTACGCAGGGATGGAGTATCTATACCCTGCAGACGAGGGTCCAGGAAGCATGGAAAAGGGTTTGGGGGAGGGGGGCGTAAAAGGAACGCTGGATGGCGCGGGAGGTAATGAAACTGTTATTTACAGGGAAGATAAGTATAAGCAGGAAAGTGCAGGGGAGCCGGTTAACGCAACCGGCGGCGAAGCGGAGGGCTCAGACGAGACGGTGAGGGATCGGGAATTAGCCCCCGGATATGCCGAAGAAGACAAAAAAGAGATTGAAGAAAAGGGTGGTGAAACATCAGGCACTGAACCCCCCGGATCTGTCAGACCGGAGGAAATCAGGTATAATCCGCACCTCGGAATCTGGTTTTTCCTGGGCAGTTTATTGATGATCGTGATTTTTGCAGGCATCAGATCCTATGGGAGAAAGCATTAATTCTTTTCTTTTTTATATCCAATTATTAAGTAAGATGTCCAAGGGATTAGCATTGTATTGGAGGCGGATTCCTCAGCGGTATAATCTGATCGGCACGGAATGCAGAACATGCGGTGAGAAGTTTTTCCCTCCCCGCAACCTGTGCCCGAACTGCAGGCGAAAAAGCGATATTCACAAGTTCAGGTTTTCCGGTACGGGGGAGATTTATTCTTACACGGTTGTGCACGCCCCGCCCGAAGGTTTTGAGTTTCAAAAGCCGTATGTCATAGGGATAATAAAACTGGATGAGGGCCCTCTAATCACAACCCAGATCGTGGATAACCCGGGGGATGTGGAGATTGGAAAAAAGGTTGAGATGGTTTTCCGGAGAATCTCTGAATCAGGCAGCGACGGGATAATCCAGTACGGATATAAGTTCAGGATCGTCGAGTGATTTTTTATTAATACAAACTATATGAATTTACAATAAAAAGTTATACAAAATTACTTTGTAATTTTGATACATCAAATTGCATAGCAATTTGAAATGCATTGAGACGAATGTCTCAATGGATTTTTTATTTATATTTTTAAATTTTTAATCAATCAAATAATATAAAACACAAGATTAAAAAAATGACACAACAACAACCGATTTTGATACTCCCGGAGGGAGCACTCAGGACAGTGGGCAGAGATGCCCAGAGAAATAATATCATGGCCGCTCGCCAGGTGGCGGAGGCCGTACAAACAACTCTCGGACCAAGAGGGATGGATAAAATGCTGGTTGATTCTATGGGGGACATAACCATAACGAATGACGGCGCAACCATAGTGGATGAGATGAATGTTGATCATCCGGCAGCGAAGATGATGGTTGAGGTAGCAAAAACCCAGGACAACGAGGTCGGGGACGGCACCACAACCGCGGTGGTTCTGACAGGAGAGTTATTAAAGGGCGCTGAGTCGCTGCTGGATCAGAGCATACATCCTTCGGTGATCGCGAGGGGATTTAGAATGGCTGCTCAAAAATCCCAGGGGATTCTGGATGAGATCGGGAGGAAAGTGACTATGAAAGATGAGAAGTTATTGAAGCAAATTGCCGAGACGGCAATGACCGGGAAAAGCGCCGAAGTGGCAAAGGAGGGCTTGGCGGATCTGGCGGTAGATGCCGTGAGACAGGTAGCGGAGGAAGACAACGGAAAAGTCAGGGTGGATATGGACAATATAAAGGTTGAGAAAGCCCAGGGCGGGAGCATTTCCGATTCGGAGTTGATCCAGGGGATAATAATCGACAAAGAAAGAGTGCATTCCGGAATGCCCAAGAAGGTCAAGAACGCAAAGATCGCTTTGGTTGACGCCGCAATTGAAGTTAAAAAAACAGAGACGGATGCTAAGATACAGATCACGGACCCCATGCAGGTGCAGGCATTTCTTGATCAGGAAGAGAGCATGATCCGGAAAATGGTGGAGAAGATCTCCAAGTCAGGAGCAAACGTTTTGCTGTGCCAGAAGGGTATTGATGATCTTGCACAGCATTACATGGCAAAAAAAGGAATCTTTGCGGTTAGAAGGGTGAAAAAGTCGGATATGCAGAAGCTTGCAAAAGCAACGGGTGCCAGAGTGGTGACAAGCCTTGACGATTTAAGCAAAAAAGATCTGGGCAGCGCAAAAGAAGTTGAAGAAGAAAAGATCGCGGGCGATGAGATGACATTTATCAGGGGCTGTAAGGACCCGAAGGCGGTGAGCATTCTCGTAAGGGGCGGGACAGAGCATGTTGTTGATGAAGTGGAGAGAGCCATGACCGATGGTCTGGGGGGTGTGGCATCTGCATTGGAGGTTGGCAAGATTGTAGACGGAGGGGGCGCCGTGGAAATCGAGATTGCTCGCAGGTTGAGGGATTACGCAAATGAGGTCGGCGGAAGAGAGCAATTAGCTATAAATGTATTTGCAGACGCAATAGAAGTTATTCCGAGGACTCTTGCGGAATCCGCCGGAATGGACGCCATCGACACGCTTGTTAAATTAAGGGCGGAACACGAGAAGGGGAACATAGATGCGGGGGTTGATGTTTTAGGCGCAAAAGTCAGGAGCATGAAGAAAGACGGGGTTATCGAGCCGGTAAAGATTAAAACACAGGCGATTAAATCGGCATCCGAGGCGGCAGAGATGCTGCTGCGCATAGATGACATCATCGCGGCATCCAAGAGTGAAATGCCTCCGATGCCGCCTGGCGGAGGAATGGGAGGAATGGGAGGAATGGGAGGAATGTATTAGACATACGAAACGGTAAAAATGTCTTCAAGAAGAAGATTTTTCAGGGACGTCTTTGACGAGGATTTTTTCAAAGATATAGAGGGGGAGATTGAAAGAATGGAGGAAGCGATGAGCAGGTCGTTCAGCGAGGCGATGAAAAGAAAACCCGATGAGGGGGGACCTTTTGTCTACGGATTTTCAATGCGTACAACGCCCGAGGGAAAGCCGGTTATCAGGGAATTCGGTAATGTCCCGGGGATCAGGGAGGGAGTTGAGTTTGAAGAAGGCGAAAGAGAGCCCCTGGTTGACGTTATTGAAACCGATGATGAGGTAACGGTGATAGCAGAGCTCCCGGGGATAGAGAAAAAGGATGTACACCTGGACGTAAGCGAAGAGGATTTGTCCATAAAGGTCGATACCCCTCAAAGAAAGTACCACAAGGAGTTACCGCTTCCATGCGAGGTTAAGGCAGATACCGCGAAAGCGAATTACAACAACGGGGTGCTTGAGGTGAAGATAAAGCGAAAGGAGGAAAAGAAGGAAAAGAAGGGCGTCAAGGTAAGGGTTGATTGAGATAGTTGTTTCTTCTGTAACACCGGGGAAAGCACGGGATAGTGAATCGGAATTAAACGCTTTTGATCTGGCGTTGGCGGATGCGGGTATCACGCGACGTAATCCGGCAGCAGTGTCGTCAATGCCGCCCTCCGGTGCGGAAGAAGCAGAGTCCGTAACTATGTTTCCTTTTATCTGTTTGTTATCTGATGTAATGCGAAGACAACCATTCATTAAATGTTGAGTATCCTTAATTTTCTACATTCTCTTTCTCTTCATCATCTGCTTTTATTTTATCCTTTATCAAATAAATGATCTTATAAGCAACATCCAAAGATCCCTTAACTTCCTCTGGTGGATAATTTATGATATCCCCCAAAGGATAGCGGCTCTCAAAATAATATTAGGATACTACACATTCATCCAGATAGTTTAAAAATTCTTTATCAATATCGCCACATGCCTTTGCCAATTCTTCTAAATCATGAATCCATTTATATCTGATCCCTTTATAAATTAGAAATCCCTTCAAGTATTTCTCTACCGCCTGATGAATATGAAAACAAATCACTTCGTTGTAACCTCTTTCGTCAAAAAGTAACTGTGCGGTTTCAATGTCATGGTTCCCCTTCAAAAACCATTCTTCTGCTAACTGTCTTTGCTTATGTTTATTCTTGTCAATCATCTTTCATAAAGCACTTTTCCTTCTTTTAGAATTTCTTTGACAAAAAAGTCCCCTAAATTCACTCTTTTTTCTATCTCTGCAGGTGTATAAACTAATGGTGAAAATGGGATTCTTCTCTTTAAATCCCTAACTAAAGCTCGTACTTCTCTAAAACGCTCGTTTCTTTTTTTATCTGTATCTTTGATAATGAGCATGTCAATATCACTGTTTTCAGTTATCATTCCTCTGGCTGATGAACCAAACAATATGATTTTATCCGGTTCGTATTTTTCCTTGATCTGCTCATTGATTTTCTTTATCTCTTTTTCAAATTCTTTATTAAGTTTTCCGGTTTTTATGATGAATTTTAATTAGACTCGATAATAATTATCAATGTTTGGTTATAAAAATGTAATTACCTGCCGAAGCATTATTTCCGATGACAGAAGCAGCATATATGACGTTCGCAGATAGGCGAATGTCCCGAAGGCAAGGACGAAGTCCGCCGCATATATCCTTTTGTTATATAACGTATGATGCAGGCGAGTAATTATCTCTCGATGTTTTTTATGCTTTAATATTAAATCTCCATATAATAAATAACTATTTATCAAAAACATATAATATATAATTACCCCCTTGAAATATAGACAAAAATGAGAGGAATAAAAATATATTTGGATACATCGGTAATTTCAGCACTATTTGACGAGAGAAATCCAGAGCGAAAATCTCTTACAGAAGATTTCTTCAAGGAGATAGAAAAATTTGAGGCATACATTTCTGAGATCACGGTTGCTGAGATTGAGCGAACACCTGATTCAGAACTCCAAAACAAAATGAATGGGGTAATCTCGGGGTTTTCATTACTCTCCATAACAGACGATGTGGAATGGCTCTCAAATGAATATGTTCGTTATGGCGCGGTTCCAAAGAGCTATCCTGAAGACGCGTATCATATTGCAATAGCGGTTATAAATGAAATGGATTATCTCTTGAGCTGGAATTTCAGGCACATCGTAAGAAGAAAAACAAAGGATATAATCAGGATGGTAGATACTTTAAATAATCTAAGGCAAATTGAAATCATAACTCCCGGGGAGTTATTGTAAAAATAAGAATGGAAAATGAGCAAAATTAAAGAAAAAGAAATAGAGAAAATAAGAAGAAGGGTGGAAGAGGAATTTCCAAGCGACTCCTGTTTACAACAGGTTCATATAGCGAGGAAAATCCTTGCCAGAGAAGCAGAACTTGAGGGATTAAGTTTCCTTGAATACATTAAATTGCTGGGGAAACAGGTTAAGAGCGTTCAAGTCTGATAGAAATTTACGGGCAAATAATTAAATTATTTCTTTGCGTTGTTCCACAAATCAACATCTATCGGGATCATAGCAGGTATTCCTCCTCACTTTCCGTAAAATATGTATAGCACCACTTTTCATTACATATCCTCCTTACTACCTGTATATATGAGAAAAAGCCGGATATATTTCCTTTTGAATGAATCATAGATAATCTGATTGGATTAAACCATAAAATTAAACCCGGATCAAAATAACTCGGTGTCCTGGATGTAGTTCTTTCCCAGTTTTAATGCAGTTTCCGCCTTTCCAAGTTCTTTCCCGAGATAAGCGGCATGCTCCGTGCTTACTTTGATTCTATGCACGGCGGTCTTGTACATGTCCTTGGCGTCTTTTCCTCTGAACCCCATCTTTGGTTTTTTACCCTCGTAATAGACCGCCTTGATCTCGCCGCCTTCCAGGTAGATGCGAAACATTCCCTTCTCCAGTTCCTTTATCGGGGTTTTTTTGACTTTAACGAAATCGATCTCTTCTATCTGCGGGTCAATGATATCCTCAACCCGTTTTTTATCCTTAAGTACCAGCAGATCGATGCCGAGGTCCTTAGGCAGCTGGTTGTGTTTTCTTGCCAGGTACATCATTTTTCTTGCCGTATCCAGTTCTTTGACGCTTCCCCTGCACTTTGCACTGGCCTCCACCGTAAACACGATATCGATGTTTAACTCGGATGCAGCCCCCATCAGCAGGGCGTTCACTCCAACCGAGTCGGCATCCAGCAGCTCCGTGACGTTCCCGACCCCCATCAACATCGGCATTCCAGGGTTTTTCTTTCTAAATTCATAGTAACTCGCTACAGCCCCCGTGAAACCAAAGTTCAATGGATCTAAAACGGGGTCCGCAATTATCCTGTTTTTGCCGCGCAATGATTTATTGAGGTCGGAGACTTTTTCAACCAGGTCCTCAAGTAAAGTCACCCTCTCATCAACCCCCTTCGGTATCGTGCCCTGCTTGTTCCTCGGGATCACCACAACCGAAACGTCAATGGAAGAGGCTGTTTCAAGATTTGTTTCATCCAGGCTCAGGATCAGGTCAACCCCGGAGTCAACCCCGGATAAAATTTCCGCCTCATCCAGCGTGTCTATGCTTACCGGCAAACCCGTAACCTCCTTTATTGTTTCAACGATTTTAGGGATTTTATCTTCATTCCCCCCTCCTGCAGTCATGCCGATGTCTATCATATCCGCACCGGAATCCTCGTAGTATCTCGCCCACCTCTTTAATTCACCCTCAGATAATTTCGGGGCGCTCTCGATCTCCGCAAGCAGGTGTATGTAGTTTTTCCCGAATTCATACCTGTATTTTTTCATCTCCCTGAATTCCCCCCTGAGCCTTTTCTTTATTTTTTCCCCGATCACGGCATCCGCCGGGTTTACCGTGGATAATTCGATCTCTTTTATTTCATCCAGAAGTGCAGGTAAATTGGCGGCGTTTACGGGACCCTTGAAACAGGGGATGCCGACCTCCTTTTCTATAACTTCAGCATCCCACTGGACGCTCCCGGGGAGAAGAATAATCGAGATGTCGTCTAAATTTATCCCGGATAACTCTCCAACCAGTGATTCCCGTGAAATGAGGGCTGCGACATCCGTACCGGAGATGTGGATTCGCGCGGGTGTTCCACTCATGCCGGAGTATTTTTTTACGGCATCGAACGCTTCCTTTGCGGTTACCAATAATACCTTCTTATTTTTCATCATTTGTTGTTACACAATTAAACTATATAACTTTACTTTTAAAATCTATAAAAAATAAGAAAAATCAGGTAGATGCTAACGAAGAACCATGGATAAAATAACAATCGATAAAGGAACTTCTAACCAGATAAGGGTTAGTTTCCCATACAACAAGGATTATGTTGCGAAAATTAAGACGATTGAGGGTTACAAGTGGCATCCTGACGGAAAATACTGGAGTTTTCCCTATTCGGAAGACACTCTAAGAAAGATTTTATCTGCATTTTCTGGCGAGGATATCGATATTGATCCAATCCTACAAAAATTTGACACGCTTGAAAGAGAACTCATCTCAAAAAAATTTCTTCGGAAATTTTAACTGTAATGTAACTGCCCATAATCGATTTTACATTACATCAAGGAAATACAGCCCAAAAACGGTTAAATCCTATCTTTACTACAACAAAGAACTTGTTAAATTTGCAGGCAAGCATTCACTCACCATAGACGAATCCGATATAAAAGATTACCTTCGTTATCTCGTTGAAGAGAAAGACGCCGCTGCATCCACTCTGAACATCGCAATTAATGCTTTGAAGTTCTACTACGGCAGGATCCTGAAGAGGAAATTCATGTATGAAATAAAACGCCCAAGAAAAGATAAAAAGTTACCAATTGTTTTAAGCAAGGGCGAGGTTTCAAAAATCATATCCTCGATTTCAAATATCAAACACAAAGCAATTTTGATGCTCATTTACTCTGCTGGATTGAGAGTAAGTGAGGTTATGAAGTTGAAGGTCAATGATATTGATGCCGAGAGAAAGTTAATTCATGTGAAGGGTGCGAAGGGAAAGATATACGCTTCTTTCTGATGTCGCCCTAATGGTTCTTAAAGATTATCTAAAGGAGCATAAACCAGAAAGATGGCTTTTTCCAGGAGCAAAACCAAACAAGCACATTTCCAGAAGAACTGTGCAGGCAATCTTTGAGCAAGCAAAAGAAAAAGCAGACATCAAGAAAGATGCTTCCGTTCATTGTTTGAGGCATTCTTTTGCAACTCATTTACTTGAAAGCGGAGTGGATTTAAGGTACATTCAGGAATTGTTGGGCCATAAAAGTTCAAAGACAACCGAGATTTATGCACATGTAAGCAATAAAAACCTAAGAAAAATAAAAAGTCCGTTAGATGATTTAGAACTATGAACTTTATATTTATATTTTTTATGTCTAATAACAATATGGGTAAAAATTTCATGCAAATGGAGGATAATGGCAATACTGCCGATATAACCCCATATTGGGAGGATAATGGCAATGCCGATATACCCCCAAATCGGAAGGATAATGGCAATACTGCCGATATAACATAGTTATATGACATATTACTCGGCGAAGATACAGTACAAGAAATTCAAATTTGCTTTTTTATTCATTAACTCTAAATTCCTATAATTTAAAAATACAAACATCAAAAAGCAAAAAACTTAAAAAATAAAATTTTGGAAAAAATGGAAACTGTTACATTAGATGTCGTGTATAAGGAAATAAAGGATTTAAAAGGCGAAATGACATATTTAAAGCACTTACTGGAGGAAGATTATGAACTCAGCGATTGGGCAAAGGATGAATTAAAAAAAGCAAGAGAAGAAATGAAATCCAAGACAATCTCTCATGAAGAAATTATGAAGAAATACACATAAGGTGGTCTTTGATATTGAATGGAGCGAGCGGGCTGAACAAACACTATCTAAACTACCGGGACATATATCTTCGAGAATTGCAAGGAAAGTTGATTCCATCAAATTTGACCCTTTTCATTATTTAGAGCATTATGAGGGCGAAGATGTTTACAAACTCCGAGTAGGTGATTATAGAGCGTTAATAGATGTGGATTTTGAGAATGAAATCTTAAAGGTTGCAATTCTGGGGCATAGGAGTAAAATATATAAACAAAAGTGGTAAGAAAATGTGTGCAGTATTAATAACGGTAAAATAGATGCTATAAAATAATCGCCTGCGTCATACGTCATATAACACAGAATATACGCTGCGGCTACGCCTTGCCCTTACGGGAAATTTTGCTATCGCAAAACTTCGTATATTCTGATTCCGTTATACGGTGTGCCTCGCATGGCCATTTGCTTGGTGGTGTAAGCCCACCTTCCTCAATTGCTTGTTCAGAGGAACAGTCAAAGATGACCCGGAAGGTCTAGCACCCTATTAGGGTGGCAAGCTTATAATCGTGAGGTTATGGGTGAAGGAAGCTGCAGACAAAATCGCAGGCCAAAACGCAAGTGAACCCACCGGTGGCACTGTATTATTGACGACCCGCCCG
>Ga0209636_10001022_pt1 | contig 28047 bp, 26 predicted proteins | sample DeeMarSWOR152_54_FD_187464 | JGI IMG/M metagenome (GOLD analysis project Ga0209636, IMG submission 187464) | Marine sediment microbial communities from White Oak River estuary, North Carolina - WOR-1-52-54 (SPAdes) (version 2) | ecosystem: Environmental > Aquatic > Marine > Intertidal zone >...
TTCAGCCGGAGCTCCTGACACGATAACATCCATTTCTTCGATAGCATCGACGTTCGCCCAATACCAGGAACCTGCGTTATCTGGGCTGGTGGTTTCTACGCCTTGAAAGTAATAGGTGTTTGCGGTGCTACTAGATCCCAAGGCCGATTGCCAATTATTCGAGTGGTCTCCTGATGAGCTTGTGACGCCTGGCGTTGTTCCCGCGAAATCGAAGAAGCTAAAGCGGCGCATTGGGAGGACTTCCATCAATTCTGAGTCGATATTGGTGGAGATAACCGACTTCTGCACATCCACTACCGGAGATTCCGCCGATACTGTGACGCTCTCCTCTAAGGTGGCCAAATTTAAGCTCACATCCACAGTAAGCGTTCCACCAATGTTTACCTTGAGTTCTGTCCTTTTGGCAGTTTGGAAGCCTTCCATAGTGACGGTCACCTCATATTTTCCAGGCATAAGGTTTGGAAACCTGAACTTCCCTTGATCATTTGTTATAATAGAACGCGTACCCCCCATAAGCTTTTCACTGGATAGTTCGACAGTGGCGCCTGGCAAAATCTCTCCCCTGTCATCAGTGACTGTTCCTCTTATGCTTCCGGTTCTTATCTGAGCATAACTCATACTACTCATGAGTAAAAAAGCTGTAAAAATGGCTACCATTGATATGATTGTTCTTTTCATTATTCTCCTCCTTTCATTGGATAAAAGTAGTTTCATAAGGCAAAAAAACCACACCTTAAGCACAAAATTATTTTATCTTTTGACTTTATCGCGAGGTTGCTTGGCTTGTCAACTCCGGAAGCAGCGGAAAGGCTCACTGACATTTCATCTCCATATAAAATTTAGAATATAATGTCAATTTATTTAGTGCAAATAATGTGCCAGTTGCATTATTTTTTAACTGCATTATTTTCAACGTCATACAAGTATGCAGAATTTCAGATTGGGTCACTTCTTCAACTATTTGGATTTTTATCCAATAATATGTATTGATTCAGAACGTCGGTATTATTTTTCTCCAGATCCTTTGCCCTATAATTTATATTTGAATAAAATGTATCCATTTAAATTGGGTGTGTATAGTATTATTATGCTGTTAGTTTGTATAAATGTGCTGTAAATTTGTATAGATTTTCCATTTTTTGTCTTTATTCTATGTTCCAAAATTTCCTTGAGCCTGCCAAAATATTAATCGCTGGGTGTGACATTATCTATATCTATGGCCTCATGGAAGTGGTGGTTGTTGTAATATTCTACCCATACTTCACCCTTACTTCCAACTATCCTGGGGAATAGTAGAGATCAAAGACCTGGGCGTCACTAATCCCGTGAAGGAGTTACTTATTTGAAAATTCTATGAAATAATAATAAAATGATTTATGAATATGAGTGAGATAAGCTCAATAAAGTGAAGGAAGGTTGAATATTTTGAATATAATAAAAAGATACATAGTCATTCTGTTCATATCTTTGCTGGCTTTTCCGCTGGAGGTTTCATCCGGAGTCAACTTGGAAGGCAAGCTTCCTCCCCGATTTAAAAAATGGCTGGAACAGGAGGTATGCTATATTATCACCCCTCTAGAGAAAGAGGTTTTTCTCCAGCTTCAGACAGATCGAGAACGAGATGTTTTCATAGAAGCATTCTGGAAACACAGGGATCCAACATCTGGAACGCCAGAAAATGAATTCAAGCAAGAGCATTATCGTCGCATCAATTATGCCAATCATCATTTCGGGAGAGGTGTCCCCAAGCCCGGCTGGAAAACCGATCGGGGAAGGATTTATATCATTCTTGGCGAACCCAGGGATATCGATCGCCACACCGGCGAAACAGAGATATTCAACACTGAAGTCTGGTTTTATCAAGGTTTAAGCCAATACGGTCTTCCCCCCGGGTTTAATCTGGTTTTTTTCCAGAAAGGAGGGGTGGGAGAGTATGTTCTTTACAGTCCCAGTGCCGATGGGCCTCAGGCTCTGCTCACATCCTATTTTGGCGACCAGACGGATTATGTCCAAGCTTCCAGGGTTTTAAAAAAAATAAACCCCGGCCTGGCTAGAGTTTCTCTTTCCCTTATTCCTGGAGAACCAACTCGATATGGTCGTCCCTCTTTGGCTTCTGATATGCTGATCCAGAATATTCATACCGTTCCCCAAAAGGAATTGAAGGACAAATATGCACAAAAGTTTTTAGCTTATAAAGACAAGGTGGAAGTGGAATATTCTGCCAATTTCATAGACAACGACTTTTCGATCAAAATCCTTCAGCATCCTCCGGGAGTTTATTTTGTTCACTATGTTGTGGAAATCAAGAAATTTTCAGTGCAGCAGTATCAAGATAAATATTCCACCCATTTGAAAATAAACGGAAATGTTTCCGATTCAGAGGGAAAAACAATTTACCAATATGAAGGATCCATTTCTGTAGAACTGGACGAAGACCAGCTCAAAAGCATCACCTACAAGCCCTTCGATATTTATGATATGTTCCCTTTGATTACTGGCTCCTACAAATTTTCGGTGATCATAAAGAATGAAGTATCTAAAGAATTCACCACGGTAGAAAAGGATATTATCATTCCTAAGGATGATTCTGCACTGGGCATGAGTTCTTTGGTATTAGGTTATAAGATGAAACAGGCCTCATCTGAAGCGCAGAATCTTAAGGCTTTCAAATTAGGCTCTTTTCAAATTCTTCATCAACCTAAAAATATCTTTCGTTCACAAGATACGCTCTTCCTTGCCTTCCAGATCACCGGTTTATCTTCTGATTTGAGGCAAAAAGGTCAGTTGAAATATGAATTTTTTAAAAGCGATGAGCCGTTTTTTAATTTAACCAGAAAAGTCAACCAATATGAAGGAGGAGTGAATTTTAAACATGAATTCTCTCTCCAGGAATTTCCTCCGGGCTACTACCGCGTTCAGGTTGGGTTGTGGGATGGTAAACAGGAAATCCTTTCTGAGGAAGAGAATTTCGAGATTTCCCCTGTCTCAGCATTTCCCCGCCCCTGGATTCACAACAAAAAACTGCCGCCCCCAGAGCATCCTGTCTATTCCTTCCTCTTGGGAAAGCAGTTGTTCAGCAAGGGAGAAGTCAATAAAGCAAAGGTTAAATTAGAGGAAGCTTTCCAGAAGAAGCCCGATTCCTTAGATTTTGCCCTGAACCTGGCCCAAGTCTATTCTGTTCTAAAAAAACACCACCAGGTTAAGCAGGTGCTGATGGCTTTCTCTGATGTATCAGAGGTTCCTTATCAACTCTATTTACTTTTGGGAAAATCCCATCAGGCTCTTGGGGAATTCGATCAGGCCATTGCTGTCTACAACAAGGCTCTCTCCCACTATGGGATAGATTTAAACCTTCTGAATTCAATAGGAGAATGTTATTATCGCCTGGGGATATGGGATGAAGCCCTGGCCGCGTGGGAGAAATCATTGGAAATCAACGACCATCAACCTGATGTTGAGGAAAAGGTGAAAATCCTGAAAAAAAAGATATCTGAGTTAGATTGAGGATACCCTGTTTCCTCTATTATTCCTGGTTTTCTGGGTTAAATAGAGGCTTATATTCATCTATCCCTTCTGCTATGATTGAATTACCTGATTATTTGGGAAAACATCCTGGAATAGACTTGATTATAATAAATATCATAAAATACATGAGAGAAGGAAGATATGATTATGAATAAAAGAATATGGATTCCGGCTGTGATTTTCCTCGTTTTGGTCGGTTTGCTCATTTATATGTTCTTCTTAAGAGCCAGGCCCGGGAAAGAAATAAGAAGCATTAAGACCCTGAAAGACTTCCAATCCATATTGAGTCCTGTTAAGGTCGAGGAACTGAATATCATCCTGTTTACTATTGACACGCTCAGGGCGGATCATTTGGAATGCTATGGCTACGACAAGGTAAAATCTCCGCAAATCAATCGATTGGCGAATGAAGGAATTCTGTTTGAACACAACATCGTCCAGGCTCCTTTAACTCTTCCCTCCCACTCTTCAATCTTAACGGGGACCTATCCTCTCCATCATGGCGTCCGCGATAACGGCGGATTTTACCTCGATGAGAACCATCTCACTCTGGCCGAATCCTTGAAAAACAAAGGCTATGCAACCGGAGCCTTCGTGGCTGCTTTTGTCCTCGATTCTCGCTGGGGGCTGGATCAAGGTTTTGACTACTACTATGATAATTTTGACCTGACAAAGTACAAAACAGTAAGCCTTGACTCTGTCCAGAGAAGGGGAGACGAGGTGTTGGCAGAAGTCTATAAATGGCTGGAGAACCAATCTCAGCAGAAATTTTTCGCCTGGATTCATCTGTATGATCCCCATACCCCGTACGATCCTCCGGAACCCTATAAAACAGAGTACAAGGGGAGACATTTCGGATTATATGACGGTGAGATTGCCTATGTAGACCAGCTCATTGGCGAATTCCGCGAATTCATGGAAGAGAAACGATTGTTGAATAAGACTCTAATAATTTTTACTGCTGATCACGGTGAGAGTCTAGGAGAACACAAAGAAAGCGCCCATGGTTTTTTTATCTATGATTCCGATATCAGAGTGCCGCTCATCGTCCGGTTCCCGGAAGGAAAATTTGCCGGCCATGTGATATCCAACCAAGTAAGAAGTATAGATATTATGCCCACTGTTCTCCATCTTCTTGGTGATGAGACACCGGAAAGTGTACAAGGAAAAAGTTTATTGTCTCTTATTTTAAAGGATGATGCTCAGGATGAACTCTTGGCCTACAGCGAAACGTATTGGCCAAGATACCATTATGGCTGGAGTGAACTAAAGTCCCTGCGTAAGGGGCGATACAAATTTATCGATGCTCCCCAACCGGAACTCTATGACACACTGGAGGATCCGGGAGAAGTCGACAACCTGGTCAACAAAAAAACCTCTTTAGGCCGTGAGATGAAAAGAGAGTTGTTGGCCTTGATCGAAGACTATGCCGCAGAAGGAATCGAGAGTGTAGGCCCCAGAAAAATCGATAATGACTCCTTGGTAAAACTCCAAGCTTTAGGATACATAGGTTCTTTCCACACCAAAGCCAAAGAAATAGAGGGCAAGCTGGCTGATCCGAAAGACAAGATCGGGCTCTATAATGAGATAAAGCTCTCCCAGTTTTTGGTTGCAGAAGAGAGAATGGACGAGGCTGAGAAAAAAATAAAGGATGTCTTAGGGAAGGATCCTTCTGTTCTTGAAGCCCGGTACATCCTTGGAAATATCTATTCAAAACAAGAGAAATATGATGAGGCCATCGAAGAATTCAGAAAAGCCCTTGAAGTGGATCCAGATTATTACGAAGCCATATTTGGAATAGCTATAACCTACAAAAAGGAGGGAATGTTTGATGAGGCGATTGTCGGCTTCAAACGTATGGTAGAAATGGATCCCAAAGACACCAAATCGTTCCTGCATTTAGGAGATATTTATCATGAGAAAGGACAGCTCGAGGAGGCAAAGAATTATCTTAAATCCGCGATTGCGATTGATCCTGAGACTCCAGTGTTTCACAATAAATTGGGAGCTGTATACTTGAAGATGAACATGTATGATGAGGCCGAACAAGAAATAGAAAAGGCATTAAGCATCGAAAGAAGCATCCCTCTTCTCAATGCCCATTTCAACATGGCGTTGTTGCATGAAGCTAGAGGAGAGATAGATTTAGCTATAACAGAATACAAGAAAGAACAAGAAGTCAGCCCGTTCAACTGCATGCCCGATTTCAATCTTGGTCTCCTGTATACAAAATCAAAAGAACTGGACAAAGCTATCAAAGAATTGGAAAGTTGTATCGAGAAGAATGAAGAATATGGCAGTGCCTATGTCTTTTTGGCAAAAGCTTATATGGACACTGGAATGGATCTCAACGAGGCAGCCCAACTGGCGGAGAAGGGAATCAGTCTAGCCCCTGATTTAAAGACAACTGTTCTTGCCCACTTTGTTCTGGCTGATATCTATAATAGATTAGGAAGATACAACGAATCTCAACAGCATGTGTCCAAAGCCAAACAACTGCAAAAATCACTCTATCAAAAAGACTAGTCTATTTTTTCTAGAGAAAGTCTATCTCGGGTAATGAAGGCATGTCATTTCTTTGGGCATCGGATAACATGATTTCTCTTAGAGTCTTTTGTGTGTCCTTATCAGGAAGAAGGGGCGGAATCTTTTGTAAAAGACTTTCCACCTCTTCTTTGGCCCGGTCAGTTATTGATTTTCTTCCCTTGGATACCCAGATGTCATACGGCTCTCGATCGACCAGCTTGGGGAAAGTGTGTTCATCCCTGTACCATTTTCTGGTATGGGGCATGGAGAGAAACTGTGTGCCTGCCGCGAAATCTTTGAAAAGATCCAGAGCGATCGGATCATCGCGTTGTGCTGTACCTTCTATCAATCGATAGGCCATACCACAGATCTCATTGTCAATAACCAGTTTTTCCAGACTCTGGCATCTGATGAAATCCAGTATCCCAGCGCCTGAGATCACATTCACTCCGGAAAGTGCTGCAAGAATAGTCCCTATGCCGGTTTCAAATCCTCCCTGTGCATCATTGACCTTGGCATCGCTCATTCCCATGTAAGAGTGGGTAGGAAGATTGAAATGTTTTCCGATCTGTGCATAGGCGGAGTCGATCATCATGGTTTCGATAGCGCCGATGGGTGTTGTCCCATTTCTCATGTCGAAGCTCACCGGACGACCGCCGAAAATAACAGGCGCCCCTTTTTTTGCGAGCTGGCATATCACTAGTCCGGATAGGTTTTCAGCGACATGCTGGACCAGGGTGCCTGCGATTGTGACGGGAGCAGTAGCTCCTGTCATCCCCATGGATATCAGCTCAGAGGGAATACCAACTTGGGCGCTGTCGATTAAACTTTGGGCGGTCAAATTGCTCCATTTGAGAGGAGAGGAGGGGCAAGCATCGAATATAGCCAGAGGTTTTTCCGCAAGATTCTTTTCACTTCCCCGTATGGCAACGAGCATTCTGTGCATGGGTTCGAATCCTTCGACTCGGAACGTCCCAGTGACTATGGGTTTTTTGGAGAAGAGGAGTCCGATGTAAAGTCGATAGCTGTCCGAAACGATCTCAGAGACATCCGTGCTCAGAATTCCGGTGCTCTGGAAATTGAGATGCTCCAGGCAGTCAGTCAGACGGGCAAACCGGATCAGATCATTCGTAACGGCTTTTCTCTCCTGTTGTGTCTCGGAATCCAGTATCGTGACCGCCACTGAGCCTGGATCAAAGTGGACTTCATCGCCACCGAGTAAATACTCGATTTCTCCGTTCCTGTCATACATTTTCAGGGATGGAGGTGTGGATGAAAGAGAGTTTTCAATGAGCTTTGCGGTGATTCGGACTCTTTGCGAAGATGCATCCACCTCCATTCCGGCCTCTCGAAATAGATCCAGCGCTTCTTCGTTCTCGATAAAAACTCCTTGATTTTCAAGGATACTGTATGCCTCATCTATGATTTTTTGGATTAATTCATTACCTAAAAGCTCAAGTTTGGGTCTAAGTGTTTTAATCATGCTTCCCCTCCGCGTATAGATCGTTCATAAGCTCATTCAGTGAAATTGAATTAAACGGATCGATCTCAGGCTGTTCGAACGTCTCGACTATTTTTCCACAAGTTTTTTCGCTACACTCACAGCGGTGAGAGCATTCTCCGAATATCCGTCAGCACCGATATCGTCGGCCCATTTTTGGTTAACAGGTGCTCCGCCAACCATGACTTTAAATCGCCCGTATAATCCTTTTTCTTTGAGGATTTCGATAAGCTTTTTTTGGCCGGTCATCGTAGTGGTCAGAAGGGCGGATAAACAGATAAGGTTAGCACTCACTTCTTCAGCCTTTTCGATGAACGTTTCTAGTTTTACATCCCCTCCAAGATCGATCACATCAAATCCATTGGCCGAAAGAATCGATGCAACTAGATTTTTGCCGATGTCGTGAATATCTCCTTCGACCGTTCCGATCACTACCGTCCCCGCCGAGTGCACGTCGATTTGAGCTTTTTCGAGCTCGGGCTGCATGATTTTCATGGCTGCTTTCATACATTCAGCACTCATAATCAACTCTGGCAAAAAATATTCCCCTTCTTCCCACAGCTGCCCCACTTTCTGTATCCCGGGTATGTATCCATTTTCAATGATATCGTTGAGGTCCATCTTTTCTGTGATCGCTCGTTGTGCTAGTTGGACGGCTTCGTCTTTGTTCCCTTCCAAGATTGCTTTTTTAACCGTATTCAAAAACTCTTCATTATTCATTGTTTCTTTTCTCCTCTCAAAATAATCCCTGATTTTAGTCCTCCTACCGGAAGGAGGTCAAGATGAATTCCAAGAAAAAGTCCTCTTTCAACAACGATCCCTGTTCGCTTTTGAAGAATCATTTTTCTGCTTCAATGCAGGCTATGGGGATCGTCAGTTCGAGCGTCCCTCTGCTTTTTGAAACCTGGTTCAGATTATCTTCCAACGCTGTGAAGACTTCCTTTTGATCTTGCTTAGGAATAAGCCGTTTCCAATAATCCAGGAAACCGGTCCTGATTAGCGCATGTCTGAAAAAAGTCGTCCCATCCAGGAAACAAAGCCGAAAAGAATCCTGATATATCCCTGTGATTTGAAAACCGGCTTGTTCGAGATGCTGACAGATCTTTTCAGCTGTCAACCTGTGTTCGATGTGTGCAGTAAGATTAACCATTAAATCTTCCCTGTGAAGCTCTTTCAGTGTCTCCGCGAAAACGAGATAAAAAGTATCCATATGTCCTTTGGGATTTGTTGTCAGGACGATCTGGGCATCGCATTTGGCCACTCTAAAACATTCTATAAAGATTTTTTGTGGATTATCAAAATTATTCACTCCCAAGTTGGACACGATGAGATCAAAAGTGTCGTCCGGGAAAGACATAGATGATGCATCTCCCTTGATGAGCTGGACATTCTCGATTTTCAACACGTTCATCTTGTACTGAGTTCTTTCATGAGCAGCTTTGTGAGGATCAATTCCATAGACAGTCGAAGAATTTCCCAGTCTCTGGGCCAATTCTAATAAAGGGAAACCCGAGCCGAAACCGATATCCAGCGCTTCGATCTTCGGCCTGAGCCGGATGTGATCCAGGAGCATCAATCCGAACGGAGCTGACCACAGCGGGAAATCATCCTGCGCAGAAAGCAAAGCCGCATCATCCGCATTCACCTTCGTGTCGAGGTCATCAAGCATAATTAACTCCTGTCATTCTGGTTGGCTAACATCACCACTGATTTGGAAATAATTTTCTTCCCGTTCAAGACGACTTTTTCACGACCTCTGACATCCGTTTAATGTAGTCCGGGTCTGTCCCGCAACATCCCCCGATGATATTTGCGCCGTTCTTTATGATCTGAGGGATGAACCGCAGATAATCCTCCATACCCTGAGAATAGGCAACCTCGCCTTCTTCGGAGAGTGAAGGTTTTCCCGCGTTGGCTTGAGCAATGATCGGCAGTGATGTTTTTTCCCTCATGATCTTTACCAGCTCGGCCATCTCCTCACTGTTCAGAGTGCAGTTGGATCCCGCGACGGGAACACCTTCTCGCTCCATTGTCTCCAGAAATTGGTCGACACTGTTTCCCATCAGAGTGAAAAAACCTTTAGGATGATGGTTGAAGGTCATTGTCAGGAAGGTCGGCAAATCCGTAGCTTTCCGTGCTCCTCTCAACGCACACAGGGCCTCATTCAGGTCATATTGTGTCTCGATCAGCAGGAAGTCTGCGCCTCCATCGGTCAGCCCCCGTGCTTGCTCAGCATAGGCATCTTCGAATTCTTCCTCGGAATATTCTCCCTGGGGTTTGAGGAATTTCCCTGTCGGTCCCATACTCCCTCCAAGATATCGCCCTTCCGGCTTCACCTCGTTTGCAATGAGTGCGGCTGTCCGGTTGAGTTCAAAGCATTTATCCTCTAAGTCGTGAGAACTGAGTTTTATGGTCGTTCCTCCAAAACTGTTTGTCAGGACCGCGTCCGCTCCGGCATCATAATAATTTTTGTGGATCTCTCTCACGATATCCGGTTTTTCCTCATTCCAGGACTCAGGACAAGCCCCCTGAGGAAAACCTCTCTTAATAAGCTCCGTTCCGAATCCTCCATCGAGAAGAATCCTTCTCTCTTTGAGGAGTTCGAGGATGGGGTGTGCCATTTTTTCCTCCAATTGATCAGCATTTAAGTCTTTATTTATACACCGGTCAACGGATGAGCAATCGTTCGACCGATGGAAAAAGCTCTTTTTTTGTATGGGGCAGAAACAGTGCTCCCGTGTATTCGTTGAAATATGCCGGCTCTATGTTCAATTCCAGATAGGTCATCATTTTTTCGAGTTCATTCACCTGTTCCCTGTTTTTTTCGGAGAGAAGAATAAGATGTGCTCCCAGAAGAGATGTATTCCCCAGATAATGGAATTTGGTTCGCTCAAGGTCTGGCAACAGGCCTATACGAACAGCATTTTCAACATCCAGATTTTGGCCGAAACCGCCTGCGATATAAAAAGATTCGATTTGATCAAAAGACAATCCCGCATTTTTGAGCAACAATGCGCAGGCAGAAAAAACAGCCCCCTTGGTGCGGATGAGATTGGCGATATCGTTCTCGGTGATAAAAAGGTCTTTGCCCCAGAACGTGCGGGTGCTCTTTTCCACGAGAAATCCTTTACTCGTCTCATTATTCACAATCCGGTCACCGACCTTTTCTGCGTTGAGCTTTCCGTGGCGATCTATAAAACCATGGACGAACAGTTCGGCGAGAAGGTCGATAAGGCCGGAGCCGCACACTCCTTTCGGCTTATCTCCCCCTATGACTCTGTATTCGACCGCTCCGTCCTCTCCGATTTTCAACCTGTCGATCGCTCCTGTTGTGGCGGGCATTCCGCAGCGGATGCCGCCTCCTTCAAAAGCCGGTCCTGCCGAGCAGGCACAGCTCATCAGCCATTCTTTATTGCCCAGAACCAATTCACCGTTTGTGCCGATATCGACAAATACAGATATCTTTTCAACCTGGGCGACTATTGGGGTACACAACAATCCCGCCAGTATATCTCCACCGACATAACTCCCCACAGAGGGTGCGCAGTGGACTCGCGCTTCTGTATTCGTTTTGAGATGCAGGTCACGTGCCCGAAAAATAGGTACCCGGTTTAGTGTTGGGACATAAGGCTCTTCACGGATGTATCGCGGATCGAGCCCCAGGAGGAGATGAATCATCGTTGTGTTACCTGTTAGGGATACAAAATAGATATCCGAGACAGCTCCTCTGCTGGCCTTTACGGCATTTTCCAGGAGACTGTTGATCGTGGATATAATGGCTTTGTGTAGCTCCTGGAGACGTTCTGGTTCTTGGGCATAATTGATCCGCGAGATGATATCCTCTCCGCATCTGATCTGTTGATTGTAACTGGAGGCGGTTCCTAAGATTTTTCCTGTCTGAAGGTCTATAACCTGAAGCGCGACTGTGGTCGTACCGATATCACAAGCAATGCCGAGGAGATTCTTGTGGGAAGAGTGAGGAACTACATCAAGAATAGTCCATGACAGGCCATCTTTGAAAAGGATGACGTCGACTTGGCCCTCTTTTTCTCGAACAGTTTGAGCAATCTTTTTTAACACCGAATATTCGCAATGGACAGCGTCTAGAGGCTTTGCTTTCTTGATTTCGGTCTCCAATATCTTTAAATCACTGTATTTAGCATCGAGAGTGGAAGGTGGAAGAGTCAGGGACAGCTTCTTAACAAGAGGGCGGACTTCGAAGTCGGCGATAAGATTTTCCTTTTGATCCCGGAAGGATCGCATATCGCTTACGATCTTGAGGGATAGCTCCTCAAACTCGGGAAGCTGGACTGTGAGGTCAGATTCGATTAATGTCTGACAGGCTAAAACGTATCCTTGTTCACGAAGATTTTCCGGAAGGAATACTGAGGGTTTGACCGTGGTCGCCCCTTCGGTAACTTTGACGACACAATTCCCGCATGTTCCCTTGCCTCCGCAGGTTGCGTTCAGTGGGACTCTCGCTGTGCGGCAGGCATCGAGAAGACATGTTCCCGGGGATACATTGATTTTTACACCGAATGGCTGAAATTCAACCCGGAAGTTTGACCGGTCAAGATTGGATTTCGTTAGATTCTTATTCAAAGATATTCAAGCTCCTGTGGATGTCCAGAATCCTATCTTTTTTGTCGATACATGTCATTCTTATGGATGATGGAGGTTGCTTTATACTCATGTCAGTTGCACACTTTTAACGAATGAGGGGATATCAGATGCCTCTTGACAGCCCACTATGACTTCCCAGCCGGGAAGATTCTCCTCCAAATCGCCGCTGATCTGAGCCACATATCCGGGAATCACTATTTTCCTGGTTTTGACCTGCTGTTCAAAGCCGGCCTCTTTAATAAATTTTGCGATAGTTTCCCCGACAAACTTGCCGGCTGCCCATGCTGTGAGCACGGATTGACCCTCTGTATCACAAATGACCAGGTGGGCGGAGATTCCGCTGTTTTCGATTTCTCCAGAGACGATAAAATAGGTCAAGGAAAAATTTGTTGTAACAAAGATCGGTGATTCTGGTGTCGGGTCACCTATAGGATATACTTTGGCATCCACCTGAATAGGCTTCTGAGGGTCTGTGTATATATTTTGCCGGAGTGTCAGAAGAGCATAAAGCAGGGCCTTGTCGTATTCGGGAAGTACTATGATGGAATCATATTTGCACAGTGAGACTGTGGTGTTGGCTAGTGCATCATAGGCATTCTCTGAAAATATCTGTTTAAATAAAGGGTATCCGAAAGGCTTGAAATACTTCTTCAGGGCGCTGCGCCTCAGAATAGTGTTGTGTTGTAACCGGAGGCCTGTATTATTGGTTTCCAAATTAAGGATCAGATTCTGAACACCAGCCTGTTTTGCTTTTTCCACTCGAGAGACCAATTCGTCATAAGATGCGGCTGTGAGTACAACGGGGCAGTCATGGGTTTTAGCCAATTCCAAATCTGTTTGTGTGGCCTCTTGTCGCAAATAGATGGCTGTACGTTCATCTTTGAGGAGCTCTACCCCGGCTTGTCTTGCTTCTTCATCCGGACTATCGAGAATGACGGCTTTTCTCGATGACTGTTTCACGAGCTCAAGGATCTTGAGGAAAGTGGTCTTGTCTTGGGAGTCTTGAGTGACCAGGAAGAGGTCTGGTTCAAGCTCTTCACCCACTCTTTCCACTTTGTATCCTTCAATTTCTTCGATTTTTCCTCTAAGACGCTCTTCCCCTTCGGAAATCCTCAGTTGAATCCCGATGCCGGCCTGGTGGAAAAATGTTTTTTCATGGCGAAACAAAACAGTCTCATTACCCACCTCTAACGGATTCTTTTGTCCGATCTTAACCAGGCGGATCGGTGGCTCGCTCGCCGCTCCCAGTGTTGCTTTTGCCTCATCGGAGGCATGGGGGCATTCGCTGAGTTCGGCTTTTTTCTGGGCTAATTTCATGGCGAATGCCATGCAAGTCGGAACACCACAATCACCGCAGTTTGTTTTGGGAAGTAACTTGAAAATATCCAGTCCTGATAAGGCCATCGTCATTCTCCTCCCTTCGCTTTGGACATTTCCTCGATTTTTGATTTTACCGTAGCAACAGTCTGTGGATGGTAAAGGATCAGCAAATCCGCGCCTGCTACAAGCAGACTCATGGCTGTGACGAGCTCCCAGTAGGCTCCCCTGAGCATAAGATCTCCCCAATCGGGGTAATCCTCTTCTGGTGCACGTGTTTCCTTCACCCGAAAACTCTCATATCCCGGATTAGCCAGCATCGGAAAGGCCATCATGGCGTCTCCGGCAAGAGCATCGATACTAATTCTCTCCATTATCGAGTATGTGTACTCGAGTCCATATCCAAGCGCTCCCGTCAATGGATCCATCACGATCTTTTCCTTGGGAAAGTTCATCTCTGTAAGAAGTATGTTCAATTGCTTCGCAAGGTTTACGTCGATGGGCGTTTGGGCGACAATCGTGTGGCCGTAAGCAAGACACGCAGCAGCTATGGTTTTGTAGTTATCTTTCTCCACATAGTTGATGAGACAATTTTCTCCGGCTGTCACTTCGCAGACTTTTTTCATCACATCGTTGATCTTTTCATAATGACTGTGGCCCGTAACGATGATCGGCACGCCGACGCTATCGAGTACCAATCTGACAGTTTCAGCGGCTTCATCGGCGCTTTTATTCCCTTTTTCGGGATGTGTTGCATCGAGCCGGACGCTGATCAATTCCGCTCCATATTCCTCGACACATTTTTTGGCCATATCTCCGGGTTTGTCGATGACATCCCCGAAATAATCGAGAAGGAGAGCGGGGTACTTTTCGGGTTTCTTGTCAAAAACCTCCATGGCTACCCGAGGGGGATGGGGATGCTGCCCTTCAAAAAAATGGAAAGGCAGAGCTGTCCTCCCACCGATTTTTATCGTATGGATACGTGTTCCTCCTTGATCTGATGTGGCGCCGAGTGTCACCTCGAGCAACTTGCCTGTATTGGTTTCTTTTGGAATCTCGAAATTCATGTGTTGTTTCGTCCTTTCATAACTCAAGTTTATGCATGATTTGATCGATTGCCTTATAAGCGGAGGACTTCACGGAAATATTATGAACCGGCGTTCCGTCACGGTCCATTCTTAGAATGTTTGTATCTTCAGGTATAACACCTAAAAGATGCAGTTTTTCTTGTTCAATAACGCTCCTGACGGTTTCCGTGAGTATTTCGGGTGCCCTGTTTACAATCAGAAACCTAGCCCGCACACGCGTATCCAGTTCTTCGATCAGCTTGCCGATTCGCGCGGCCGTCTGGATACCCCGGGGCGATGCGTCCGAAACGCTTAGAAGATAATCGATGTTCTGTGTCGTCCTCCTGCTGAGGTGTTCCATGCCTGCCTCATTATCGATAACGACGTACCCATAATTTTCCCCAAGAGTTTTGAGGATATCCCGCAGGAGGTTGTTCGCATAACAATAGCAGCCCGGCCCCTCAGGCCGGCCCATGGCGATAAGATCAAAACATCGAGTCTCCACAAGGCTGGTCTGAATCTTGTATTCAAGAAACTGTTGTTTCGTCATTCCTGCAGGGAGGTTGTTTATACTTTTTTTCATCTCCTCTCTTATTGCTCCAACCGTGTCTTTGATTTTGACGCCAAGAATATCGTTGAGGTTGACATTGGAATCGGCATCTACAGCCAGAATGGATTTCGCACGCTGTTCACTCAACCAACGGATAACAAGTGCGGCGAGTGTGCTTTTTCCGGTTCCTCCCTTGCCAGAGATGGCTATTATTTTCATCGGTTTTTGGTTCAATTAAATCATAGGATCCATGGACAGAGCCAGATGGTTCTTTTTGGTTATGAATTCCAGAACCTCCTCTTCTGTGGTCGCCACGGTCTCGTCGGCGATTCTATCGCAGAAATCCTCGATGCCATTCTGTTTGCCGATTTCGTGCAGTATCGGTCCTAACTGTTCCTTGAGATCCTTGTTCATCCAAACAATACGCATGGCACCCCCATCTGCGCTGATGAATTTTTTGCTGCCGATATACTGCTTGCTATGGCCTATGAATCCCGGGGTTTGCACGCCACCTCCCACCGTCCCTGCGAGTGTCGAGAATTTCATTCCGCTCGGCGTCATGCCAGTATAATCACGGTAGACAATCATGATTCCGTTTGTCGAGGGCAAGATACAGGAGATGCACTCAAAGCAACCGCAGGATGTCATGGGTTCTTCGATCATGCTGTAGGCATTGAATCGTTCCAGAGTCTTGTGCGAGCTGTTGTAGACAAAAGTGTTAATATCTTCCCACTGTCCTTTCTCTTCATCCAGAGGGATCCCTTTTTTTACGGGTTGATTGGGTCCCGTGGGATTGATCTGATAGGCCGCTTTCCCATCGAGCCAGTTGTATGCACCGCACAGGCCTGAACGCTCAGGAGTGATAATGCAAACATGATTCGGGGCAAAAGACTGACAGAGCGTGCAGCTGTAAAAAGTCTCTACGGACTCGTCCGTCATATCCGCAATGCGTGCATCCCTCTCAAGATAAACCTTGCGGACGAAATCGATCAGCTCAAGGATTTCTTTTTCTCGAGTATAGACCTTGATCTGAATCTTATCGACGATTTTTCCGAAGTCTCCATGGAGCTTGGCATGGACGATAGAGGCGAAATCCCGGAATTTGAATCCTTTGGCCTTGGCTTCCTTACTGATCCGAATCCAGTTGATATCCCGCTGTCCCATATGGAAGACGCCGTTCGCGCAGTTGATAAGGTCATGGATTTGACGTTCCAGGATGGGCTCAAAATCAGGCTGCATTTCCCGCCCGGCAACTTCGACCCAGATAGCGAGAGGAATTTGAGATCCTTCGTCGATATCATCGATTTCCGGGCCGATCACTTCGATTTTCCCGTCCACGACTTCCTCTAAACTTTTGGTAGTAAGATACTCGAAGCCGGGATTTTGCTGCCCTGCGAGCTCGACGTACATATCGTCCTTTCGGACTCGCTCTCCTTGAAATGCGGGGCCGTAGGCTACAGGAATTGGAACCTTGGTGATGCTGATTTTCAGCCCTCTGACTTCGATCGCCTTAGCGACGATTTTGTCATGAGCTACAGGGGAAACAACATGCTCGTATGTGCATATCCCTGTGGGCAGTATCTGATCGATATCCGTATCGGCGATCGTAGGGAATCCATAGTTGATGGCACCTGCTGCCTGGGCATGTTTCTCGTCATCCACAGGTCCGAGTGCCAGAACGAAAGCAAAGACTCTGTTCTTATTGTATCGCAGAACGCGTTCGAAGTCTCCAGGCTGAGCACCTCCGAAAGAGAGCGCTACTCTTGTGGCAAATCCAAGCGCATGAATTGTTGCAGTGACATCATTGCCGAAAGGAACTAACCGGGTCTCCCAACCCATCTGGATGCCTTCCTCTCGAAGCTGCTGTGCCATGGATTTTCCTTCCGTTTCCGCGGACATGAACACATAGAGATTTTTCTCCTGGAGTTCGCGTGCGATCTTGACAGCGATTTTATTGGTCGGACAAGAACCCACACACGCAGCGAAACCTGGAGCTGTTCCGTCGACAAACTCTATTCCTCTTTCTCTCATGATCACATCACTCGCAGCTCCCAACCAGAGCTGGTCCTCCGTAGGATTCGGCGCTGTGAGATAGGGAAAAGGATTTGACGTATATTTTATGGCCTCGATGATCTCGTCTGCAAAAAGAGTCGCCATGCCTGCATCAAGAGTGTGGCCGAGATAGGGCAGCCATAAGCTGCCTTCAGGAATTGGAGGGAGAAGATTTTTCGCCTCCTCTAGTAGTTCTGTAAGTCCTCCAAGAGTTTCAATCTTCAATCCTAACATTGCATAAGAAATTGGAAGATAATAACCCGTATTTGGAAATTCGACTTGGGTCTGAGGCCCTTTTTCTTTGACAGCCTGCTGCAGCTCTTTCTCAGCACGGGAAACCAAATTGTGGGCTCCTCGAATAGCTCTCGTTGCGATGAGTTTTGACATCAGATCTCCTTTGCTTTCCCTTTAAACATCCAGGTCTCTTCTCATTTCCATATCATAAAGAACTCGTGCCTTAGCCTTGCTGATCCCCAAATTTTCTCGTTTTTTATTGATATGGTCTATCATTAATCCCGCCATCTTTCCCGGATCCGGCTCGACGGCCCACATCCCTCCAAACATTTGTTCGTATTCTCTGAATACATGATTGCAGAATAGGTCACTGCCAGAGATTGGCATACCCACTCCGAATACGGTGAAGACTCCTGACGAGACGAAGTACTGCCCGATCGAAATGGCTTTCTCGCTCATCCATTCGGGCCCTGCTCCCGCGACCGGGAGCTCGCTGATATCCTCGCCAAGGCCGCCGACCTTCACCATCTCGGAGAGCGCGATCAAAATACGGCTGTTGTCCACACACGAACCCGAGTGAAGCACAGGAGGCATCCCCACGGCTGAACAGACCTCGGCAAGCCCTTTGCCCGCATATTTTTCTGCAGATTCAGGGATGAGCAAACCGGCTTTGGCACAGGCGATAGCCGAACATCCTGTCTGGACAACCAGGATGTCGTTGGCGATGAGCTCTTCGACGAGGCTGACGTGAATCTGGTCGTGAGTCACTTTGGGATTGCAGCAGCCCACGACTCCTGCCACCCCTCTGATCCGGCCGTTAATCACGTTATCGTTAAGAGGAGTGTAAGAGGCCCGAAAAGTTCCGCCGAGCATATAATTGATGGCCTCGTGGCTGAAGCCGGCGATTAGATCCATCTTCTCTTTTGGAATATCGAATTTATCTCTGTTCGGAAAATTCAAGACCGCTAATTTTATGATCTCCTTGGCTGTTTGAAGGGCCCTTTCATTGGAAAAGGCAATATGTTCGGCGCCTTCTATCTTCCCCTTTGGTGAGGTTGTGATGAGCTTTGTATGATAATACTTACAAATTTCTGGCAATGAGGGCATGATGCACTGGACATCGACGATCATGGCTTCCACGGCGCCTGTGGCTATAGCCAGCTCCTGCTGGAGGACATTTCCAGCGATGGGCAATCCATGCCGCAGCAGGATCTCGTTAGCCGTACAACAAATACCGCTGAGGTTAATTCCTGTGGCCCCCTTTGATTGAGCAAGCTCCAGGAGATCTTTATCCTGAGATGCATAGACTAAGGCTTCTGCCAGCACAGGCTCATGACCGTGGACGACGATATTCACATCCGTTTCAGAAAGCACGCCCAGATTCACCTGTCCCCTGATAGGGGAGGGTGTTCCGAAAAGTATATCCTGGAGTTCTGTCGCCACCATCGAACCGCCCCATCCGTCAGCCAAAGCGGCTCTTGCGCCCTGGAGCATAATATTCCTGTGGTCCTGGTCCACACCCATGTGCGTGCGGTGCATCACTTCGACGATTTCCCTGTCGATACCGCGGGGCACTATTCCCAAATCCCGCCATAAGGTTTGTCTTTTTTCAGGCGCATTTCGAATAAAAGGCAATTCTCCTGCCTGGCTTCCAAAACAGGCCGATGCTTTTTCAGCCACGTCCAGGGCGATATCTTCTTTTTTCCGGTTGTCTATAGATATGTCAAGGACCTTGGCTACCTTCCTGAGCTTGTTCGCATCCGTGATCGTGTATGCCGAATCAGGAGATTGCGCAGCCAACAGCAGTGTTTTGGCCACATCCCGTCCGTGGTCGGAATGGGCGGCAGCCCCTGCTGCGATCATTCGGGCAAAATTTCTTGCGACAATGACTTCGGCCGTAGAGCCGCAAACTCCTCTTTGAGGACTTTTGCCTTTGGGATTGATACGGCATGGACCCATGTAGCAGTTATGGCAGCAGAGCCCGCTTTCACCAAAACCGCACCGTGGTTTTTGTTGGTCCGAACGGTCCCAGACAGTATCGATTCCTGCCTGCTTATTTTTATTCAACAGTTGATGGACTGTCTTGTCCCTGCTTCTATTTTCCATTGCTTATTGCCTTTTCCTTTGACTAGAATTTCTTTTAAATATTGTTCAGAGAATACTCCAATAAGGATGACGAGTTCCACATAATTTTCATTCACGGAGCAAACGACTTACCTTTGATAATGTGTAAAAAATATTTTCTGAAAGTTCAACCGAGAGAGATCCGGTCCCGCAGCTTGGTGTCAAGAGACATTGTTCCCAAATGAGATTCTGGTCGATTCCCTTATTCGCCAAATGGGTTATTTTTTCTTTCAGCAGGGTTATTAAAGATTCGGGTGTCTCTCTGGTAATTTTTTCCGAGGTGGGCACGATTCCCCATGCCAATACACCACCATTCTCCAAGAACTTTTTTATTTCTTCAGGATAATAGGCAATCGTATCTCCGAATTCAAAGGCATCAAAACTTATGATGTCCACGCCCGCATCAATCAAGATGGGCCACTCTGTGTTTCCGCAACAGTGAGTGCCGGCAAGGGCGGGTTCCGCATGGACCACTTCCACTACTTCCTTCAAGTCACGCACCACATCCTCTCTATGAACACTGACATAAGTCGAGGAGCCGAAACCAGAGAGTATGGGCTCATCGACGAAGCATATCTGACTGTATCCAAGAGGTTTGAATTTTTCCAAGAGCCACCTGGCTTTCATCCTAAGCCCTTTGACGACAACATCCCTGTAGATCTCATTGTAGTAGAGGGCTCTTTTGTTCTCATCGATTGTCGCCAGGCCAAAGGTTACCGGACCGGTCACTTGGCTTTTGAAAAACCGGATCGATGAAGGCTTGTCTACGATGAGTCTTTTTTCCATCTCATAGATCCCGCGGCTGAATTCCGCGGAGATCTTGAAATGCTCCGGGTCTTCTGTCATATAACTCTCATAGAATCTTTCCAGCTCAGCGGTAGATTCCTCACCGGTGTTGAAATACATTTTCTCTTTAGAGTCGTCTATTACCACGTTGGGAAATGCCTCACTGTATTGGGCTTCCATCTGTTCGCGGAAGTTAGCATTCGGCAATTGAGGCCAGATGGGGATCTCCGGGATCGTTTCCATGATCAAATCGCAGGTTCTTTCGACATCCTTGTGAGGAAAACTCCCGATTCCGGTTGCTAAACATTGTGGATTAAAAGGCATGTTCCACCTCCGAGTGTAAGGTTTCGCACTCTTTTATTAAAAAGCAGATTTCTTTTAATATCTTGTACGTATCTCTCCATAATTTGTAAAAAAATGCTATTTTCACTCTGAATAAATGCTCCATATGTAAAATTTAGCTTATGCTGGTTGCGTTAAGCTCTTTAAAGATTGGTAAAGGGCGCCAAATTCTCTGCTCAGGCTTTCGTCTAGGAGTTCTATAAGAGGCCGCTGCGATTGATCGGACTCGCGTATGATATCCCGGTAGGATACGATTCCTAGCATAAGATCTTGCGGGAATTGGTTGCGAATCCAGTTCTCTTGTGTTTTATCCTGGACTTTATTCCCGATGATGCCGAAAGACTCGATCCCGATATCTCGGGCCAGCCTCAGGATCGTTTTTGCCGAGGAAATGCTTCTAGATCCTGGTTCAACCACGATTAGCATTCTGTCTATCGAACGGGATGTCGCTCTTCCCAGATGCTCGATGCCCGCTTCCATATCTACGATCACGACTTCATCGCGGTTAAGAATGATTTCGGACAGGAGACTCCGGAGAAGCACATTCTCAGGACACGCACACCCTGCCCCTCCTTTCTGGACAGCCCCAAGGACTAGAAGCTTTATGCCTCTATATTCGAAACAAAATGCATCGGGGATATCACTGACTCTAGGATTCATTTTGAAAAGCTGGCCGAATTGCCGTGGTTTCGCTCCTGTCCTTTCCGTCACGAGCTGACTTTGTTTTGAGATCGGAGTGATTGAATCTGCATCATCCTGCGGAATACCAATGGCTGAAGCCAGATTGGCATCTGGATCGGCATCTACTGTAAGGACATGGTATCCATCCCTGGCGAATAAATGGGCCAAGATTCCTGCTATTGTTGTTTTCCCGGTTCCACCTTTTCCAGTGACAGCAAACTTCATCGAGATCTCCGTCCCGTCTCTTTTTTATTGAGAAGGGTCCTTACAAGAGTCACGGCCGATTCCGCTTCTGGAGCATACCCGTCAGCACCAATCTCATCAGCAAAGGATTGGGTGATGGGAGCTCCCCCGATAATTATTTTGACGTCTTTCTTTAGATGAGCGGATTTGATTGTATCTATGACATCTCTCATGTAAGACATCGTTGTCGTGAGAAGCGCTGACATCCCCAGTATATCTGGATTCTCTTTTTGGACGGTTTCGAGAAAGGTTTCCTTGGGAACATCGATGCCGATGTCAATGATATCATAACCTTCCCTTTCCAAAGCGATACTCACAACCATTTTCCCTATGTCATGAATATCCCCTTTCACCGTGCCCAGGGCAATTTTCCCAAATAAGCGTTCTTCAACTTCGCTCATATATGGTTTGATGACATCCATCGCCGATTTCATGGCTCTCGATGCGATCAGAACTTCCGGAATAAATATTTCATTCTTCTTGAATTTTTTCCCGACAGCTTCCATTCCTTTGATAAGGCCAGAGTTCAGAATGGTCTCAGCAGCAATATTCATAGAAAGGGCTTTTCTCAACAGTTCTTTAACTGCAGTAGAATCCCCGAACTCCAAGTTTTTTGATATCTCAGAAAGTATCTCCATTCTCACAGCCTTACAGGGCAATTTACGCTGATCTGCCCTGATATTTTTTTCATTCTTGAATAATCTAGCATTTTGCCGCACAGTTCGTCTAGCATTTTGGTGGTAAATTTTGTAAAATTATGCTAAACTAATACAAATAAAGAGAAATAATCATGCAGCTACAGAAAATCGTGCCCATGACAAAGTTCAGAATGCTTTCAGGGAAATACGCTACTAAAACAGGATTGCCCCTCGTTCTCATAAATGCGAGCGGAGAAACCATACACAGTGGTAAAAAATGCACGGTATGTGAACAAGCTCTGACTGGCATGAACAGTGTTTTGATGAATAATTGTCGATTAAAGATGTTGAAAGCGGTTGAAGAGGCTTTCCGGTGGGGAGAAGGATATATCACGAACTGCCCCCTTGGGCTGATCATGTTTGCCGTGCCTATTGTTCTTAATAAAAAGCTTTTAGGTGGATTTCTCAGCGGCTTTGCCATTTTTCGGGAAATGAGAAAGGATTTTGTTGAGGAAATAACACAAAACCTCAAGGGTTTCGATGAAACTGTGGATGAGTCAAAGCTTCGGGATTTGAAAATTAAGATTTTTTCGCTCAAGAAGGTGAGGGATAACGTTTCTTATCTTCTCGCGCTTACCAGGCAATTCCAGATCAATGATATGAATTTTCTCGAAGACAGAAAAGCCAAATACATCCAACAGTACAAAATTGCCAATTTCCTGGATGACCTTAAAAAAAACAGGATTGATGTTGCGAGAAAAATCCTGGACAAGCAGGAAGAGATCATCCAGAAAGTCAAACTCGGTGATAAAACTGGAGCCAGGGAGATACTCAACGAATTCCTGGGAACGATTTTTTTCGAGAGTGGTATGAATTTTGAGATCATCAAAGTCCGGATCATCGAACTGGTTGTCATCATCTCACGAACAGCTATCGAAGCAGGAGTGGATGCAAAAGACTTGATGGGCTTGAACTACTCTTATTTCATAGAGTTGAATAAGGCAACAGATTTAGATGAACTGCTGTTCAAACTGAATAATATCCTGACCAATTTTATCAACAGAGTCTCTGCCACCAAAGAAAAAAAGAAAAAGATCAAGATCAGAAAAATTACCGAATATATTAATCAGAACTTTACCCGAAAGCTGACATCTGAAGAGATCGCCAGAGTCGGTGGCTTGAGCACGAGCAGGTGTCTTCACCTCCTCAAAGAGGAAACAGGGATGTCACTTTCTGAGTATGTCAAAAAGCTCAGAGTTGACTATGGAAAATATCTGCTCTTAAATACGGATATCAGCCTTGCAGATTGTTCGATTGAGGCAGGGTTTTTTGACCAGAGTCATTTTACGAAAACATTCAAGCAGGTGGAGAAAATGACACCCTCCCAATTTCGACGCAATTACAAGAAATGGGACTGGCAGGCCATTGGGAAAGATCAATTGATCTAACCCAGGATCTTTTTTACGTTGAAAAATCCTTCTCTTTAGTCTCTGGAATATTTTGGAGCAGCTGATTGGCGAGAGCTTTTCCCACGGTCCATAATCCATCCAGCTTGAAGTGTTGATTTGCTGATCGGTCAAAAAGAAAAATCATTCGGGCAGAAAACTCATCATCAGCGAGCCAGAGAATCAACCTCACAGGCAGGCGGGGGAAGAAAAGGAATTCAAAAGCACAATCGCCCCCATCCACCTTTTTGCCTCCAAAAGAAAGAGATAGGGAGGTAAAGCCATCCTGATTACGGCCGAAGACCTTTTCCAGCTTATGGGTCGGTATCTTGTGGGACCCACGAAAAAACAGCGGTCCTGAAGGGAATTCCTTCTCGGCTGTCCACTTTCCGATCAGAGGAAGGTCTTTCGCTCCGATGAGATAGTTGACGGCTGCAAGCTGTAGATAGAAGTCTGGAGATTGATCCGGAAATGACTCAGCAAGCCTTACGCTTCTGTTTGCTGGGCAAATATCGTAGTCCCTGTTGAGGATTCGTAAACGATAACTTTGTGTCTCCGGATTGTAGTCAGACAGGCTTCGTAGCTCAACGTCGGTGACATCCAGTCCTGAAAGTGTGTTCCAGAGGTCTTTACTGATCATTGAAATTCGAAATCCCAAAAGATGATATCTATGCTACTTTCTTTTCATCTTTTTTTTTAAATATCCATTGCCGACGCACTGCTCTGCATAGTCGCACCACTCGATGCATCCGAGATCGAGTTTTGGGTTGGGGACCCAAGATTTACATTTTTTACAGCGTCTTCGGACATCGTCCTTGAAGAATTCTGCGGAGGTGTGGCAAACGGGGCAGCGGACCTCAAAAATGTCTTCTTTTTTCCAGTAGCGCGTATCCTGTCCCGGACATTTCATCGTGTCATTATCATATCTCTTTCCCCTCCCAATTGCAACGGAATCAAAGACGAAGGAGAATTTTCAGCTTGTCGTATTGAATACCGCTCTGCCGGGCTTTTTATTAGCCAAAGATTCCGTTATCGTTGTGGTTTTTGTGAAGGGTGTTGAAAAATTGAAATGGAACAGTTAAGATTTATTACAACATTCACCTCATAGAAAAGTAAAAAGTACAGAGGACAGCCATGAAAAGAATTAAGACAGTTGTCTTATTCATTATTGTGTGCGGGATTTTTCTTCATGCAGAGAACAAAAGGCCCTTCACCTTCGATGATTATTTCAAAACTCAAGATATATCCGATATCCGGATTTCTCCGGAAGGAAAAAATTGGTCTTTGTGAGAGGAAGAAAAGAATGAAACTTAAAGAAAAGGTCGCATTAATAACAGGGGGAAACTCAGGAATAGGAAAAGCCACAGCCATCCTTTTTGCCAAAGAGGGCGCCAAGGTGTGTATTACAGGACGGAATGAGAAAAGATGTGAAGAAGTCGTCAAAGAAATCACTGATGGCGGCGGTCAGGCGATATATATCATCGCAGATGTTCGGTTTCCCGATGAGTGTCAGAGTACTGTGGAGAAGACGATAAAGGCGTTTGAAAAGCTGGATATTCTCTTTAACAACGCCGGGGTGTATTTCCCGAACAATGTGGTGGATTGTTCAGAAGAAGAATGGGATCTCACCATCGATATCAACCTGAAGGGGACATATCTGATGTCAAAATTCGCCCTCCCTTACATGATCGCCCAGAAGACCGGCATAATCATCAATAATGGTTCCGGATGGGGGATTGTGGGTGGCAACGAAGGCGTCTCTTACTGTGCGTCTAAAGGAGGCGTTGTACTCATGACAAAAGCCATGGCCATTGATCATGGAAGACAGGGCATCCGCGTAAACTGCCTCTGTCCTGGAGATGTTGAGACCCCGATGCTCGATGCGGATGCCAGGATGCGCGGAATGTCTTGGGAAGAATACCACGCACAAGCTGTCGCTCAACGTCCGATGGGCCGGATCGGATTGCCCGATGAAATCGCAAAAGCAGCGCTCTTCCTTGCCTCGGACGATTCTACCTTCATGACAGGGGCAAATCTTGTCGTTGATGGAGGGGGTACTGCAGATTAGCGCTTAATAAAGAGAAGCCATAAGTGCTACAAATCCCCGCTCTAGGATGCTGCCCGTTGCTTGGATTGCCAGTAGAGGAATGCAGGTATACCTGCAATAAGGATAACGAGACCTATGAGAGATTGAAGGGGTTGAGCCCAGATCGTATTTAGAAAAACACCGAGGTTGATCAAGACAAAAAGGATGGGCAGAAAGGGGTATCCCCAAGCCTTGTACGGGCGTGAGATCTCTGGTTGTTTGAACCGCAGAATTATAACAGCCAAACCGGTTGCAGCCCAGAATATGACAAGCGCGAACACAACGTACTCGAACAGGTCTTGATAGGTTCCGGATAAGCAGAGAAGGGACGACCAGATTCCTTGCCAGACGATGGCTTTCGTAGGAACCCTGTAATGGGGATGGACATAGCTCATGCTCTTGAAGAAACAGCGGTCCTGTGCCATGGCGAAGAAAACTCGCGGCCCGTAAAGGATGGATGCACTCAGACACCCGAAGATCGAAATCATGATCGTGCCCGATATAAATAAAGTCGCTGTCGATCCGAAAAGTTGTGTGGACGCCAATTCCCCGATGCGGGCGACTCCTTGCATCCGTTCGACTGGCAAGGCGGCCACATAGACAATGTTCATCAGAAAATAGATAAGCGTGACGCTAAGAGTTCCCAGGATAAGGCCCCGGGGAATGTTTTTTCCCGGATTTTTTATCTCTTCGGCGGCGCAATTTATCCCATACCAGCCATCGTAAGTCCAGAGAACGGCTATCAATGCCAGTCCGAAAAGTTTGATACTGAAGGATATGTCGCCTGTCAATAATCCCTCAAAAGAGACTACACCTGCCTTCGATCCTACAGTCAGACCTAGAACAATCAAAACAGCTACTGCGGCAATTCGTAAAAATGTGAAAATATTCTGAACAACGATGCCGCTTTTGATGCCCAAGTAATTGATGGCAGACAAAAATAAGATAGAGGCCACAGCAATCAGCTGACCTGCGGATAAAGAGTAATCAAAGCCAAGAAAATTGAATTTTAAAAGATAGGTCTTAGTCGATAGGGCCGGGACAAAGTATCCAAAGTATTCCGCAAACCCGACGGCAAGAGCAGCAACTCCTCCGCACTCGATGACCCAGAAAAATCCCCATCCGTAGAGAAATCCTGCCCAAGGACCGTACGCTTCCCGTAAATAGATGTATTGTCCTCCTGCCTGGGGATACATGGCACCCAGCTCGGCAAACGCCAGGGCTCCGCTCATTGCGAAAAAGCCGCCCAGCAGCCACACAATCAGGATCATGAGAGGTGAAGGGAGATACTCGGCAATAAAACCGGTCGTCATAAAAATTCCCGAACCAACGATGGCCCCAATAACCAAAAAGGTCGAATCCAGAAGGTTCATTTTCCGCAAGAGTTGCGGGGAATCTTGTGTTTTTTGCTTGCTCATCTGTGGTTACCCCACATAGCGCGCATCTTTATATCAGAGGTCCTGTCTAAAGTCAAATCTGCAATCAAGGCGGGAAGCATCCCCAAAAACATGATGAATGGCGTTCTGAAAGCTCCAATCGGTGATTTCGAAAACAAGCTCAGTTTCCCCAGCGAGGAAACTTTGCTCGATTCCGGGCTTCCTTCACATCTCCCTCTGGCAGATGTATACAAATTCTTGGCCACGATCACATCTTCAAGTTTGATATTCTCCTCGGGTGAACGGGCGCAATTCAGCTCACCGGGACCCCAAATGATTGAAGGAATTTTCGCTTCTCTGGAGATCAGTGCCGCATCTGTTCACGCGGAAACAGAAATGAATGCCCATTACAGAGAGCCATATGTTGAAACTCTTGCTGGTTTATGATACAGAATCAGCATAGCTTAAAAAAGGAGAAGAACTAATGAAAATCCCGTATTTCAAGATGGAGCGTGCCCAATCCCAATGGGAGAATGTTGTGAACTACAATCTTTCGGAAAGTGGTGTGGACCCGCTTTCATTCGATGAGCTTGTTCCACAAGAGGAAATCAACGAAATATTGAAAACAAAACTGGCATATATTCAGACAGATGGAACGCATAAGTTGAAAGAAAAAATCTGCGGTATTTACCCGGGTGCGCATGAGAAAAATGTCCTTGTGACTACAGGCTCGGCCGAGGCGAACTATCTTTTGACCTGGAGCATAATCGAGCCTGGAGATGAAGCCGTCTTTATGCTCCCCAATTACATGCAGATCGCAGGCCTGATGAGATCGTTCGGAGCTCATGTGAAAACCTTTCATCTCAAAGAGGAGCTGGATTGGAATCCGGATCCCGATGAGTTGTCTTCTCTCATTACAAAAGACACAAAA
>Ga0209636_10001024_pt1 | contig 28006 bp, 31 predicted proteins | sample DeeMarSWOR152_54_FD_187464 | JGI IMG/M metagenome (GOLD analysis project Ga0209636, IMG submission 187464) | Marine sediment microbial communities from White Oak River estuary, North Carolina - WOR-1-52-54 (SPAdes) (version 2) | ecosystem: Environmental > Aquatic > Marine > Intertidal zone >...
TATTGAACAGCTACGCCTGCCGTGATTAACGGCGCTATTCCTTGTCCAACATCTATTCCCATCATATAGAGTGAATTTGCAAGTATATTTCTAGAAGGCTGAATGTATTCAGCAATAAGCATAGAGCCTACTGGAAAGAGTACACCTTGAACTGCACCGATTGAAGCAAAAATTCCTGCAAAAACGAGATTGTCTGTGAAAATTGCTAAAGTAAAAGAAAATAATGCTGCGAACCCAGTACTGAAAATCATAAGTGTTGATTTGCTTACTTTATCAACGATTCTTCCTATGGAAAGACGTGTAATCGTAGTAGCGACGTAGTATAAGAGAAAAAGCATAGAAACAAGTTCATCGCTAAAATGAAGTGTTCCTTTCGCGTAAAGTGGAGCATAAGCTAAGATTGCTCCAAAAAGAACAAAGAAGGCAAAATTTCCAATAAAAGCCATGCCAAACATGGTATTGTGCATAATAGCTGATATCTTACTTTTGAGAGCCTCTCTATCCACAGTTACACCGATGATTTGCCAGTTCTTTTCAATTGAGGAAATCTTCCTGTTAAGAAAGAAAGCCGCAATAATTCCGATAAAACCTATCAAACCAGCAAAGTAGAAAGTGTTTGAAACACCAAACAACGGAATAGAAAAAGTAGTGATTACTGGTCCAGCCAATAAGCCTAGACTTAATGATGCAGTGTAAGTGCCCACACCTCTATCTCTCTCAACACTTGAGATTGCCAAAGCAGCCAAAATTAGGGATGCTGTTCCGATAAAAGCATACGCAAAACCTTGCGTAGCACGCAAAACAACTAGGAAGAGGGAGCTGTTTGTCAGAGGGTAAAGCATTGGGCAGATAGAGAAAATTACAAAGGCGAGCAGCAGAAAAGTCATTGTCTTTTTCCCACCCGCGAACACACCTAACGTAATTTTAACTAGAGCAGAGGCAATAAAAAACGTGGCCGTTACTATACCAACCATTTCAACAGGCGCATTAATCACATCTTTCACGTAAATCGATAATATAGGTGCAACAACGGAAGAAGAGGCAATGTAGCTAAAGCCCATCATACACATAATTAAATGCGGTGTTAGCTGGAGTTTCTTCAATAGATATACACACGCTATCTCAAGTCTTAGCCAGTAAGGCGGGAGTATCTAAACAAAAAATCCCACCATTTCTCATCTTTAATCTTCTCGCCTTCACAAACAAGTTCATATATGCGCTTCATTATCGCATGATGCTTCTTCTCGTCGCTAATTATTTCTTGAAGAATAAACCTTATGCGTTTATCTTCTGTCTTATCAACAATTTTCTCGAAATCCTCAAGCATTTTGCGTTCAATTTCAACATGTTTCTCAATGATTTTACGGAAATCTTCGCCTTCATGTTTGAACTGTTCTTTTGAAGGAGATTCTAACAACTGTAAAATAGCCTTTAACATATGTTCATGTTTTGCCGAGTCCAAGGCGAGTTGGTAGAGCATAAACCGTATAACTGCATTATCTGTCTTTTCAGATGAACCAAATAACAGTTCTGCAGCTTTCTTCTCATTCCCAATCTGCTCTTCAATCATCTTCTTGAATTCTTGTTTGTTCATTAGTAAATCAATCCTTGAATCTATTTTGAACCTCGATTCTATTTAATGCGCGCGCCGAGATAATTTAATTAGATAAAAATGCGAAAAGTTAAGTGTCACTACTGGTGTTTTTGGTTATTCCTCTACTGTTATTGCTTGTGTGGGACATGAGGTTACGCAAGCCATGCAGAGGATGCAATCTTCTTTCCGCACCGGAACCGATTTTGGAGTGTCTGAGTATTCCGGTATGTTTTGAAGTTCAAATACATCAACTGGGCATACTTCAGCACATACTCCGTCGCCGTTGCATTTGTCCCAGTCAACCTTAACATCTGGCATCTTCATTTACCTCCATCAATTTTATACGTTCTATTTCGCCGAGAGTTCCTTTGAGATGAAACACTTTTCCAAAAGAATGCCCCCTAATACTCTTCACATTTAAGCTGGAAATAACTTCTCAGATGGTCACACGAAGGACATTTTTCTGGTGGTTCCTTTCCAAAATGAACATACCCGCATTCTCGGCATACCCACCAGACATCTTTTACTTTCTTGAAAAAGGTGCCAGCCTTTACCTCTTTCAGCAGTTTCTTGTATCTTTCTTCATGATGCCCTTCCGCTTTAGCAATCGCTCTCAGTCTCTCTGCAATTTCGGGAAAACCCTCTTTTTCAGCAACTTCTGCAAATTCTGGATACATCTTCGTATTTTCGTAATTTTCTCCAGCAATTGCAGCTTTAAGATTTTCTGCTGTACTACCAAGAACTGTAGGAGCTACCGCTTCCACTTTGATCTCGTCTAATTTTTCCTTACTTTTCTTCTTTAACTCATTGATTAGCTTGAATAGATTACTTGCATGTTCCTTTTCATTCTCTGCAGTAACGAGAAAGATTTCTGCAATCTGTTCAAAGCCTTCTTTCTTAGCAATCGTTGCATAGAATGTGTAACGATTTCTTGCCTGACTTTCACCGATAAACGCTTTTACCAAATTTTCAATAGTATTTTTCATCTCTATCCACCTCAGTTCTGTTTAATTCATAAAACCTAAGTGTCTATTTAAGATTTCATCAGCCGATCTATCTATACCTGGCATGGACGGTTGACAATCGTCGCCATGTAGCCTATTATAGTGCTGTCCATCCTCCGTCAGCAAATATTGTCTGTCCGGTAACGTAGTTGGAGGCTGGAGATGCTAGATATATCAGTGCTGCTTTCAGGTCTAACAGTTCTCCTGTTCTTCCTAACGGAGTTCTGGAAAGGATGTGCTTCATCGCTTTTTCGTCTTGGAAAATTGGTGCTGTCATTTCACTTGGGAAAAATCCGGGTGCGATGGCATTCACATTTATTTTGTAAGGTGCCCATTCTATAGCAAAGGCTCTTGTCAAGTTTATCACTGCTGCCTTAGATGCGTAGTATGGTGCTGCCGGAAATATATCGCCGACAGCCCCATAAATGGAAGCAATGTTCACTATTTTTCCATATTTCTCTTTGATCATTTCACGGGCGGTGGTTCTCGCACATAAGAAGACTCCTGTCAGGTTGACATCTATCACTTTTTTCCATTCTTCTAGGCTCATATCAACGGATGGGCTTAATGATGCAATTCCTGCGTTGTTAACTAGAATTTCTAGCGATCCGATTTTTTCTATGGCGGTATTTACCATGCTGATTACTTGTTCCTCTTGAGTTACATCCGTTTTGACGGGAATCACTTTAACATTGTGTTTGCTAGATAAGTCTCTGGCTACTTTGAGAAGTTTTTCGTGTCTTCTTGCGGCAATTACGAGGTTTACTCCATTTTCAGCTAATGTTTCGGCAAACGTCACACCCAACCCGCTAGAAGCACCAGTTACGATTGCTGTTTGACCTTTAATATCAAAACATGTTTCCATCACAGTTTTACTCAAAACAAATCACCAATTTTAGTCTTTTTTCAGCGAAATTTAAGATTTTCGCAAAAATAATAATAATGAAGCATCTTTCGCTTGCCACTAGCGCGCCTAGGGTAACATCACTTTTTCACTTTTCTTTATGATTCAAAATTCAAGCCTAAATTTTGAAGCCAGAGTTTGAAATAATAATCTATTTGACGGGAGAACTAACATGGGTAAAGAGACAATCCAGACATACTGGCAAAATCAAGCGCGTTACAGTAAGCTACTTCAAGTGGGTGCAAAACCTTGAACGAGAACACTGGACCCTTGAAGAAGTAAACCGCAAACTTGAGAGCAAGATGGCTAAAGTTTTCAACGACGTTTATGAAATAGCAAAGAAAGGTCAGACATGCGAACTGCAGCACTGATGCTGGGTGTTGGAAGAGTAAGTGAAGCCATAAAAACGCTTGGCCTATGGCTGTAGTCAGTCCAGCCACGCAGTCGCCTCTGCCAATCGACCACTCCCACCCAGTAAATATTTGCCTTTAATTTTCTCGGCTTCATTTCCGATTCTCTGAATTTTATCTTCGCTGAGATCAATTTTCACGGTTATGTTAAACCCAGCAGAGAGTATTATGCCAGTTTCTTTGCGTGCATGGGCAAGCGATTTCTGACAATATAAGTTAAAAACATAAACAAACGTCAGCATGATTTTAGATTTGCGCGCGCATAAAACTTAAAAACTAAATGTAATTAGTTACATCACGTTATTAAAAATGAAACTCTCATCAAGGGAAACCCCATTAAACGTTATTCATCTTCGTAACATGTTGGAACTCGCAAGACAAGGAGTCACAATTGTTCTGCGATGCCAGCCTACTATCACAAGCCAAATAACATTAACGATTTAATAGATTACGTGGTAGGAAAGGTCTTGGATTGTCTTGAGATAGATCACAAATTTTTCGTGAGATGATGAGGCAAAAGTTTTCTGAAAAATACTTTATTCGGATTATTCATACACCCAACTCAGACATCGCAAAGCTTTTATTGAAGCAGTGTCAACTTCTAGTTTCCGTTGTAAAAATCTACACAACGTGATTCAACTTGAAAAAACTCTCAACAAAACAGATCGCCCTGACTTCAGTATTTGCCGCCTTGATAGCTGCGGTTTCAAGACTGCCAGGTATCCCAATAGTGGTTGGAGTTCAGGCAGGAAGAATCGAATTCACCGTACCCTTATATCCGATCGCTGGAATACTTCTCGGACCCTGGGTTGGTGCGTTAGCCGCTCTTATTGGCAATGTTGTAGCATTCCTCCTTCCATCATGGTCTGTCTTCGGTCTCTTAACTATACCCGCAGGCGCATTATCTGCCATGGTTGCAGGTTTTCTCACAAGACGAAGTGAGCGGTATGGTTGGAAAGCTGCTGCATTGGTTCTTGGTGTTTTAATTGCCATGTGGTATGTTCCAGTTCCTAACCCTCAACAGGCTTACATGGGGCTGGAAGCCCCCTATTATCCGATTCCCTTACACCTCCCAGCTCTAGCTCTCATTTTGATTTTCAGGCAGAAGATCATTGATTTCGTAAAAAGTTCAGTGAGACGAATCATGATTTTTGGCGTTGGACTCGTAACCTATATCGGAATAATGACTGATCACATGTGGGGCAACCTAATGTTTGCTAATCTGTTTTTCCCATACTATTATGATTTGAAGGGCTTCAGAGACATGATCAGAACAATAGCTGGTTGGAAGGAGCTTATAGGAATGGGCGCGCCAAGCCAAGGAACTATCTTAAATGATTACTCGGGTATAGGCGATTACTTCATGGTTATGCTTCCCGTAGGCGCGGTTGAGCGACTGATTTTTACGGCGGTTGCAATTTTCATTGGAGTCGCGGTGCTAAGAATTATCGGTCCTTATCTCATCACTTGGGGAGTCAGCTCACTCGAAACTCCAGCTAAAAAGCCAAATAAGACAAAATGATTAAAAATATAGGCTTTTAGAGCTAGATTCTATGAGTGAAAAGTTATATCCATACGTAATATTCCTACCAGCAAAGAAAAAACAGAACATTTTGAGAGCCATTTTTCGGTCTAAAGTCCCCATTGATATTCTAGAATGCTTCATAAATAAAGGAATTTCTCAGAAACTCTACCAGAAAAATCTAATTGACACCTTCAGTTATTCCAATAAAACTGTGATAGAACGTCTCAAAGATTTAACCAATCTTGGAATTTTAATGGAAGGTATGGAGAAGATGGAAAGTGCTGGTCGAACAGTTTGGGTCAAGCATTATGTTTTAACTGATTTGGGTAAGTGGTTTGCTCTCCTTCTCGCTAATGAAGATGCTTTGTCCCGAAAGGAGAAGGTTGAGATAGTTCAAAGCGCTCTTAGATCATATGTAAAATGGGTAAAGGAGCTTGCAGAAAAACTCGATGTTAAGAAAGAGATCTTAGAGAAAATCTTCAGAGAAGAGATGAAATAACATCCCTTCTTCAATAACTTTGGACAAACTCACTAGTGTTAAAGCATCTCTGTTTTTTTCCTTGGTGCAAATAGACTTAGGCCTTTTTTGGGGTTTGAAGAGTTAGCTGAAAGAGAAAGGAGAGATTTTCCGATTTTCAATTATGCGGAAAACCAGTCTCTTCAAACCTTTCCAATAGGCCATGTAGCTCCTCTAAAGGGCTTTGAACGCATCAAACCATCGATTATACATCTCTAGCATCTGTGGTGAAACGCTAGGTTTTCTTTCCTCAAGTATTTGCTTGAAGTGATCTTTTGACAATGGTTTTGGTTTAGCTGATTTGTTATTTGCTTGACCTGATTCGAAGAATTCTCCAATAACTTTTAGATATGCAGACTGACAAATGTCGCGTATATCACTTCCGGAAAAACCTTCCGACAGTCGGGCTAGCTCATAAGGGTCCACATCAGGCGTCAAGTTTAAGTTACTCGTATACAACTTGAACATTCCCAAACGAGCGTGATGATCAGGCAAAGGAACTAAAATCCTTTTTTGGAATCTTCTTATAAAAGGCCAATCTAAATCCCAAGGTTTGTTGGTGGCTCCAATCACATAGGAGTGAACATTTTTACCTTTGTCTATTATGCCGTCCATCTCTTTAAGAAATTGATTGCGCACTCTAGCTTCGCCGCCGACTTCACTTGAGTGTCTCCCAATTAAAGAGTCCAATTCATCAATGAAAACGATAGAAGGTCGTCCATCATTTGCTGATTTTCTTGCTGAGTTAAAAAGTCTTGCGACGTTTTGTTCGGCTTCCCCAAGCCATTTGGACATTATAGAGGCTGCATCTACTGAAACGAATGTTGCATCAATCTCAGTAGCAACTGCAGCAGCTATTAGAGTTTTTCCACATCCGGGTGGACCAAATAGAAGGATTCCTCTAGGCCACCCTAAAGGGAAAAGATCAGGCCTTTGAACAGGGTAAACTATGGCTTCCTTAACCGCTTTTTTACCTTGCTCCAGACCTACGACTTCACCCCATTTCACGTCAGGTTTTTCTTTTAGAACAAGTTCATCGAAACTTGCTTTTTCAGTTGAAGCTGAACCTCCTTCAGCTGTTGGTGGAGATTCTTCGGTGTATGATTGAACTGGACCAGCACCCTGTAGAACCCTTACTCTTTGTTGATATGCCCTTGCTCGCTGAATGTAAACTTGGTTTAGCCCGTAATCAGGATATAGTTGAACCAGTGTTAGGAGAGTCTCTATTGCTTTTTGATACATTGCTATAGCCATTCCTCTGGCTCCTTGTTTATCTAGTCGCACAGCTTCTAACGCGTGGTTTGTTGCTGCCCTTTCAAGTTCTTGGGATGCACTCACAATGGGTCACCTTTTAAGTTGTATCTTGCCTTTAGCACACAACTTTTCCAATGTTTCCTCGATTTCTTCAGATGGAACGTTCAGATCAAATGCGCATTGAGCAACATCAAAGTGACCATTACATTTCTTAATGTAGTTTAGGATTGTATCTTCTACAGAAGAGGATTTTTGTAATGTAAAAGACACACGTTGCAATTCTAGGTAAGTTTGTGGTTCTTTATTTTCATTTGTTTCTGTAGAGCAACTGGCCGCAAGAGCAACCATCTGTTTTATGTTCTTTGTGGTTTGAGTTTTCTTAGAAACAGCAACAGGAACAGAAAGTGGCGGTTCTGGAAGCCTCTCCATTACGTTTTCCTCAAGTACTCCAGAGACCTCTCTTAGTATTTCTTCAGCGCCTGGAGTCTTAACATTGAGGGGAATTATTGGTTGTGGCGAGGCCATTTTGGTTACGGCTAATGTTTCAGTGATACTGTCGTTCACTGTTTCTAGTTCGTAAGCCATTTCTGGCATAACTCTGTTTATACATCTTGCTACGCTTTGAAGGGCCTTTAGAGCAGGTCTCAGTTCAATGACGACATTGCTTAGCTCTTTGATCGTTTCGAGTCTTAGTATTATTCGTTCTATTGTGATCTCAGTTTTAGAAACCGTGTCAATTAATTTCCTAACTTCAGCTAGTTCAGTGGCAAATATAGTGGCTCGTTCTTTGTTTTGGTTTTTCACTGATGTAACGCAGGATTCAAATAGGATTTTGTCACGTTCTTTTAATCTAACGACTACTTGCTCCAGTTTAAACTGTTGAATTTTCAATTTATGTATCGCTTGAAAAATTGCATCTCCAACTGGTGGAGGTGAGCGAAAGAATCTTTTGATCAAGATCCGCTCGCCATAGGCTTTTAGGAACTCGTTTTGCTGGGACCTTTTACATGGACTACTACTGGCGGTTCAGGAAGTGGTGGCGGAGTTGAAGGCGTTTCTTTTTGTGATTCAACCTGTTTTTCAGCGTTTGCTGATTTCTCGCCTAAAAGCATGTTAGACAAATTATTTCTCATGGCTTGAATATCAGTCCTTTGAGTATTGATTTGTTTCAAACCCTCGAGTATTATGGCCATAGATTTTTGGTAGGACTCAGCATCAATTCTGCCGATTTCGTGTTCGATCTCCAGGTTTATCAGAGATGAATTAAGGTCTTTGATTTGCGTATTGCAATTTTCGATTTGTGTATCTATTTCCTCTAAGGTTGCCTGAGCATCTGCTTTTAACTGATTCAATGCGCCTTCAAAATTCTTGTGAAGAATATTAACCATGTCGGAAGGGACTTTTTTCTTGCCGCTAAGTTCGTTTAGGGCTTGATCTTTTCGCCAGATTAGTGGTATCTCATCGCATAACGATTTTACTTTCAGCTTTATTGGCAATAAAAGAATGATGCCGTCGTTGTATAACTTGAAGTGGTCACTTGAGTAGCGTAAAAATTCTCCATCTCCGTGTTTAACTAAAACCCCGTCTATTCGACCATTCGGGCTTACTAAAAATGAAGCTATCTCACCGATTTGGCGTCCATACTCGTCTTTTAATGGCTTGCCGATAAATAGAAGGGGATTAGAAGAAGGTTTTGACATAAAGTCATCTCTCCTTGGAAATCTCTAGTATATTCATAGAAGCTATGTCTCAGTTGCTGCCGCTTCGCCTATACTGGGTAAGCCTGCAGGTAACTCTGGGAATTTGTCTTTGATCTTCTGTTCTGCGACAGTTGCTGCTTCATTCATGATTTTCTGTGCATCTTCATTTGCACTTTCGAAATCAATTGATAACCCACTGCTTTGTCCAGCGTCAAAAACTATTCCGCTGAGTAAGTTGCCAATTTGTCCAAGTTCTCTTTCGGCCTCTGGAAAGACTGTGGACATTCCATTTCGAACACTGCGTAATACGCTTATTGCAGGAGCAAGTGTGGTTACAACGTCACCAAGTTCAGAAACTGTTTTCAACCTAAGAACTATTTGCTCTAAAGCGAGTCGTGCGTGCATTATCATTTTTTCCATTTTTCGTATTTCGGCTAGTTCGTTGGCAAAGACATTGGCTCTCGGCATATCATGTTTTGAGTATGCATTCACTATTCTTGCGAAGATTGATTTGTCACGTTCCGAAAAGCGGTCACTAGCTTTGTCTAATCGTTGGATTTGTATTTCTATGCCTCTGACTGCAACATCTAAGCGGGGTTTCAATGGTCCCGGAGGGCGAATAGCCTCTTTGACTCTTTTGTGGATAGGCATTTGATCGTACCCTTCTCCCCATTTTTTAGCGAATTTCTCTGACAAATAGATTCCTCCGAAGGGAGAGGTGCTTTAAGCCTATTATTACATTTTTAATATGCTGAGAACATTCGCGTATATATCTGGCTCTATGTTCTCATTTAATCTGTGCTTTGAACTTTAAATTTCATATGCAAATAGGTAAACAGCGGAACTGGTTAAATAGACATAATTGTGTAAGTTAGACTAAAAAAGCACAAATTTAGAAAGTATAGAAAGCAAAGTACCTAGAAGGAAACAGCAATGAGTGAAAGAATAAAAATACTCGGAATATTTGCCATATTGGGCTTTATGGCTGGGATTTTAGCGAACTTCGCCTACCATACGGTTCTGCCTACAATCTTAGCAATCTTTCCAGAGATGCTTCAAGCTGAATGGATGTTGTCAGGATTTGCTGGTGCTTTACTAACGATGATAGTGTTAGTGCTTTGGGCCTATCTTAGTGGACCTCGGAAACAAGTATAAATACAATTGCAATTCCAGCACTTTCCTCTTTCTTTTGATAGTCATATCCCTTCTTGTTTTCATTGTTTTAGAAAGGACCAATCTATTGGGCAATCTTTAGTACTCTTGAAACACAAGTTAAAAAACAAGCATTTTCCAAAAAATGAATGCTCCTATGAAAGAAGATTTATAAAATTGAACTGTAAGATATTCAGGCTAAAACCACGTTTTGTAATGTTTGTAATTTCCAATCCAAAGGAAAACAATAGCTATCGCAGTTCCAAACATGAATATGTGTCCCAACTCTGTTCGTATAGGAATTGTACTTTCAATTTTCACCGTGGCGCTCCAAGAATTTGTTGGTGTGTGATACTTGGCGAGTATGTCAAATACGTTTCGAAGCTCGCCAATGCTCGTGGAGTCCATAAACTTCCCATTGGTTTCGTCGGAAATCCACTCTAAGAGTTCAGGATTGGAGTCTAGCCTAATTTTAGCTATATGCAACGTGTATACAGGAATGTTTTCGCTAACAGCTAGTCCTATAGCCATAGCGACAGAGAAAAAAGGATCGGGATAACCATAATTTGTAAATCCGTCGGATATCAAGATAACTACGTAGGTACCGTTAGATGAAGTGTACGGAGTTAGTAGGTTTAGAGCCACTTGCAGTCCATATCCAATATCAGTGACCTCTTCTAAGCAAGGCAATCCTTCACTTGGGTGCAGTTCTTCCAAAATGGAAACAACTCTCTCTGCATCTTCTGTTAAAGGAAACGAATTCTTTATTTCAGTATCAAACGCAACAACGCCAAATCTCACTTTTTCACTTGCATTTTCAACAAATTCTATTAGTAAATTCCTCGTGGCTTCTAATCTTGAAGGAGCTACATCTTCTAATCCCATAGATGAGGAAACATCGATGACAAGAAGTACTCCTCCAACAATATCCTTCTCTTCAACCATGGGAATATCTACTATCTGACTTACCTCACTAACAGTTAAGAGTGTGGGACCTGCCAAACTCAACGCTATAAACATTATTAGAGTAATTTTTAATGCCAGACTGATTCCTCGCCAAGAATGTCTATGAACACTCTTCTTTGTAGTAATCTTAATTAGCCTTTTAACGGGGGGATAATGAAAAACTTCAAGACTCTTCTTAATCTTTTGAGCGAAATAGTGGCTTATAAGAGTTAACGCAATAAAAAAGGGAACAAGAAGAATCAATTCAGGCCTTACAAATTCTATCATAAACTAAACTCCTGTGAACCACATTAAAAACAGAGAAATAACCAGCAAAGATGCGAAGAACAACATGGGTGTATGGTAGTCTTTTGACTCAAAGTGTAGAGTATCACAGACTGTTTTCAGGGCACCAACTTTGACTTCTTGAGAAATTGTTGAAACCTCGGTTACTAGAGCTTTCATCTCCTCACTTTTAACCTCATAAAATTTGCCACCGGTCATATCTGATATCTCTTTGAGAACCACTGGATCGGCTTCCCATATCCCGTAAGTTCCAAGAAAAATTGTGTAAACAGGAATTTTCATTGCTGCAGCTGCTTCAGCTACGGAAGTCAAATTGATTATTCCAATATTGTTTTTTCCATCTGAAAATAGTACGAGTGCCTTTCCACCTTGATAGGTCTCAAGCACTCCGAGTGTTGTTTCCAGAGCCGTTCCTATTGCGGTAGATGGATAAAGCACTTGATTGTCAATCATGTTTGTAACACGGGATTTGTTTAATGTTGGCAACGTTTCGTCGTAGATTCTTCCAGCAAAAGATATGAATCCTATCAGATCTACAGAACTCAAGTTGCAAACGAGAAGCTTAGCCATCTGCATCGCCACTTGAAGCCGACTTGGCTCCAGATCAGAGTAGTTCATGCTATAAGACACGTCCATAAGCAACAGGACAGTTACACCATTTTGAGCTAGTTGTTCCTCAGAAAGTTCTTCAATGGGCACTTCTATATTAGTTGGAAAATACGGGTTAGCTAACAAAAATGAAAACGCTACTATTATGCCTATCTTAGTTGCAATATTTGTAATATTAATTATCCTTCTCACAGTTTGCCACTTAACAAGTTCCAAACGTTTTTCAGCTATTCTTAGCCTTTTGTATGAGAAATAAAAAAGAATTGCAAATATCCCTCCCAGAATGGCACCAAAAATACCAAAAAATGGATTTTCAAACCTTAACGGGAATTCTAGTATGGCCATAAGCATCTCAGCCTTGGTCCGGTTGACCTCTTATCTGCATTCTCAACGACTGAAATGCGCCTCCTAGTGCTGTGTAAAACCTTTTGACTTCGGCATCACCGAGTGTTTCTCCTTGTCCCAACAATGAGAGTCCTTGATCTATTGCTTCTTCTGCTGCCGTCAAGTTTTCCTGTTCAAAGTAGCTTAATGCCTCTATGTATTTCCTAACACTTTCAAGATAGTTTTCAAATCCCTGTATTCCCTCTAAATCTTTAAGTTGATTTTTCATGTCTTGAGCGGTGTTAAAAGCAGCGCCATCCATTAAGCTCGTGTCTAATTTAGAGGCTGTAGATGCAGCATCCTGATATTCTGGTTCCTTTAGATGTTGAAGTTGTTCAGAGATTTCTTGAAGAAGTCTTTGAGCGGTTTCGTAGTCTTTGCTGGCAAGTGCATGCTGCAGTTGGTTGAATAGTTCATTTGCATTATTCATTGCCTCTAGGTAATCGACTCCTTTCATGATGCTTTCCAGAAGGAAAGTGTACGAAAGGTAGATTCTCATTCCATCTCTATACTCAGCAACGGCATGTTTCACACGGTCTCTGTGGCCTGAAGCTAGATATTGATAGTTAATGTCAACTAAACTTTGATTTCTTAGCTCAAACTGGTCAAGCAGAGGGGTTAGAGTTTGCAAGCAAATAGATGCTTTTTCAGCAGCCTTTTGGTATGCTCCTTGCCGATAGTAATTCAGAGTTTTCTCCAAGTCATCATTAATAACTAATAAATTATCTGCGCCTCGAGTCATAACATGAGAAGAGTTGAGAAGAGTTTCATAGTTATCTGCCATGTTAAGCACAAAACCGTCGTCTGTGCGTCTTGCAGAGGTTAACCTTGCTTTCGCCTTCTCTTGTGATACTTGTGTGGCTTTAAGCAGTTCACGAGCCAATTCTTCTTCGTCCTTCACAAAATTTGTTAAAGACTCGTGACTTCTGCCAATGGCTGCCAGTGTTGATTCGCCGCCTTCTATAGCATCAGTTAATGCATTTCCCCCACTATCAATAGGGATATTATTGAGGAAGACAGCAGCTATTACTAGAGCTAACACGCCTAGAAACAATGCAAACTTTAAGCCAGTCTTCAATCCTTTGTGCATAACATTCAATAATAAGATTGCTCCAGAATTTTATAACTTTGTCGAAGTCGAACAGTAGTTAAGGTTTAATTTTCTTTCTTTTCCAATATAACCAAGAGATTATGGCAACAGGAACAATGACAACAAAGGGTATTAAGATTTTAACATCAAACATCCACATTCCTTGAACTGAAAAATCATGCAAAATAACAATATTATCTTGGCGGAGAGGCTCAAAGGATACAGCTAAGCCTTCAAATCTGATGCTGTTTGTCTCTCCTAAAATCAGTGTTTCAGATGTCTTTTTCTCTCCCTTACTGAGATGAAGAGTAATATCTGAATTGTTCCATGTTAAGGCTGCATGAACCATTTCAGGTTCAAAAATCAGTGGAAAATTAAACCTGTCCGGATTTGCCTCATATATCTCCATATTAATGGGCTGTGACAAAACTGTTGCATATTCATTAATGTTAAAGTTTTCTAAGTGACTCAAGGTCAAGTTGGCAACTCTCATAGAGGTTTCAGGACGCCACGTGAATGGAAACATGGAATCAGAAGAATTTTCGACTACCCAAGGTACAACAAAAGAAAGGGGACGGGGGAAAAGAGGATATGGTTGAACACATAGAACTTCTGCATCGACCCAACCAATGTCTGGTAGCCAAACCTGAATCCAAGTTTTAAGGTCAGCATTGGTGAAGGTTCTAGTTGGAACTCTAGCGGCTCGTAGTATCGTTGCCGCAAGCAAGGCTCTTTCAAAACAGAAAGAATTCCCAGTTTCTAAACTTTCTAATGGATCATTAAGAAAATTGAGAATATCTGTTATGTTAAGTTTACCGCTCATTAAAAGTTTTATTTTTTCGCGATCATATGTTTGAGTTTCATTGATGAATCTCAAGATGTTCTCAATGGTTTCAATCATATCTTGTGTTGCGGAAGCTTCTGCTATTTCTTTAATGGTTGTGTTGTCTGTAGGCATTTTTCTGCCAGAGTTGAGATATGGTTTAATATTATCAGGATAACTTTCAGGAAAAGGAATAGATTCAGGAATTGTAAGATTTTCGCCAGTACTTTCTGACGAAACCCATGTTAAAGTGCTTATGTAATCTCCTTTGTTGAAAGTATAGTTTACTGCCAACCAAAGGTTCCCTATTTCATCTTTGTAAAGGTCTATGCTTCGAGCATTAGAAGAAGCCAAAATGGCTAGAATGCTTACATTTATGGTTGCGACATGATCTTGAAAACTTTGAGGTATAGATTCCCAAAATATAACACTGCCTTCCTGCGAGGTCTGAAGTCTAACATATATGGGGTGAGTAGAAATATGGAAACCATCTTGGTTTGTAGAAACTTCAAGAGATTTTTTTTCAGGTCCGAATGTGAGATCATTTAGAGATGCAAAATTAGGTATTAGCAATTGGGGCAAAAGCACAAAGATGAACAGAAAAGTTTTCTTCAACGATATGCACCTTCTCTGGCTAATCGGTAAAGGCTTGCTATTTCCAGTATTTTAGCGTCGACTTCACGGAGGGTTTTAAGTATAAGGACTTTAGCTCCAAACAGGGTGCAGCCACCGATTATGCCCTTCAAGAGGTGACGAATTTCGCTGTCATATTCACTTTTAAACTCTGAAGTATCAATTGTTATCCTCTTGAAGTCTTCGCTTTCTAACAGTGTCAGCCAGCCAACATCTGGCAGATTAATCTCGCTCTCATCAACTACGAGTAGTATGTTTATTACGTGCCCACGAGCCCACATAAGCCTAGTGAAGTAAACATAGTCGCTTACATCATGATTAATGTCGGTGATGAGATTGATAATAGACCTTCTCTGCAAAGCCCTCACAACCTCAACAGCCATTATTCTCAAATTCGAAGTTTCACCTGTTCGGTAGGATTGACACAGAGTTCTCAAAACCCGGTAGGCTTGCTCACTGCTTCTTGCAGGAGGAAGGAAGAGTTCAACTTTGTCTCTGAAACAAAGCAAGCCTACGTAATCGCTTCTTCTTTGCGCTAAATCCGCTATCACCAAGGCTATTCTTACCGCAGTAGGAACTTTGTTCCTATACTCCATACTTCCACTTTGGTCCAAAATTAACAAGACATTCAGATTCTTCTCTTCGCGATACTGCTTTATGAATAAGGAACTTCCCCCACTTGGTTTAGGAGGAGTTCGAGCGGTGACACTCCACGCAATTCTCCGGTAATCGTCTCCAAACCTATAATCTCTCACTCCTTCATACTCTATGCCTAAACCTATATAGCGGCTTGGATGTTCTCCTTGAAGCATTGTTTTAACTTTGCTCTTAACATCGATAAGCACTTTCTTCCGGTTTTTGCATATTTCAAGTATGACCTGTCTAGGAGTTTCTCTAAACAGTTTTTGTCACCGTTTTTCTGGCAATCTTAAGAATATCTCTTATCACATCTTCAGGCTGGACTTCTTCAATTACCTTCTCAGTTTTTAGAATTATTCTATGGTTAAGCACAGCATAGGCTACGTTGTCTACATCTTCCAAATGAACAATATTTCTACTCGACAAAGCAGCATAAACCTTAGATGATTTCATCAAGAAAATTCCAGCTCGAGGACTTGAACCCCAGCTTACTTCTTCTCGTACCCTCGTGTATCTTATTATCTCAGCAATGTACCGCTTGATCAGCGGAGGAACAGCAACCTTTTCTGCTACAATCAGTTGCATGTCACAGATTTGAATGGGGGCATTTAGTATTGTTTCAAATTCCTCTATAGGCTCGGTTAATCTCATTTCGTGTAAATCAAGAATTTCCATTTCATCTTCAAAGGTTTCAGGATATCCTATCTTAACCTTCATTATGAAACGGTCAAGCTGAGCTTCAGGTAATGGATAGGTTCCCTCCTGTTCTATAGGATTTTGGGTTGCAGTCACAAAGAAAGGTTCTTTAAGCGCATATGTTGTCCCACCTATCGTGACTTCCCTCTCTTGCATCGCTTGCAACAAGGCTGATTGAGTTCGTGGCACTGCTCTGTTTATTTCATCTACAAGAAGAAAGTTTGTGAATACTGGTCCGAAGTGAGGGCGAAAATGTTTTGTTTTTGGGTCATAGATCAATGTCCCCATAACGTCGGTTGGCATGAGGTCTGGGGTACATTGTATCCTTTGGAAACTTTTTTCTTCTCTTAAATTCAAAGCTTTTGCTAAGGCTTTGGCGATTGTTGTTTTAGCGATTCCTGGAACTCCTTCCAGAAGAATATGTCCTTTAGCAAGTAAACCAGCCAATATTAATCTTATTTCTTTTTCATACCCGATTATGGCGTGATGGAATTCGTTCAGTAGTTTGTCGTAGAAATCACTAATAACTAAGAGATCTTTCATATGCGCTACCTAGTAACCTTTAGTCCTAAGCTCAGAGAGCGTTAGCCCAAGTAGGACGACATCACCTATTTTATGTATAAGGTCCCAAGGAATATCCATTACGAACTCCTTAACACCTCTTTTAAGTAAAACGTCTTCAGGCACCTTAAAATTGAACTTTGTCTTACTCATAAAATCTTCCAAGTCCTCCATTCTTAAACTGTGGACATGAACACCTTTTTCCATTCCAAAGTATTTCCCAATTGCTTCTATGATATCTGGTCTACCTATCGTTTCAAAATGTTTGAATAACCAGCTTAGAGCCACAGAATCAGTTCGCTTAGATGAGTAAATTCTTATTCCAGGCGTATTAGAAAACAGTACAACCGAATCAACATATCCTACTGCAAGTCCATCAGCATCAAGGACAAATTTATCTCCTATGATTTTTGTGCTTCGATAGGGAACCGTTTTCTGAACTTGGATTTTTCTAAACTTAGCTTCCTTCGGTTCATGCAACAGAATAACTTTAATTACACTCGATTTTTCTCCTGTTCCTATTGCTGATATTTTTATAGTCTTTACCTCACGCAAAGTTACTGTTCCTTTAGACTCTTTTCTATCTTCTGTAACCTTCCTGTAGGGAATTTCTATTCCCAAATTCTCAGCATATTTTATGTAATGTTGGTCGGTTGGAGACTCTTCAGGATTTAAGCCGAATTCCTTCTGAATATTCTGCGCCAAGACTTCGTGGGATGATAATCTTTGAAGTTTTGCTGTGAATGGCAACTTTACTCTTTTTAATAAATCTTCTTTTATATTACTTGTGTCAACTACTGTTCTCTCGTCTGGTTTAGTTTCGTAAACAAGAAAAACGATCTTGTCTTCATCAATATTAGTTTTTCCTACTTTTCCATAAATGTATCCTTCAGAATCCACAACTAAGGAGTCGAGCAATTCATCTTCTCTATATGCTCGTTCCATCTTGTACACAACAAACTTATATGTTTCTCTCGAACTAAAAACCTTAATGGTCTTACTGGAAAGAGAAACCGAGCAAAAAATTTTAAGAGTTCTCAAAATTGGGGGCTTTATTGTACTGCTTGGTATTTTCATTGGCATTACTTTGGGAGTATATACCTTATTTAATCCTCCACTTTTTCTAATTCTCATCAACATAAGCCAGCATGAAGCCACACTTTTCTTTTTAGGGGTGTATCTGCCAAGCTTTGTCATAATAGTTGCTTTAGGGTATGTCTTTGTCACAACACAGAAAATTAAAAAGTTCAATCTATGGCGCACTTTTGCTCTTTCTATATTAATTCTTCTATGCCTAATTTTATCAGCACTTTCAATTTTCAATTTCTTGTCATTTTTTGGAGGCTTTCTAGTATTGACTGCTGTAATTCTCGCCCATACAAAGCCCACATTTAAAGCTCTGTGGAAAAGAGAAGCATGCTTCCTCGTTGAAACAGGCACTGTACTAATAGCGTCTTCGTCCTTGCTTTTTTTGCTAATTTGGTCTATTTCAGGATTCCTTCAAACATATTCCTCGGGCATATACGAAACAAACTATAGCTATCCATATATATTGCTGGTCATGGGAAGTCTTTCTTTGTTCACGTTTTTTATGGCACCACTTTTATGTTTACATCGTACCAACAAAGGACTTTGTGGAATACTTAGCTTAACAATGAGTATCCTGGCTTTCATAACAATCATCCAAAACCAGTATATTTATTTTAATCTATCAGCATATCAGGGAATCTTTCTAGCAATTATCGGAACCATCCTGACTTTTTGCGGAGGCCTTATTTGCATTAAACTTTCTCTTTCAGAAGCCATATTTTCTACTGCTCCAGGGCTTTCATTTTTATATTGGGGAAAGCATTGCCCGTATTGTGGGGAGTCTTGGGTGAACTTTAAAAAAGATGTCTGTTCTAGCTGTGGAAGAAGTTTAAATTTGAAATCTGAAATTTCTTTCTGTCCTCACTGTGGACGACTAGTTACACAAAATGCTGGAGATTGCCCCCATTGTATGGAAGATATTGGGAGCTTACCAGTTTACATTTCTTTGAGCAAGCTGAGAGGAGAGGGGTTCATTATGAAAAGAGGGAAACTTGGAAAATTGCAAAAAACTTTAGGAGTTCTTTCAAAGCACGTTGCAGGTATATTGGGACGCATTCAGCTGCCTTTGAAAGAGTCTGTTTACATCGGTATCCTAACCTTTCTAATTACTTTCTTGTCATTTATTGGATATATCCGAACAGAACCCGCAGCAGCGCAGGGATGCTTCGTTTACCATTATGGCTTTCCTCTCGAGTGGTTGGAAGTACCCTTCTCCGTACAGATACCATTTCTCTACTACATTATGAGAGGAGGAGTGAAGATTATATGGATTGCCTTAATTTTAGACTTTACTTTTTATTTTCTATTAGCATTCATTGTCGTGCATGGAATTGCAAAGTTGAAATCACGATATGCTTTTTTGGAGTCCTAATTGTAAAACAGTTGTTCTAAACGCTGGATTAATGTGTTCAGCTTATAAGTTACTGATGTGGAGAGGAATAAGCAAGAAGCATTTTATAGAAATAAGTGCTCTTATATGGTGTGGCTTTTAGTTTTGACAAGGGTGCGTATGAAGAAACTGCTAGGGCAAAACTACACAACAACTTGGATATTGAGGCAATAACTGCGAAACAACTTTTGGCGAACCAAACCCAAAAAGAAGTTATGACAAATAGGGTTGTGCATTAAGATGTTGGAGAGTATTGGAATGGAGCATTTGAGAAAACCGAGGCATCCGCTTGCGTATCGCATGATTGAACGAATCTTATCAGTTATGGCTGCTTTAGGATTAGCATGCTTGTGTATCGGTCTTGTTTTGTTCATAGCTGGCAACGCTTCAGGTAATCTAGTTGTCGCTCGAATTGGCGCATATGTACTTGTAATTGGAGTCGCACTTGTAGTATTGAGGCTTTTCTATTGGATTGCGGTGGAGATAACAGAACGAGGTTAGAAAACTCTTTGCATGTACCCCTGAGTTTTCTATCTGTGACAAATAAGTTTACAGTATCAACCATTAGAAAGGATTATGAGACTGTAAGAAGTAAATTAGACGAAAAACGGTCTTCGAAATGAAGGAAACACTTGCATGCTCAAATGTTTTCAGTTTACTAACTAAACCAGTCTTGAAAGCATTGTCTAAAATGGGAATTTCAGAACCCACTGTTCCGCAGGTCAAGGCTATTCCGCCCATTCTTAGTGGAGAGAACGTTCTTCTAGTCGCACCGACTGGAAGTGGGAAAACCGAGGCAGTTCTCCTTCCTATATTCTCTAATCTTGTTCAACAACCTGACAAGAAAGGAATTCAAATCCTGTACATTACACCGCTCCGTGCACTCAACCGCGACATGATCAAACGCCTGTCGTTCTGGGCAGAGAATCTGGGCATTTCGATTGAGGTTCGACACGGGGATACAGAAGTTAGGATCCGTCGAAGGCAAGCGATTCATCCACCTCACATGTTAGTGACCACACCTGAGACATTACAAGCTATCTTGCCTGGGGCTCGTATGCAGCAACATCTCAGCCATGTTCGTTACGTGATAATTGATGAAGTGCATGAGCTTGCAGAGAATAAACGTGGTGTTCAACTCACAGTGGCCTTGGAGCGATTGTTAGAGGTCGTTAAAAGCGAATTTCAAAGAGTGGGCTTATCCGCCACTATTGGTGATCCCGAAAAGGTGGCGAATTTCATCGCCGGTGCACATCGTACAATAGAGATAATTGTCGTCCCTTTGCCAAAGGGCTATCAATATAGCGTAGAGTATCCCGTGACACAAGATCAAGATTATGACCTCGCTCAAAAATTAAGGACAACTCCCGAGGCAGCAGCAAGAATAAGACGAATGTCAAATTTGGTGAATCAACATACCTCCACCTTAATCTTTGTGAACAGTAGGACTAACGCCGAGATGCTGGGTCATAAATTCAATCAACTCACATCGAACATTGCTGTTCATCACGGGTCCTTATCAAAGGAGGAAAGAAGCCTTATTGAAGACGAGTTCAAAACCAAAGTTCTAAAGGCAATCGTGTGTACCAGCACTCTAGAATTGGGAATCGATATCGGACATGTCGACCTCGTTATTCAATATCTTTCACCTCGACAAGTAGGTAGCCTAATTCAGCGAGTGGGAAGAAGTGGACACAGGTTGGATTTAGTTTCAAAAGGGATTGTTGTCACTGCATTTTCAGACGACATATTAGAATCTATAGCTACCATACGGCAAGCCTACAAGAACCGTTTAGAGCCCCTTCGCATACATGAAAATGCTTTAGATGTCCTGGCACATCAAGTTGCAGGAATCGTCTTGGATAAAAATCAGGTTCCTATCAGAGAGATTCTTGAGATTCTGCATCGAGTGTATCCCTATCGCGATATTTCTGAAACTAAACTTTTAGATGTTATAGACTACTTACGTAGGTTAGGGGAAATCTGGGTAGAAGGAGATTTGTTGAAGAAGAGACGAAAAACAAGGTCTTACTATTACGAGAACCTTTCTACGATTCCAGATGAAAGGCGATATCCCATCGTAGATGTTGTCTCGGATCACACTATTGGCACCCTCGGCGACGAGTTTATGGCACTTAGGGCTCGAATAGGGCTCAATTTCATATGCAGAGGCAAAGTCTGGAGAATTGTTCAAATAGAAGATGAAACTGGAACCGTTTATGTTGTTCCCTCAGAAGACCCAATAGCAGCAATACCCGGTTGGGACGGAGAGATTCTTCCAGTGCCACTTACACTGGCTCAAGAGGTTGGCAAACTTAGAAGTGAAATATCTAAGGAATTAGACATCAGGAAAAAAATTGATGTTGCAGCTAAGAGGCTTGCGGAAAAACTTTCTTCGAATAAACTAACTCTTCTTAAACCCATTGAAGAGATTTATGAGCATTTAAAGCAAGGGGCGCCGCTCCCCACGGACAACCACATTTTAATTGAAGCTTTTGACAAATACATTGTTATTCATGCATGCTTTGGTGAAGTCGTAAATCGAACTTTAGGATGTATCTTTGACCCTGTCCTATCTGATCAAGAACTCATAGTAGGCTGGTGGAATGACGGTTACCGTATTTTACTAGAAACCCCCCGAAAAGTGGAACTGCATGATCTAGACAAATTACCATCTCTACTCTTCAACTTAACAAAGAAAGAAATAGATAGGGCATTTGAAGAATATCTTAAAGCTCGTTTTCCATTCTCCTATAAAATGAAGTTTGTAGCTGAGAGGTTTGGTGCACTTCCTCGTGGAAGAACCATGGGACCTGAAGAACTCGCTCGATTGCCTAGGCGATTCAAAAAAACTCCTATTTACGAAGAGACAATTCGAGAGGCCATGACAGAAAAAGTTGATGTTGCCTCAGTGAAAAAGATCATGAAAGATGTGAGAAAGGGCAAAATCAGAGTCAGCACTTTACTTCGTTTGGAAAGCCCAACACCCCTTGCCTATCACATACTTGCGAAATATTCTGATGTCCCAGAGTTAATGGCGCCGGAACGAGTCCTCTTAAGCAACATTGAACGAATGAAAAGAACAATTTTAGCGAGGAAAACCACCCTCTTCTGTTTGTCATGTGGTGAATGGCTAGCCGAAAAACGCATACGTGAAATTTCGGCAAATCCGACCTGTGAGATGTGTGGAGCAGGGTTGTTGGCTTCTCTTGGATTCTATGTAGACCCAAGCAAACTTCGGGATATTCTCAAACGGCGATTGAATGGGAAAGAATTATCTGCGGATGAACTAGAGCAGCTGACACATGCTCGACGCACTGCAGACCTTGTGTTAAGCTATGGTAAAAGGGCGGTGATTGCTCTCCAAGTGAAAGGCGTAGGACCTGAAACAGCCTTCAGAATATTAGGAAAAATGCATCCTAAGGACGAAGATTTCTATATGGATTTGTTGCGAGCAAAGATTCAATATTTGAGGACCAAACCTTACTGGCAGACTGAGAAGGAGAAAGAGAAATCATAAGATAAAAAGTGATGACGCTGTGATTTGGCTGAAAATATCTGGGATCAGCGGCATAATTGCACCTATTATCGCGTTTACACAAATACTCCTTGCAATAGCGTATTCTCCAAGTTTCAGCTGGACAGAAAATGCACTGAGTGACTTGTGCGTCCAAGAAGGAGTTACTGCAGTTCTGTTTAATACAGGTCTAATAATCAGTGGGATTCTGGATATTATTTTCGCGACTGGTTTATTCATGTTTCTACGTGGAAGTCTACTAAGCAGAACTGGTGCTTTTATTTATGCTCTAGATGGAGTTGCCTTAACTGCAATTGGTGTTTTCCCAGAAAACGTCAAACCAATGCACTTCTATGCTTCGGTGACCTTTTTCCTTCTCTTTCCAATATCGATGCTTGTCTTCGGTATCAGTTTTCTACGAACATCCAAGACCAAGTTAGGCTTCTCCACATTTATAGCCGCCTTGGGTGGAGTAGTTGTTTGGGCTATTCCCTTCGGTAAGGGAGTTGCTATTCCAGAGACCCTTTCCGGTCTTTTAGTATTAGCATGGTCCATAGTTTTGGGCTTTAAAATGTTTCATGCAAACGCGCGCGCAAAATGAAGAATAACCTTGGTTGTTTGGCTTCTGAAGGCAATCAATTAGTTCCAGAAAGAGAACTCGTATTCTCCAGGTCCAGTTGAAACTATTACTCCACACTTTTTTAATCCATTCAACACAGTATCCGAGATGACAACTTGTCTTGGAACGAGGGGGTAGAATGTGTTTTTCTCTACTTTCTCAAGTTTTCCTTGCCACATACGGTAAATAATCACAGGGAACTCTTAACCACGTTCCTTAAAGCGCTTTTCAAGTCTATCAACCAACATACTTAACAGAAGATAGAAACCCTGACTTCGTGGAGATTTTTTAGGGTTTTGTGTAAATTTTCATTCTATGAGAAACGTGTCTTGTGCAATAAAGCTCTGTGCGCGCGCATCTTTGGTTTCAATAGAATAGTGTTCCCTAAGGATTATATGTTTGAATTGTATATTTGTAAAATAGAGGCGAGGGAGAAAAGTGAGGAGAAAAGCAGTTTCAGGAATAATACTCATACTGCTTTTGGTAGGTATATTAACGTTCAACTCAACAATTGCAGAGATGAATGAGACTGAAAACATTGAGCCTGCCGGAGCAACAGGTGGTTCTGTTACGGAGGCTGTTGACTGGTGGCCTATGTTTCGTCATGACCTGAGCCATACGGGATACTCAACTTCAACAGCGCCAAACACAAACCACACCATATGGAACTACACAACAGACTATGATGTGACGTCCTCTCCAGCCGTTGTTGACGGTAAAGTCTATGTCGCATCGTGCGATGGCAGGCTTTACTGTCTGGACGCTTCAACCGGAGCACACATATGGAACAACGGAACAGGCACTATGGTGTCCTCTCCAGCCGTTGTCGATGGTAAGGTCTTCGTGGGATCATCGACTTGGAAATCTAGCGGGGTTTACTGTCTTAACGCTTCAACGGGAGCACACATATGGAACTCCACAACAGGCGACTCGGTGGAGTCTTCTCCTGCCATCGTCAATGGTAAGGTCTATGTCGGATCAATGGATAACAAGACTTATTGCCTGAACGCTACAACCGGAGCGTTCATCTGGAACTACACAACAGGCTACAGTGTGTATTCTTCTCCTGCTGTTGCTGATGGTAAAGTCTATGTAGGATCATGGGATGGCAAGGTTTACTGCCTAAACGCTTCAACGGGAGCACACATATGGAACTATACAACAGGAAGGATCTGGTTGGAGTCTTCTCCTGCTGTTGCTGATGGTAAAGTCTATGTAGGATCAATTGATCGCAAGGTCTACTGCCTAAATGCTACAACAGGAGCATACATATGGAACTCCACAACAGGCGCGCAGGTGCGGTCTTCTCCTGCTGTTGCTGATGGCAAAGTCTATGTAGGGTCGTATGATCACAATGTCTACTGTTTAGACGCTTTAACTGGGGGGCTCATCTGGAACTACACAACAGGCTACAGTGTGTATTCTTCTCCTGCTGTTGCTGATGGTAAAGTCTATGTAGGATCACATGATCACAAGGTCTACTGTCTCAACGCTTCGACTGGAGCGTTCATCTGGAGCTACACAACAGGCCTTTGGGTGTATTCTTCTCCTGTTGTTGCCGATGGTAAAGTCTATGTCGGATCGTGCGATCGCAAGGTTTACTGTTTTGGGCCGATTCCAGGTGACGTAAACGAAGACCTCTGCGTCGACGTCTATGACAAAGTGCTTGTTGGAGCAGCCTTCGGATCCAACCGCAACGCCACAGACGGCAAGTACTGGCACGGCCCACCCGACTTCCCTGGACCATGCCCATACTGTCCCCACTACGCCAACTCCGACCTCAACAACGATGGCACCGTAGACATCTTCGACAAAGTCATAGTCGGCGTCAACTTCGGGCAAGGCATCTGCCCGTAACAGGTAACACACTAAAGCTTCGAACCTCCCATTTTTATCAACAATTTCTTATACTTAAATGCGCGCGCAATGGTAGTTCTTCTAAGTTCCGTTCATAATAGAACAAACCTGTTTGATGTTGACTTTACAATAGAACAAACTCAGTCTTAAGTTGCTTCAACGAGGGCATGGATATAGTGTTCTCGATACCTTCTCGCGTAAGAATCTGCTTCAACAACTTGTAGTATTCATCTTGATCTTTGACCCTAACTTTAAGAATCACGTCCCATTGTCCAGCGAGGAGGTCTGCACTCTCAATCTCTGGAAATCCAGCCATTTCGCGAGTAATCCTGTCAGGGTCAGAACCTGCTTTAGCGGTCAACTTGACAAGGAGATACACACAAAAGCCTTCATCGATTTTGCCGTGGTCAAAAACAGCTTTGTAAGTTTTTATTGCTCCCTCCTTCTCTAATTTCTTTATGTTATAGTGAATAGTAGCGGAAGGTTCACTGATAGTTCGGGCTATTCTCGCTATCTGTGGGGTACAGTAACCTTCCTTGAAGAGTCTGATCAGTTTGGGCTTTATGTTCTTCATATTATTGAACAACATTCCAATTCTAATAAATTTTTTGCTTCTTATCTGAATATTTTACAGATAGATAATTATAGACGACAACCCACTATAGAAAACGGTGATAATAAAGATGGAAAAGATAGTTCCACACAAGAAAGTGACCTTGAAGGGAAAAATGCTTCGAATGCTAGGATTGAACAAAGGCTTTGAACGGTCATTAAGTTATCATGATGGCATCGTTTCAAAGAAAGAGTCATTTGATCCATTCTTCAGAGCTGAGGGTTACATCAGTTCAAATGAACGTAAACATGAAGTTGAACTCCAGAAAGCTATGATAATCAAAGTTTCACGCCACGATACATGGAAGGCAGGAGGACCTGTTTAAACAGTTCTTTGAACCCAAGGGCGCGCGCGTGCATGTACTGTCATGCATGCAAAACTGCTCGCCGCACGTTTTAGATGGTCACTTTATTTCTTCGTCCCTTGCAACATGACAACACTAAATATTAGAGCGCCAATGAAGAGGACAACTGAAGCAACATACGGTCCCCCAATTCCAGCAACATAAGATTCCCCAACCCAGAATAACGAAACAGAAATAACAATCACAAATATCCAGACAAAAGCAATTATCAAGTTCTTGCTTTCCATTGTCATATCCCTTCCATTTGAGAAGTGCTTCCAGAGTATTTTATGCTTTTCCTAGGAATCATGTATTCATACGCGCGCCTTTAAAATTCGTTCAATTAAAGCATATACACTAACGATTTTTTAAGAATTACCTCCTACTTATAAGAACCACAAGTCTCTATAAGAAGGAGTAAAAAATTTGAACACAAATAATCCTCTAAGAATGTTCACAACATTTTCGATGGTAGCTCGATGTCCTGAAACATCTACCTTAGGCATTTGCGTAGCAACTGCAGTTCCTGCTGTAGGAAGTGTGGTTCCCCATGCGGAGTTTGGTGTCGGAGCCATCGCAACCCAAGCATCAACTAATGTTCTCTACGGGATTAACGGTTTGAAGTTGTTGAAGATGGGTTTCTCACCACAAACAGCTCTGGAAGCTATGTTGAAAGAAGATCCGGAAAGAGAACTGAGGCAAGTGATCATTATAGACAAGGACGGCAGGACTGTTGCCTTCACCGGCAAGGGGACTATTGATTGGAAGGGGCATGTAATTGGAGAGAATTATGTAGTTGCTGGAAACATGCTTGTCGGAAGGAAAGTGATAGAGACTATGGCTCATACATTCAAAGACTCTAAGGGAGAGTTATCTGAACGATTGATGATAGCCTTAGAGTCGGGTCAAAGGGCTGGAGGGGATAAACGAGGGAAAAAATCTGCAGCATTACTCGTAGTAAATCATCAAAGAATAACGACTCGCCCTCGTCTTGATCTAAGAGTTGATGAGCACCCAGAACCAATTAAAGAGTTAAGGAGAATTTATGAAGCCTACAAAGGATGGATTTCCAGTAGTAAGTGAAACTCCTTAAACAAATTGATGGTGTTATTTTCACTTAGCTTTAAATGTCTGAATTGTATATTTGTAGATGAGAAGGAGAGAGATGACTAAGAAAGTAATATCGGGAATATTGCTAACATTGCTTCTGATAGGTATGTCAACATTTGCATTTAACATTCAACCAGTAAAGGCATCTGAGATCATTTACATTAGGGCTGATGGATCGATTGACCCACCTACTGCCTCAATTTCCAGTGTGGACAATGTTACTTACTGCTTTACTGGTGACAACTATGCTGAGATTGTGGTGGAGAGAAGCAACATAATAATTGACGGAAACGGATACATACTGCAAGGCTTCGGAAACGGAAAAGGTTTTGACTTAACAAGTATACATAACGTGACAATCCAAAACATGGACATCCAGATTTTCGACTTAGGCATCTACCTTGATTCGTCGTCAAACAATACTGTTTCTGGGAACACAATAACAAACAACAACTGGTATGGAGTCTGGTTCTACTCGTCGTCTAATGATAATACTGTTTCTGGAAATACCATAACAGACAACGATTATGGTGTTAGACTTTGGTCGTCGTCTTTTAACAATGTTTCTGGAAACACAATAACAAACAATGGAGATGGTGTCTACCTTGATTCGTCGTCAAACAATACTGTTTCTGGGAACACAATAACAAACAACAACTGGTATGGAGTCTGGTTCTACTCGTCGTCTAACGATAATACTGTCTCTGGGAATACCATGACAA
>Ga0209636_10001026_pt1 | contig 27850 bp, 21 predicted proteins | sample DeeMarSWOR152_54_FD_187464 | JGI IMG/M metagenome (GOLD analysis project Ga0209636, IMG submission 187464) | Marine sediment microbial communities from White Oak River estuary, North Carolina - WOR-1-52-54 (SPAdes) (version 2) | ecosystem: Environmental > Aquatic > Marine > Intertidal zone >...
TAGTATCAGCAATACTGGTCGAATTTGTTACACGTGTAACAAGCGAGACACCGCCAATGACAGTTTATTATGAAAAAAGTATAAAGAGGGGTTTAAAATAGATGGGCATGACCCCTACCAGAGTGTGTGCACTCTTTCTTTTGTTGAGTGTATCAGCAGTTCTTGTTATCTTTCTGGCACCACACTTGGCTTATACAAACCATCCCTATCGATCTGATCAGTGCTATCATTTTTCTTCTTTGTGTCATCAAAGGCCAGATAGGAGCTTTTTCTTGTTGGAGTCCATTGGCTGTCTGTGCGCGGTGCACCTTTTTATATCAGATTTCTTACAGGAATAGTATTGTATCCTCTGCAATTTGGAAAAGGAATACCCTCTAAGGTTGTAATCATCTTTGGAACTCCCGTAATACTGGATGGGGCCTCCTAGTTGTTATTCAGAGAAAGTACAAACGAGATAAGGGCTTTAACAGGATTTGCTTGGGGACACCCCTTTTATGTAATGCCAAAATTCTTTGAAGTATTAAAATAAAATGAAAAAAGAGAAAAAATTACTTTCTATCCAGGTACAGAATGGTGAATGCCACAACAGCATACATTTCTACTAAGATACGCAGAATTCCACCGATCAAAGGAACAAATCCTACTAAAATCCACGGCACAAAGAGTATTATCACCAGTAGCAGAATATCGAAGAAATTGTCTTTTGCAATGTTGTAGCTGTTGCCAAAGGTTCCGAAGCCTAAATTATCTATTATCACGCCTTGACCCAAGAAGGCAAGCAGTACTGCCACGATGAGAGCACCGATGCAAAGAGCAAATAGTCCTAAAAGTACCAGTATTCCTGCAATTATCAAGACTACTAGAAGGATTATTATCTTTTCCACTCCTATTTGATCCCATGCTTCAGAGAATGTTACCTTTTTCCCCTGCACTGCGTTGTGCGTTATGCTGATGGCAAAAGCGTCGGCTATTACACCAAATATCCAGGCAAGTATGAAAAACCCAAAGGCGACTCCAAGTATTGCCAACAGGTTATCAATGGCCCACTGCGGATCAGCCTCGAACCCAGTACTAAATGCTCCCATTAGAACTGCTCCTGCCGCTGCAAAGACTCCTACCACCACAATTATCACCGGTATTATATAAGGCAGAATTATCATTGGATTTCCTGTGATAACGTCTAGAGCTTCCGAGAGTATCTTTCCTATACCTTTTTTTTCTTCCATAAGAACACCTGAATGTGTTCAGTGACCAGGTTTAAATAGTTTTTGTGAGATTTTGCTTTTTAAAAGGGCTAAAAGAAATTTGATGAAGCCTTAAGAATACAGAGATGCTTCACCGGAGCCTTCCATAATGCTGTTATCAATTTCAGGCGCCAGATAGGATCATTACAGCAGCCTCGAAGATAAGAAGTACGTTGTTACACGTGTAACAAAATTGTCCTTCCTCCAAAATCCAATTCCCTAGTATTCTTACTCATCAATACCGCACAGGTTCTTGGCTGCTTCTTGTTTCTCTTTCATGGTTATGTAGCGGGAAATCATGATCCTTTGTGCTTGGGGAGACCCTGCACCATGCATGGATTCTGTCAGATAACCCACAGCCGCACTCCCCAGGGTAAGGTTTTCGATCAGCCTCAAAATGCGCATCCTGTTTTCAGTCGGAACATTAGCTGCTCTCAAGTACTTTTTGAGCCATTTACCAGTTACAGGTGACCTGAAATCTTTTTCAGAAGGCATGGTAACCATTAATCCTCCAGCAATGTCTTGTGCTATCCGTGCAATCTCGTAGGGAAATCGGGTCACATTGTGCTTGTGCACGTTGGCAAGTAATGTATTAACAGCGTACGTGCCGCTGGGTTCTTTGTGACCTTCTGAAGCACACGCAATGCAGCCGCAGTAGAGCGTCTCATTCAAGTGGTTCATCTCAACAATTTTGTCTTTAATATGGGAAGCTTGTGCAACACCATTATATTCTGCAACAGTCTGGGTTGCACCTATCAACACATCTCCGACGCCCACCTTGCATGCATAGCTCTGCCGGTGATAGCTGGCAAATTTCTCCACCAGTTGACCAGCAAAGTCGTACTCCTTGTACATGAATACGCGATCCCAAGGGACAACTACATCATCAAATACAACGAGAGCTTCGTGCCCACCGAATAACAGGTTGCCCTGATCCATTCCCCCTTCCAGTTTTCGGGTATCGCAGGACTGGCGCCCTATAATGTATTTGATACCTTTGGTATCGCTGGGTAACGCAAAGGAGACAGCATACTCTTTGGAATTTTCCCGCATAGAAGTGGTGGGCATGACAATGATTTCATGTGAATTCACTGCACCTGTCTGATGCGCCTTAGCCCCCCTGATTACGATGCTGTCATTTCTTTCTTCTACCACGTGGAGGTATACATCCGGGTCTGGCTGGCCATGTGGGGGCAAGCTCCTATCGCCCTTGGGATCAGTCATGGCACCATCACAGGTTAGATCGTTTTTTTGAACGTATTTAAGATATGCTAAGAAGCGTTTATTGTAGTCTGTCTCATATTTTTCATCAATGTTGTAGGTAACAATTGAGAGTGCATTGAGCGCATCCATTCCCACACATCTCTGGAAACAGCATCCAGTCTTACGGCCCAGCAGTCGTCCCATTTTGCTCTTTAATACCAGGTCTTCAACGCTCTGGTGAATGTGAGTGAACCGATTTATCTTATCACCAGTAATGTGGGATGTAGCAGTCATAATATCTTTGTATTCTGGACGATGGGCCATTTCATACGTTTTGGCAACAGCTTTCATTGAGGGTCGAATAAGAGGATTGTCAACCACAGTGTGCAACTGCTTTCCAAACATGTACACTTCAAGGTTCAATTTTTGAAGGCTTTCCTCATATTGTTCTGCAGTCATCATAGTTGTATGATAGGTTCTTTTCTTATGAGGTTTTCTAGTCACCTTCCCGCCAGCAGCTATCACCAAAAGAAGACTATAATTGCAGTTTAATCTCCCATTAAGAGCCAGAAAGATGAGAGAGAACCTGAAACTGAATTATTAGACTCCACCCCCACCTCACCCACCGAAAAGTATTTAAGATGCTACTATCATATAGTAATAGCTACTATAGATAATAGTATGTATACAGCGACAGGAGTGAAATGTTGGGCGTAGCCAAAAAAGAGGTGATTCCATGAGAAAAGATACTACAAATCCTGAAGTTCTGGCAAGTATGTGTGCAACCACTGACCAGAACGAGGTGTTAATACCAACAGAAGAAACGCCCAAAGTAGAAATCAAGCATTGGTTAGATCCTATGGGGGGTTATATTGTTCTAGAGAAAAAACCTGAAAAATCTTATAGAATTTTTACTGATTTAGTTGCTCATGGGATTCCGGGGCTGATAATCTCTCGTGTATATCCAGAAAAGCTCAAAAGAAAGTACAAACTAGCAAAAACGCCCATGCTGTGGTTATCAAGGGTTGAAGTGAAGAATGCAATAAATCCAGATGATCTGCTCAAGCTACGATATATTGTGGAGGATTTCACCAGGAAAAATGAAGATTCTGTCATTTTGCTGGACGGCCTGGAATATCTCATAACTCAAAATACTTTTGAGACAGCAGTTAAACACCTGCAGGAGTTGAAAGATATCATTGTCTTGAACAATTCACGGCTCATTATTGCACTTCACAGAGAAACACTGGAACCGAAAGAATTGAGTACTCTCGAAAGAGAGTTTACTGTAGTGGAATAGGGTTATTGGTATTTCAATCTTGTGAAGTATTCGAAATAAAATAGAGATGAATTCAAAAGGTCTTGAGTTGACTGGAGTTGGTACCGTATTGACTGAGGTGATGTAGTGTCAATAGTTAAAATCATTCGTGAATCCAAGATAACCATATGTTATGTTACACGTGTAACAGATTTAACATCAACAAGTGATGAACACCATTAATATTCTGACATTTATGAGTGTGAGATTCAGTGTCAGAATTCGTGGGTTCTTCATGCATCAAGAACAGTAACCAGCTAAGACAATGATGTTTACGCGCCACAAATGTGAGGGAAATGTCAGATATAACAGCCCTCTAACCACATTATTTAAGCCTTGTCCTCTTACTGGGGTTGGTGATGTCATGAACATAACTGCTGTACGAGAAAAAATACCTGCTCTCAAAACCTGCATCCACTTAGATTGTGCAGCTGTTTCACCCCTTTTTTCAGATACTGTTATTGAAATGCAGAATTTCCTGGAAAATAGAGGAGAAAGAGGAGATTTTGATTTTTTTGAATGGTTGAACAAGCTGGAAGAGTGCAGAAAGAAAGCTGCTGAACTGGTGAATGCGTCACCAGAGGAGATAGCGTTCACGCTCAATACGTCCCAGGGGATCAATACAGTGGCCCACATGATCAAGTGGAAAAAGGGAGACACTATCGTGACTTCAGATTTGGAATTTCCCTCCAATAGTATACCGTGGTACAATTTGCAGAAAAGAGGGGTCAGAATAATCCAAGTCAAGAACGTAAACGGAGAGATACGAATTGAAGACATAGAAAACGCTCTTGACGATAGTACGCGGTTAGTTGCTGTATCGTACGTCCAGTTTGGAAATGGATTCAGATGTGACTTGAAAGAAATTTCCAAGTTGTGCAGAGAGCATGATGCATTCTTGTTTTCAGACGTCATCCAGGGGCTGGGAGCAGTATCCTTGGATGTGAGAGAGACGGATGTTGACTTTTTTTCAACAGCTTCCTACAAATGGTTAATGGGACCTTTGGGTGTAGGAATTTTTTACATCAAAAAAGAGCACATTAGTAAGTTTGACCCTCCTTATATGGGCTGGTTTTCGTTGAAAGATCACGAAAACTTTAACAGACCTGGGCTTCATGAGATAGAACTTGCAGATTCTGCCAGAAAGTTTGAAACAGGAGGAAAGAGTTTTGCTTTACTAATGGGACTCAAAAAGAGTTTGGAAATACTCTCAGGTATAGGAATAGATGTCATTGAAAGAAGGGTTTTGAACGTTTCTCAATACGTCATCGATAGTGTAGACAGTGTTCAGACACCTTATGATGAGAAGAAGAGGGCAGGGATCGTGAACATTAGGCACCCAGATGCAACAAGAATTGCAGAGAAATTAAGGGAGGAAAAGGTTCTCGTTTCAGCTCGAATGAATGGAATAAGAGTTTCCACACATTTCTGGAATACTAAAGAAGACATAGATAGACTGCTGGAATATATTCAGTGAATTGAAGAAGGCGAGATGTTACACGTGTAACAATCGATTCAACGGAATGGACCTCCTGTCAAGAAACCCTTAAAAAACTGGAGGACAAGAAGGGTTATGAGAAAAGATGTGTTCATCCTTTTCCTTTTCCTGTTCATTGTCCCTGCCTTTGGAGGTAATCCAGACTACGAATTTGAGCTTGTTTGGAAGGTGCCCTCCTGCTTACCGTTAGGAATCTATGTTGTGGACCTGGATAATGATGGGCTTTCTGAAATCTTGTACACATGTGATGACACACAAGGATACACGGTAACAGCTGTGGACACCTTTTCCAATTTTCTCTGGCAAGTCCCCTTGGGCGACTACCTTTCCATTCTTTTTGAGGACGTTGAGGGTGATGGACTCAAAGAAATCTTTATGGTAACACAGGTAACGTCTTATTCTGAAGAAATGGACACACACAGGGGGAAACGACAAATCACCTGTTTCAATTCAAAAGGTTCTTTGCTGTGGAGTAAAATTCTGGAAATAAACACAGAATGGGACGGATATTCATTTAATCGCTACAAAATCATTCTCGCAGATGTTAACAAGGATGGATACAACGAGATCATGGTGGCCAACCTGATACTGGACAGAAAGGGAGACATTCTCTATGAATATGGGGATGATTATTCCATTATTGGGTGTATACAGGATTCTGAAACAAGGTTAATCATGGAAAAAGAGGCAGACCCATCCTTTGTAGGGTTTGAAAACTACGCTGCTTACTGCAGGATTATTACATTGGAAGGGGACATTATCTGGGAAAAAGAATTTTCAAACCAGACATATTTCTGTTTTCTGGAAAATGAAAACGAAAAGAGATTATTCTTTGTACAGGTTAACACAGTTACAGAAATAGATGTAACCACATGTGAAGAGAAACCAAGGATAGCATTTGATTTTGATCACATAAGTGATAAGGTCCTTCTTGAGTTTTATATTCTTGATGTAGATGATAATGGACAGCACGAATACGTGATAATTGCATACGATGACAATGCACTTGGGTATAGTGCTCTCTACGTGTATGATAGTGAATTCGGACTAATCTGGAAGTATGTTGATCCTAAATTTGTTGTGGACGTTGTTGATATGGATAATAATGGACGCTGTGAGTTTCTCATCTACTACAGAGTCTGGCTCAATTCCGATTCTGTTCCCACGTTCTTTCGCGTGTTGAACTACGACAATTCTGAGCGGTGGACAGTATTACTTGATGACCTTTTTTATTATTATATTGTTGATATTGATGCAGATGGGGATACAGAAGTCATATTCAGAGTTAAATTGCCACCAGAAACATTTTTACAGGACACAAATCCAGAAGAAGCACTCAGTAAAGATTTATTCGTAGAAAGAGATCACAGTGAATACTTGTACGTTTTTAGCCCTGAAGGGGCAATTGAAAAACAGATCAAAGTTCCTTTTGGTGGCTTTCTGATTCATGATGTGGATGGTGACGGCGATGTAGACATGCTTCGTCGTGCAGTGGGAGATGAGGTAGGGTTATGCGTGTATACCAATACCCGGTTTACAGGGGCATTGGATGCACTTCCTGGGTTAGGTACTCTTGAGGAAGTTGATGTAGGAGAAGAAGGATTTCAGAGAGATTATTGGTTAAACCCTGCAGGGTACTATGGGTATCAGAGGTTAACCTATTTTCTTAAGCACCCTCGCCATGTTCCCTTACTGTACAGAGGGAAGTTGACCATCTTTTTTAGTGTGGGAGCGGTTCTTGGTGTGGTATTCTCTCTTTTTGTGGTGAGAACTCTCAAAAATGGTAATAAGTGGGAACCTTTGTGGGGATGGAAAAGAGCATTTGCGTATGTACTGTTGCTGCCTGTTTCACCTGTAGGGTTGGTGTATCTTGGCTATACCGTGATAAGATCGGGTGAAGACTATAAAAAAGCTTTAGGATTTATACGAATTACCAAAAGACAGTTCTTGGTTTCTTTAGCAGTGGGAGTGATCCTCCTTTTGTTCTATTGGATGGTTGCCTCTTTGTTGGCTATGAGTGGGTTAACCTTCCCTGAAACAGGTCTATTAGAGCGTATAGCAGATTTGGCAATAGTGGGAGTTTTGATAGTTATTACTGCACTCTTTGTGGAAGAAATTTTGTTTTCAGGGTATTTCTATCCTCTTTTGAGGAATAGATTAGGAATAAGATTAGGAATTGTACTAATTTCTTTTCTGTTTGCTGTCCTTCATCTTGAGTTGGTCTTGATCCCTCTATTCTTTTTAGGGGCAGTAATGAAGACCTACGCGTACGAGAGGACCCACTGTCTATACGTGCCAATGATAATCTATTTTGTCAGTATTGTTGCTGTGGCCTCAGGGTTACTGTAATATACAAAAGAGCCTATGTCATTGCCCTGGGGTAGCCAAGTTTGTCCCTATATTTATCCTACAGTAAGGTTTATCAAGTAAGGTATGTAAGAAAAATCATGAATAAACATCTTACTCTCTCCTTCTTGGGGTTACTTCTTTTGACTGGGTGTGCATCTCAGCGATCAATAGAGGATGAGACAGTGTTTCCTGACACGCGCTGGGCATATCAGGATTTGCCCGAATTAACAAACGAACAAAGGATAGAACTTGCTCTGGAAGCGAAAAAAGAAGGTGACGTTTATTACGAAAGAGCCGTTAAAGAAGCAGAAGAACTCTCAAAAGAACTAGAAGAGTACATTTATGAATGGTTAGACGGAAAAGTGGGCACTGAATTCCCTGAAGGGTTACTTTCTCCCTATGTTGACAGTGCAAAAACACATAGCTGGAAATTGGTCAATCCTGATGAGATTACACCAGAAGAACAGTGGTACGCTATGGTTATGTATGATCCTCAAGAGGAACTCCATCAGCACTCACCAGATCCGCATGCCACCTACCTGAAATTGATTTTTATTGCCCCTTTTGGTTCAAAGCTGTTAATAGAAGGTGATTTTCCTTATTGCAGATTTATGGATTATCAGATCTTGCAGCCGTTTGATCCTCGTCATCCTGTCACTGGTAACATGGGTGTGTGTGAAGTACCTATCGTGGATGTGGATATTGAGCCAGACCCAGGGCATGTGAACCCTTTTCGGGCGGGGGCTGATCGAACTGCTGAGACCAGGCATTACCATTTAACTTTTGAGTTACAGATTGGTAATGCAGTGGAGTTAAATGATGTCATGGCTCCTGGCTATCGCGCACCAGGCAACACACGGGCAGGGAGCCCCTTTGGGTTTGCAGGGCCGTGGGGTGGAAACGTATTGGTGCCATCTGTCTTGTGGCTGCGCATTTATGCACCAGACAACGGTAAAGAACCTTTCGGCGGAGTAGAATGGCCGAAAGCCACACTACAGCTGCCAACGGGGGAAAAATACTGGATAACCTGCGATAAATCCAAGGCTGTACAAGATCAGACAGCGCCAGTCCCTAACAGGCCTGTCCCCCCTTATGAACCTTACTCCTTCCAGGGGCCAACTTTGGGCTGGTTCAAGATGTTTGGCATTGACCTTGCCATGATGGAGGCCAATGCGTACATGAACGCAGAACCCTGGGGACCAAATGACTTTTCAGCAGCAAAAAAAGAGATTCGTGACTTCTACGAGCTTTTGTGGAATCGTGGGGCGGATGCTGATCCTCCTGGGAATTTTGAGTGCAGTGCAACCTGCTGTAATTACATTTCTTATTTGCTGCGTCCGATAGCTCTCGGTAAAAATAAAGTCATTGTTATCACTGGTAGACTACCAAAATTTCCCAAAACTCGTAACAGTGAACCAGTAATGACAAAAGGTGAGGTCCGTTACTTTTCTCTAACCCACCAGCAAGGAAGTGGAGGCCTTGGTAAGAGCATTTACACTGGTGTTCCCCACGGGAGTCTAATGGATGATGAAATCACTGTCAACGAAGACAATGAATACATTATTGTGTACTCACGCGAAAATGAGAGACCAAAAAATGCTGTAGAAGAAAATGGGATAACGTGGCAGGAATGGGGGCCGTCCTCACGCCAGGGATTCGTTGTCCGCTGGATGAGCGTCATTCCTGATTGGCATCTCCCAGGGGTTGCTCCTGATGAAACCACTATCCCCTGGAGTACAGGTGCATGGTCGCAGGATGAATATGACAAAGCCCTTGTGGGTGTAAACTATCCAGGAGTAATGGGACCTCACCATCCTGTCATTCATTACATGACCACAGAAGAGTTTGAGGCACTAGGAGATAACGTGATCAACCTTGAAGATATACCTGAATGGACTACTTCTGAAAATCTACAGAAGAGGTCACTTCTATTGCTTCTATTATTGCTCATTTTCAAGCAGCTCTTTCTTATTATCGTACCTTACTTCCTTTTAAAAAGTTCATCCAGGATACTCCTAGCCGAGTAGCCCAGCTTCTTCTTTCTCCTTTTGTAATCCTTGAGATATACCTTGTTCCCAGACAACTTATACTTTGCATAATACCCCACTGCTGTCACAAGGGAATTTAACTCCTTTCCAAAGTGAGGACTCTTAACCAATGTAATGTGCTGCAGATACTTCCATTGGTTTTCCTGCATCAAATGTTTTGCAGTCATCATCATAATAGCAAAGATGCCGCCTGTATATTCCTCATCTTGTGTGTACTCCAGAGCTTTTTTCATGTAAGAAAACGCGGTAACTGGATCATCTTTCCTGATAAACCCATCAAAGATGTGTGCATATGTTGACAACACTTCATAACGATCGCCTGAAGAGGTGAACCGTTCTAAAGCCTGCTTAAGGTACGTTAAGCCTTCATCTAAGTTTCCCATTTGTATGGAGGCTGCTCCAATATCTTTGAGATGGATCGTTTCCCGTGCTGCATGCTGTAGTTCTCTTTCAATTTCGAGCGCTTGCGTACTGCATGTCAACGCTTTGTCAGGTTCCCCTTTTTCCCTGTAAACTGCACTTATCTCACCCAGATGGAGAGCTTCCCTTTGCTTATCTTTTAGTTCTCTGTCAATTTCCAAAGCTCTTTTATAGTGTGTTTCTGCTTCATCTAGACTTCCCTTTTCTTTGTAAATCCATCCTATATTTCCAAGTTGGTCTGCTTCCCCCTGGTTGTACCCAGTTTCTTTATGGATGTGCAACGCTTGTTCGTAACATTGCAACGCTTTATCTGGTATTTCCACCCTCTGGAAAACTATTCCCAGTCGTGCCAAAAAAGCAGATCTTAATACCCCATTTAGTTGTAACCCTCTTTCAAAACATCTTTCTGCAGATGCCAGTCTGCCTGCGTACAGCTCATCAGTTCCAAACCCAAGCAGGACTTCTTCATTCTCTAGTACTGGAACAACCTCAGATTGACCCTCATCCGTATTTCTCAAATCCTCCAGGAGAAAAACGCAGTCATCGTCTTTCTTTAACGTTCGTGCAGCCTCCAAATAAATATCTGCAAAATTACCAATTGTTTCATCCTCATCTACGTACTCCAAAAAATCAGGAGAAAGAGCAAGATTCACCCTGAATATGCCGTTCTCTTGAGAGAGAATTCCCTTTTCTATAAGATCTGATAGTCCTTCATGAGGGTCCGCCTGTGAGAACGCTTTCAGCACTTTCAGAGTCAGCACAGAAGGTGCACACGATAAATCTATGAGCAGCCGACGAGCATCTGGGTTCAAAACAGTTAAGATCTCTTGGTGGACATTGCCAAAAAAATCTTCAGGTTCCTCCTCTCTTAACATGTCAATGAATGCATGAATATCCTCTCCACGCAGGTGTTTCTCGTATAATATCCAGGATATAACCTGTACAAGGTAGGGATACCCTCCAGATAGTTCGTATACAGCCTCGGAAGTCTCTTCGTCCAGGAATTTCCCTTTTCCAATAATTTCCACAGATTCTTCCCGAGATAACGGCTCCAACTCTATGGGCTCATAATTGCTTATCACCATGGTGGAAGCCATTTCCTCTGTTAATTTGATAATTAAAAAGAAATTCTGAGAATTCTTCACCAGTTCCTCGAGGATCCACTGTTCTGCAGGCAGTAAATTGTGTACGTTCACCAGGACAACAATATTGGCCTTGATTTTCTTCAGCGTGTTCTGAATATCCATCAGAGATTCATAATTGAGCCTAAAAATGTCTGCAGCCTTAAAAAAATCCTCTGAGAGAGGTTCTTTCTGAGAAGAAGGTGAATAATCTGAAAAGGTGAATTTCAGCTTTAGCGTGTTCAATTTCTTCACTAGTTCTGAATGTTCTGGTATTTCTTTGCGGTTTCTGTACAAATCAGGAATGACGAATTCTCTTTCATGTTTTTTTGAGTTGTACTCAATAAAAAGTGGCTGTGGTTCAAAATCCTGGTGCAGTATATTCTTCAGAAATGAGGCTTTCCCCATTCCTCTTATGCCTATCACCAGGATGATAGAAGGGGTTCCTTTTAACAACTGGTGAAGTTTACGGTAGTGTGTCTTTCTTCCCACGAAGTCTTTCATTTCTGCAGGGTGTATGATGTAAGGGTTTTTCATCACAATTCTTTTCACGTTGTGTATTATAAGGATTGCTTTTTTCCGGGATTGTCAGGATTCAGTAGATGGCTCATGACTGATATCTTGTATTGTTGATTTTTTTAGTACTCCATAAATCAACCATTATTTCAATGTTACACGTGTAACAGAACTCTCTTTTGCTACACTACTGCAAGGGACCTGCACAGATGCAGCTTCTCTGTTTGAAGCTGACTCAATTTTGGCATAGTTTAGAGGTAATCCTACATGAATGCAGACGCTAATTTGGTGAGCACACTCATGTCGCCATCAATGCGAATTTTTCCCTGCATCACAGCCATCATAGCATTTGTCTCTCTTTTCATAACACTGTCAAGGACATCAACAGTGGTGTGCACTGCGACATCTGCGGGTGAAGCTTCTCCTAGTGGTTTCTTATCGAATTGGCTTACTGTGCCATCTTCTCCAATTTGAACCAGGTATGCCACATTGATATCGCTGAAGCAGACCTGTATCTTTTTGTTCCATCCTTTGTTTGAATTTGCCATACTGTTGAGTTTTTCTTTGAGCGTCTCCATTATTGTATCAGCCAGGGTTTCTTTTTCCATTTGTACACCTCACTGCTGCTTTCATGTTACATATATAAAGGTTTTCTTTCTAAAGGATTGTCACCATTAGTCTTACAGAAGTGACACCCAATCTGTTAAAGTTCATTCGATTTCCTTTATAAAGGATTTCCATTGCAGATGTGACTTGAACAAGACTGAACACAGCAAGACACCATCCATTGCCTTAAAACCCCCAAAATTTTGTTACACGTGTAACAAAGTTGAGATAACCACTAATGGCTAAACCATTCCATGACTTGAGAACAACACCTTTATAAGCTATGATTTAATTGGGTATTGACTAGGCCGGGAGGGTAGGCCGTTCCTGTCACCTGAAGTGGTCTTTATGCAGGGGCCGAAGCTCGGTGAGCGACGATGGAATTCTGCAACTGCGCATCGTCCCGACCATGAACCTTCGTCCCTCTTGATCTGCGGAAGAAGAGGTTCCTTTCGGAGGAAAGTGGACCAATCTTCTTTATCCTGCGAACTCCGTCAGGTCCGGAAGGAAGCAGCGGTAGTGGGAACGTCGGATGCTTGAGGGGTAGCGGGGGGGAGAAAGGCTTTGCTGTAAGTACAGGAGGAAATCCCCATCATCGAGCGTGTCATTATAAGTGGCTGCATCTTGCTACAACTACAGTGATGGTTATTCTCTCACCCCACCTTCCCTCTATAAACAACAACTTTTAAATAACGTGTCTCCCATCCCACTCCCATGAAAAAGCTCTATTTCGCTTCTGCACGCACTCTGGAAATCAGCTACGAAGTATCTATGGTAGCCAAATTAGAAGAAATTCTAGAAAAAGCCAACCTCTCAACCTACATTCAAAAAGGCGATTACGTAGCTATTAAAACCCATTTCGGCTCCAGAGGAGGTCACAGAGTTGTACGACCAATCTTTTTGAAGAAAATTGCTGATGCAGTAAAAAAAGCGGGAGGACACCCTTTTGTCACCGATACAGTACGACCAAAAGGGTTAGATTACCTGGAGATAGCAAACATGCAGGGGATAAACCGCTTATCTGTTGGGTGCCCTGTGGTCTTGGCAGACGGCCTCCAGGGCAGAAATTACGTGAGAGTTCCAGCAGGAAAGTCAATTGGTGACATTGGCATTGCTTCTGAAATCTACGATGCAGATGCCATGATCGTGGTAACTCACTGCAAGGGACACATCCAGTCCGGCTTTGGAGGAGCTGTCAAAAACCTGGGAATGGGTGCCATTGCTGCCAGAAACAGAGAAGGCACCACAGAGCGAGGAAGAATCCATGCAATAGCCAGAGTCAGAATCATCCACACTGGTGACACCTGCATTCTGTGCGGGAAGTGTGCTGAAGCGTGTGATCATGATGCGATCACATTAGAAGGTGAGTTCTCAATCGATGACGAAAAATGCGTGAAATGCGGCCGCTGTATCGAAGTTTGTGAGAACAATGCTTTAGAAATGGAGAGAGATGAGGAAAGATTCCAGAAAGCATTAGCAGAAGCTGCAAAAGCTGCTGTATCCACCTTTGCAAAGGGAAAAATCTTCTACATATCGTTTCTAACTGAAATCATGCCCCACTGTGACTGCCACCCCCATGCAGATGTTCCCATCATCAACGACCAAGGCATACTAGCAGGTGATGATCCTGTAGCCATTGATATGTGTGCCCTAGACATCATTGAGAGCAAGATACCATTACCTGATTCTGCTGCAGAAGGGCTCAAGAAAGGAAAAGGGCTCCTCGAAAAGGTCACCAGGAGAAATCCGTACGTCCATGTTACAGCAGCAGCAGAACTTGGCCTTGGAGAACTAGAGTATACCCTGGAAGTCATTGAGAAGAAAAGAAAGGAATAATCTCCCGTGCCGAAGAGTTGATGTAGAAGAGTCGATATTAGTTGCCGAAGAGTTGTTACACGTGTAACAGACCCACGTGTAACAAAACTATTGGAAAAAAGGTTATTACTCCAATCACTTTCTCTGTCTGAAATACAGTGTAATAAGAAACCCTGCCACCACAAAGACTATACTTACACCTGCTTCTTCTTCTGCTGCCTCACCTTCTATCCACCCCCTGTGGTTCTGGAAATCCACATATACCTTCCCCCTTTCAAATTCTCTGGTGTACAACGTACCTTCAATAGTGTTGTCAGCCAGTGGTAATCCCAAATGTGGAAGGTCTAAATCGCTCACTCCTTCATAGAAATTGTCCCATGAGTAATAAAACCCAGAAAACCCGAATACTCTAGAGGCACAGTAACAGTACATCAATCGATCTCTATCTTCTTCACGTCCGAAATCCAGCCCCAATACCTCGAAATTGTTGGAATTGGCAAAAAAGAGAGCACTTAAAGGATCAAAATCATCTGAATACTGATCAGGTGTCACTGACCATGCTCCTTCAAATAGTACGTAATCCGTTTTATACGGAATTGCATTGAGCTCGCCCGCTTTAACCCAGTCCATCAATGCCCATAAATTACCAATGATAACCTCCCCCCGGGAGTAGTGGGCATAGTCTACGAGCTCTTGGACATCTTCTCCAAACTGGGGACTATACACCCGTCTCCCCTGTTGAGGCCCGACACAATCAAAGAAGATGCCGTCCGCGTACCTCATAAAGATGTTGATCTCCCTCTTTTTGAAGTCTAACCAGGTAGTTCTCTCTGTTCTGGAGTAATACATTCCTCCTACGTCTTTTTCACATCCAACATCCTGGCGCAAAAATATCTGTACTCCACTGTCGCGCATGGTTTGAATTAGTATCAAAAATGCAGTGTCTTTCAGGTTTCTGTAATCATTTTCAGGGTTGCCCGGATATAAAATCATCAAATCGAATTGAGACCAGTCCACATTCCGTATCCCCTTGCTGGTGGCAGTCCCATAGTAGATGCCATATCTCAAAAATCTCTCTTGGGTAGGTAAACAGTTTACGGGAACCCAGAAAAGGAGAACCAAGACAATGACACTGCACATTTTCTTCATGCACGACTTTTCCTCAAGAATTATATAAGGTTAATCAATAGTATACTTGTGGCCAGTGGGAAGGTTGGTAAGTATCAAGTCCTGATTCTGTGCATCAGGCCCTTTGCTTGGTTTACATCGACCCATGAACCGATAAAAACTCAAAGAGTGTCCTTTTAATAACTTGCAGGAATAACCTGCTGGAAATAGTTGAGCCTATGATTCAAAAAGGAAAAAAAGTAGCTGACTTGAATCAGCTCATTAGGCCATCACCGCAGAGCCCCCAACTTGGGTTAATACCTGTAGTACAGAGTGCTACAGGTGTATAGCCATAAGGAACGCACCTTTGAAGCTCCCCAAATAGAGTTGAGCCTGCAGTTATTAGTTTTGCGAACATGTGTTACACCTCCTTTCTGTCTTTTACTTCTTTCTTGATAAAATGTTTATAAATCTTTTGGTTTTCTGGGATTGTCACGTCTTTGAAGGTCAATGTGTTACACGTGTAACATTTCAGATAGATTATCATTTCACCCGCAATTCAATTGTAGAGAGGCAATTCATGAACAAAGGAAGTTTTATTCTCCGAAAATTTGACAAATCCAATTTTGAGACTATCAAACCTTTAGAGGTCAATTTGTTACATGTGTAATATTCAGTTAATTTATCTTTTTTACATGCATATCACGACAAAAAGACAATTCATAAACTCAGAAAGGTTCTATTCACCGAAACCTTGTCAATCTCTCTAAAGCGAAAAGAATATAAATCAAAAATCCCAGGAGAACTGGGAGTCAAATGATGAAGAACAAAAATGGAAAGATATACAACCTGGAGTTCGAATATGAAGAGTCCAGATCTAACGCTATGTCTAACAAATACCACATGAGAATAACGACTAATTCAGAGGTGAAACAATAATGCCTCCACAATCCTTTGAGGTTGATGTAGAACCAAAAGTATTGATCTGGGCAAGAGAAAGTATGGGAATGAATAGGGCAGAAGTTGCAAAGCGATTCGAACTAAGTGAGAATATGATAAAAAAATGGGAATCCGGTCAAGAAAAACCTACAATAGTTCAGATACAAAAACTAGCAAAAATTTACAAGCGCCCCCTTGCAGTATTTTTCCTGCCAGAGCCGCCTGAAGAGCCGCCCCTCCCAAATGATTTTCGAACGTTGCCCGAAGAGAGGAGAAAACCCTTTTCCTCAAAGACGAGACTTGCCATTCGCCACACCCGGAGGCTTCAATCTTTGGCCATAGAACTAGCAAAGAGCACAGATAGTGAAATTCACACGAATATTGGTCAAGCTAGCCTCTCAGATGACCCTGAAATTGTAGCTAATAAGACAAGAGAACAAATTGGGATTGATATTCAAACTCAATTTGCTTGGAAGGAAGATGACCATGCCTTTAAGGAGTGGAGAAAAGCTGTGGAAAGACTCGGTGTCTTAGTATTTCAATTGCCTTTACCTGTAGAAGAAACGAGAGGGTTTTCGCTGCCTGAAGATACTCTCCCAGCCATTGTTCTTAATGAAAAGGATCATATCAGGGCAAGAATATTTTCACTTTTTCACGAATATGGACATCTCCTCCTTGACACTAGTGGAATATGCAATTGGGAGAATCAAAATGGTCCATCCAAAATAGTCGGATCAGTAGAAAAGTTCTGCAATCATTTTTCAGGGGCATTTCTAGTACCAAAAGATGCTTTGCTGAATCACAAGTTAGTTAAATCGAGAGCAAACACTTTTGAGTGGCCTGATAAATATCTGAAAGGGATAGCTAGGGACTTCAAGGTAAGTCGAGAGGTGATTTTAAGGCGGCTGGTGACTCTTGAACTTGCCAGCTGGGATTTCTATAGAATGAAATATAAAGAATGGAAAGAAGAAAGAGAAGTACAAAAACCAAAGTATTTGCTTAGTATTGGGATGAACTACAAAGGGTATCTAAAAGAAGGCCCTATTAGTGAAGTCCTAATAGATGGTTTTGGAAGTAATAACATAGTTTTGACTAAGGATGCAAAGATTACTCAAAAAGATGACAAAAATTGGGAAATAAAGGATAAGAATAGGAAATATTGGATCAAAGATAATGGAATGCAACTAGAGATATATACATTGAGAAAAGGAGGAAGACAAAACATACCTCGAAAGTGCATCCGGGAAAATAGCATTCCCTTCGTATCTCTTGTTTTTGATTCATACAGAAAAGAAAAAATCACTTACAACGACGTTGCTGATTATTTGGGAATTCGTACAAAACATATTCCAAAAGTAGAACGTCTCATCGAGGCCAGTGTATGATTCAGAAAACACTGATCTCGGGGTATTTTAAAAACTTATAAGTATATTATTCGTTTGATTTAAAGGATTATTAGAATAAATGACTGGATGATAGAAAATAGAAATTTTTGTCTTAGTTGTGTGGTTACATCAGATTTCGTTTTTCAGACTTACATGGTCTAAAAATCCGATGATAACATGATCAGATAACAACATGATAACATGAAGCACCATCATGCGTGAGTGCGCCTCAAAACCACAACCTATAAATTCAACTCTAAGACTCTTAATTTATGAAGAGATCACTGTATGCTGGCATATTCTTTACCACCTCATCGTTGTTAATGCTGGAGATATCATTGACCCGCATTTTTTCTGTGACCATGTGGTACCACTTTGCCTTTTTGGCTGTTTCTTTGGCAGTATTCGGCATGGGAACAGGGGGGCTAACAGTCTACTTATTTCCTGGACGAGTTTCCAGGAAAAATCTTAAGTATTACTCTTTGTTGTGCGGATTATCCATGGTGGCTGTACTGGTTGTATCCATGTATGTCAGTTTACCGCTAGACGTATCCTACGAGTCACTGCCTCTTTTGCTGGTGACTTACGTGGTATGTTCTCTCCCTTTTTTCTTTGGTGGGGTATGCGTGTCTCTGATTTTACTTCACAAGTCAGAACATGTCAGTTTTATCTACTTTTCAGATCTCTTGGGAAGCGGTGTGGGCTGCTTTCTCGTGATCCCTGTATTAAATGTAGTAGGCGGCCCACCTTCTTTGTTGGTTATTGCTTTGTGTAGTTTAACAGGGACTTTTTTCTTCAGTTATCCACACAAGAAGTCATTGTATAGTATTCTTCTGATTTCATTTTTATTTTTAAGTATACTCTTCTACAACGGACAAAGAAATGTTTTAGACATTAGAATGGCAAAAGGATTCCCACAAAAGCACATTACTACATCTGAATGGAATGCTTTATCCAGGGTGGCCGTTTTTGAACTGGGAGCCCCCTTTTACGGCTGGGCCTTAAGTGAAATCTGGACTGGTGACGTGGTGGACAATTTGGGAATGGATATTGATGCTAATGCATACTCTCCTATTGTGAAATTCTCAGACGAGCGAAAAGAGAGTTTACTTCATGATGTGACAGCAGTACCATTTCATCTGAAAACTGGTAACATTCTAATCATTGGCTCAGGGGGGGGGAGGGACATAGTGACTGCCCTGCTCTTTGATAATACAGTGACAGCAGTGGAGATCAATCCGTTAATTGTTACCCTAGTAAATGATAACTACGGTGAGTACTCAGGTCATATTTACGATCAGGTCAACCTGCATGTCCAAGAAGGGAGAAGTTTTCTGGAGCACTCACCTGATACTTACGATCTTATACAGATGGCCTTGGTAGACACGTGGGCAGCTTCTGCCTCGGGAGCGTACGCGCTCAGTGAAACCTATTTATATACAGTGGAAGCCTTTTCAGCGTACATATCCCATTTAAATGATGACGGTATTCTCTCCATTTCACGGTGGATATTTGAAAATCCTCAGCAGACACTCCGATTAGTATCGCTGGCGAGGGAGGCTCTAAGAAAAGAGGGAATTGACGATGCTTCCTCCCACATTGTTGTGGTAAAAAACAGGGGAGTGGCTACATTTTTGCTCAAAAAAACCCCCTTTACAGAGACGGAATTTCAAGAAATTGAAGAACTCTGTAATAAGATGCAGTTTGAAATTGTATACACTTTTTATCACCAGAATGATCCAGTATTCACTGAATTGATCACCACAAGAAATACTCAAGAATTCTTTCACACATATCCCTTGGATGTCTCACCCACTACAGATGATGATCCTTTTTTCTTTTATACAGTGAAATTCTCTGATCTTCCTCAATTGGTATCGTTGAACCTGGAGAGTGAATCATTAAAGAATAACCTGGCTTTACTGTGGCTGTTCAGGTTGATAGTACTATCTCTTGTCTTGGGGTTGATTTTCTTTTTTGTTCCTACCTTTTACTTTTCAAAGAGAACGATTGATAAGAAACTCCTTTTTTATTTTGCTCTTTTAGGGTTAGGGTTCATGTTTGTGGAAATTCCTTTGATGCAGAAATTCATGTTAGTATTAGGTCATCCCACGTATGCGTTATCTGTTGTATTATTCTCTTTGTTAGTATCGGGCGGAATAGGAAGTTACCTCACCACTATACTACCCCGGAGGCACGTGAGGATTGCCATAGTGTATCTAATTGTTGTAATACTCCTGTATACTGTGGGATTTTCAGTTCTCGCACACTCTTTCTTGAAAAGTTCACTTTTATTCCGGGCTGTCCTCTCTGTGGGGCTGACATCAGCTTTTGGCATTGCTATGGGTATGCCATTTCCCACAGGGATCAAAATTGCAGATTCAATATCCCATGGAGCCATTCCCTGGGCGTGGAGCATAAATGGGGCTTTTTCAGTTCTGGGATCAGCTTTGGCAGTCTTTGTAGGAATTAACTTTGGATTTTCTGCAGCGCTGGGCATCGGGGCAGTTCTATATGGAATGGCGCTGATTCTCCTTTCTTTTTACGTAAAGGACTAATTTCAGAGTTTTTAGGATTTGATGGTCAATGTGTTACACGTGTAACATCTCAGACAAATTATTATTTCACCTTAAATTCATTTTTATTTTTAAGGACACTAGATTAACCCTTTTCTGGGGCACCAATAGCATATATTCTTTCCGGTATTCCTGTATACCTCTTTTTACCCCAGACCATGCGTAAAGAACTGCCGACAACAGTAAATCCGTACTGTTCGAGGAGGGAAACGCCCAGTTTATTACGGTCAGGAATACCTACTGAAACGGGTCCTTTCACCTGTGAAAGTGCTTGGGTTAACAGTGATTCAAATATTTTTTCATTCTCACAGACGCAGGGTCCAACCGTGGTTAAGGAACCAGTTCTGGCAAAAAGGTATCCTTTGATAGACGTGTCAATTTCTACCAGGCGAACAGATGATAATGCAAGAAAATTCTCAAGGAGTATCTTTCTGTTTGCCCCGAAATAGTTCTGATCAAATACAGCTATATCTTCCACCATCTTTTCAGAAATGTTAGATTGTGGTAGTTTTGCCCCATGGAATTCTCCTCTCAATCGCAGTGAATCAAATTCTGGGGTGAATCCCAGTCTCTTGTAGAGGGGAACTGCTTCTGAAACTGCTTCCAGCCGTACTGTGGTTACACCCCGTGATTTCAGCGTTTTCAATGCTTTCTCCATTAAGGCAGTGCCTATTCCCTGGTGTCTGTATTCCTTTGAAACAATTAGTAACCCTATCCATGCTGCCCTTCCGTACTGGAAGGAAGCCACCATCCCCGTGGGTTTGGTATCTTCTGCAATGAAAAAATCTGCACTTCTGTTTGTAACGACGGCAGCAATTTCATCCAGAGTGTGACCCCAATTCTCTAAAACTGTCAGTCCATGACAGAATTGTGCATCATTCAGCGTTGCTTTCCGAATCATCATGGTAATACCACTTGGCTCTTTCCCACGTGTCCCAGATATCTTCTGAAGATAACCCGACTGCCTTGGCTAATTCGTACTTCTCTTTCACATTCTCTGAATCGTAATAGTAGAACGAAGGAAAGACATCTTTGTACTCCTTTATTAGTGTGATAACCTCTGGCTTATCGTGGAACCCAGCCATGTACAAATTGGAACACATCTCTTTAGAAAATTTCAGCGTATCCTTGTACTGGTAGTAGAGTTTTGAGAGGGGAAACGGTGTTAACAGCACAGCTTTTACAGCAGCTCCCTTCTTGATGATGTGCATAATAGTAAAAAAGGTATCGTGGAACTGCTCCATGGTCTCGAAGGGAAATCCCCACACAAATGAAGTTTGGACCACTCTGAAGTGTTTTAAAGATATATCAATAGCTTTCAAAGCTTTTTCAATGGTGAATCCCTTTTCCATAGCGTTTAAAACATCGTTACTCCCCGATTCTATGCCGTAATATATTTTCTGGCATCCTGATTCTGCCATTGCCTTTATGATGTCTTCATCCATTAAGTCCACTCTTCCGTAACATCCCCATTGGATGTCTAAGCCTTCTCTTTGTAAGGCTTCACAGAACTCGATCACGAGTTTCTTGTTCAGAGTAAAGGTGTCATCCACAATGACGATCCTCTCTTGGTTGTATTCCTCCCTCAAGATTTTGATTTCTTCCAAAAAGTTGGAAAGGCTCCGTCTTGTGTTCCTCCTGTCCCAGTAAGGGGCTATGTCACAGAAGGCACAGGGAAAGGGACATCCTCTGGAGTACATAATGTTGGGTACTAGATACTGGGAGAAATCCACCTTGTCAAAGGCAGGATGCGGTAGATCATCGAGGTTGGCAATCCGTTCTTGATCAGGGGTAACACGTACATTCCCCTTTTCCCGGTAGGTTAACCCACAGATGTTTTTTAAGGGAGCACCTTTCTCTAACGCATCTAACAAGTGGGGTAAGATTTTTTCACCTTCTCCTCTGACAACAACATCCACGCAGGGGAAGTTCTCCATCAACTCCTGGTGAACACCTGTGGCTCCTATGTTCCCCATTACTACTGTCTTTTCAGCGTTCTCCTTTTTTAGCTCTGTGAAGGCCTTCACCAGCAGGGGTAAACTAAAACTGTAGGTACTGACTCCAATGATATCAGCACTCCCTTTTAAGAATTCCAGGAAACTGGACCATTCCCAGGGGTCTTCCCCCGTGGAGAGTTGGTAGTCCCGTACGTCCACGGTGTATCCCTTCTCTTCAAGGGCTGCTGCCAAGTACAGTAACCCGTAAGGAGGTATTGTATTATTTGAGGGGAATACTGTGTTCACCAACGTAATATCTTTCATAGAATCCCTCCATCCAGTAATAAATCCACTGTCTCTTCGATAGTTCCTACCATGAGCCTGTAGGTGGATGCTTGTTGTACTAGGCGGGCACCCACCTCGAAGTTGGATACATCATCAGGTTGCGGCAACCCAGGTAGGTAAGGGGCCATGCTCTGTCTGATCAATTCTAAAACTGCTAACGTCTTAGAAAAAGGTTCTAACGTTGCTGTTTCAGCAGGAGCCAATTGAGGAAAGACAATAATATTGGGCACAAAAGGAGATCCAGCAAACTCTTTCAAATCTAAGAACCATCTCTTCTCGTCTGCAATTTCGAATTCACGTTTGGATACAATATATTTTTCAAACCCAGATAACAAAGGAAGGGTTTTCTCCCTGATGTTCAAAGCCCGGGGGAAGGGCATGACTTCCAGGGTTTCTCTGTTAATGATGGCTAAATCATCAGAGAGGAGCTTGTACCCTCTCTTGATCAACTCTAGTGTTAAGGTAGTCTTCCCACAGTGCTGCGAACCAGGGAAAAGAAATCCTGTATCACCCTTGACTAAGGCTGCAGCGTGTACGTTAAAGTAATCCTTCGATAAATGGAGCACCATGCTCTGAAACATCATACACGCAAAAGCATATGCCAGATTGCTGTACGTGGAAATGACAAAGATCAAATCAAGCTCATCTGCAATGATCAAACTCCCTGTGAATTTTCTCAGCGGAAACAATTTCTGGAAATAATCAGAAATATCTGAAGCTTTATCATCCAGCACCACGAAGAGACTTTGAGGCTTTGCAGAAGTTTTTTCAACAAAGAAACTGTAATTTTCATGGATGTGGTCATAAAGTCTTTCTGAATTGGTTTGTAACCAGGTGGTATACCCGTAAAAGTTCAGCCCCAGCAAATAAGGTAACTCGTTCTGGAATTTATAGACCGCTTCCCTTTTGTCTGATAATGGATAGATTCTTTTCATTTCTTCACCCTCGATAGGATAACTTCTTCAAAGATGGCTTGGTTCCCCTTGCAGTACTCGTCGGGAACCATGATAGTCCCGTGTTTGTTGTACGCTAACGTGTACACACCCGCGCAGCACACTGGGTTAAAAACACATTCTGTACATTCTTTTATGGTTTCAGGCCTCTTTTTTATAGTTTTGGTTAATTCTCCAATTCTTGGTGAGTGTAGCAACTCATCCAGCGATTGGCCAGGGTACCTTCCCAGCAAGAATAAATCTCCCTCCACAAAGGTGCTGGTGTACACTTTCCCTTCTGCAGTGAACTTTAATGTTCTTCCTAAAGGATTTTGAAGGATGTTTTTACCAAAGTTCCAGGTATCATAAAGTAAGTCTGTCCCTTCAGAAAGTTCCAGTGTCAATACACCTTCATAAGTCTTGGCCAGTTCATACAACATTTTCATGAGTGTGACCTTCTCTGCATCTGTCAACTCGAAATCTTTGGTTCCAGCCCGACCGCGCACTTCCAGAAAAGAAATGTGAAAATGTTCTATCCCCTTGGAGACTGCAAACGTTATCAACGGTTCGAGCTGATCCAGGTTCACAGATGTGGGAGTATACGACAAGGCTATCTCTTTTTCTCTTCCCGCCTCCACCAACAAATTTATGGATTTCATGACCTTCTGGTAAGACTCCCCTCTGAGCAGCCTGTTTATACCTTCATCTATGCCATCAAGCGACAAAGCGACCTTCAAACCTAGATCCAAAATAGAAGAGAGGTTCTCCTGGACTAGAGTACCGTTCGTAAACAATGTGGTAGTAACCCCTAATTGATTGCTGTACTCTGCAATGTCTGCCCAGTCCTTTCGGAGTAAAGGTTCCCCTCCTGATAACGTGATGTATTGTCCTCCTTTTCCAGAAAAGGTTTCCAACAATTTTTTAACATTCTGAAGCTCTGCCAACGGCTTATTTCCTACGCAGCAGTGCCTACAGGAAAGGTTACATGCAGAAGTTAACTCCAGATACAAGTGGATGAAATCCATTGCCTCACTCCATCATTTCACTTCATGACAATAACACCCACTTTGCTGAGACCTTCCAGTGTGTGTAAAACGTCTTCTTTCACCACGTCCACGGAAGCATCAAACTCTTTACAGATTTCTTCTGCTATTTCAGCTACAGTGTGTTCTCCATCTGAAAGTTCCCAGATCTTTCCTGCGGTCTCATTCAGGATGTGATACTGTTTGGTCTGCAAATCCAGGACTAACGTTTCATCTTCAATTTTTCGTGAAATAGTGTTCTTGTTCTTCACTGGTTTTTTTTCGTACATGTGTCCACCTCGATAAAAAAAGAAAAAAGGTGATAAAATTAACCCAGTATTGATCTCAGTGGGAATACGATACCGAGCTTTACTGAGTTCTTGACATCATCTTCTGACAGAGTAACGAACTCTGGTTCGATGTAAGCTCTCATTTATTTCACCTCCATTGCGAAGATGAAAGGGAGTATTTAAAAGTTTTTCCTCATGCTCTAAGATGAAATTGCTCACCTCTGCTAAGGCATGAATAATTTCCCAAATTCAATTCTGGTATCCACTTAAATATCAATTTTCCTAACATCATGAAATAAAATGAAAAAAGTTGTTACACGTGTAACAAAAGTGAGACATACACGTAAGGTGAGACACTTCCAGTGGGGAAGTTATATCCTTTGAAGGCGGACACAAGATATGAGTAATATTCTCTCTACAGCTCAGGGATCTTCAGCTTCCTTTACTGTATGACTTTGATAGACAATGGAACCTATGCACTTGGGTTCGGTTCCTACGGGGTTCGATGATGAAGGTGTCCAATTGCAAAGACATACATCATTAAGAAAGGAGTCCTGAGCCACTACCTCCACGCTCGAGAAACAGCAGTACATAATGGCAGCCAATAGAACATGGAGATAACGAGAGGGTTATTCAACACAAAAAGGAAAAAAAGGAAAGGGGTAGTGTTAACATCACGAATTGACTTATTGTAAGGGGCATCTCTCACTCAAATGGGTTCCAGATAAATGGCAACTATTCGTGTCACTTCATGATGATGGCACCTGCTTCACTGAGAGTTTCCAGTGTATGCAGGACATCTTTCTTTGCTTCATTTACAGGGGCATCAAACTCCCTGCACAGTACTTCTGTTATTTCTTCTACTGTATGTCTTCCATCTGAAAGTTCCCAGATTTTTCCTGCGGTCTCATTCAGGATGTGGTGCTTTTTAGTGCGTGGGTTATAGATCAGAATCTGTTCGACTTTTTCTGAAGCTACACTCTTATTTCTCATAGGTTTCTTTCCGTTCATGGACACACCTCGCTTATCCTACTATTGACCTCAATGCAAATACTGCGCCAAGTTTAATAGATCTCTTGACATCTGCTTCTGTGAGAGTGACCACCTGTGGTTTGAGATAGGACTTCACTTGTATCACCTTTGTATAAGATTGAGGCAAAGCACTTAAAGGTTTCGTTTCTATATGTACCAGTTCGAAGTTGTTCTTGGTGAGTAGGATTTACTCCATTCGAAAAGATAGTCTGCAAAAACAATTCCCGAGACCTTATGCTGTATGTGCGGAGTTGATATTATCACAGGGCCAATAATGTTTTCATAGGTACTTTTTGTGTGAGTAGAAAATTGTTGCTACAACCCACATTCACTTTAAAAGCTTCCAGAATGTCTTTTAACTTTCCGCCTTTTTCTACAGATTGAATCCCTTTGCTGTTACACGTGTAACAAAAGTGACACTAGAAGATAGTTTTTCCTAATTCTAAATTTTACCGACTTGATTCTCTGGAAGGACGTTACGGCAAACCTTTCTAAATTACTTACTGATTCTGCAATTTGCATTTATATTGAAAGATAGCAAATTAATCCGTTTTCTTTCCTGATTTTCAAATATCTCTCCAAAGGTATGTGTGAAAAAATGGGAGAATTTGACATTTCTCAACAGAAGAATTCACCATGATTCTATTTATTTTCTTTTTATATTTATATACATACTATAATTATTTAAATACAGAAAAAATTACTTATTTTTGTGGTTCAATAGCTTAATTTTCTTTAGATTCCATACATATATAAAATAAGAATAACATTCTTTATAAATGTAAGAGATATATCCAATAATGGAGGTGAAAAATCTTGAAAGGTATAAAGACAATATTTGTTCTGGCACTGTTGCTGAGCCTAAGCATTCCTACAGCTTTTTCTGAAGATACCTTCACTGTGGAATACCAGTTCAATCCCGTACCAGTAGATGGCTGTGGTCAGTGGATGATAGAGGGTACTATCCTTCAGGAAATACCAGGAGAGCCATTGGTCCCGTATTACTCTGCGAGCATTCTGCTGCCGCAGGGGACAGATGTAAAGGATGTCAAGGTGAATCCGTGTACGCCCATTGTTCAGAAGGGAATTGATTTACCGTGGGGTCAGCCCCCATGTACCTTCAGCGACGAGCCAGTAAAGGTGGGTAAGAATGAAGAAATCTATGGATCTGATGATATATATCCCAACAAGCTTTTCGACATCGTCTCTGTACAGTCTTTTAGAGGGTTCCAGATTCTGTGTATTAATTTGTTCCCCGTACAGTACAAGCCAAAATCTGGCACAGTGAAGTTCTATGAATCCTTGACTGTTGAGGTCAAGTTCGGCAAAAAGATGAAGAACAAGTTATACAGAGGATTACAAGGTGACAAACAGGATGTTACTGACATAGTGGACAATTTAGAAATGGTTGGCACGTATGAGGATGGACCAAGTCCTGTGCAAATTGAAGAGTACATCATCGTCACCAATGATACAATGCAGTCTACATTCGGTGAATTAGCTAACTGGAAAGATAAGTACGTCAATGGAACAGGTGTTTATACTGTAAGCTGGATTACTGCCAACTATACTGGTGTAGATAATGCAGAGAAGGTGAGAAACTTCATCATTGACATGTACACCAATCATGGTACAAAGTACGTCTTGCTCGGTGGAGATATAGCTGCTGTTCCGTATAGAGGGTTCTATGTATCAACAGGCGGATATGTTGATTCTGACATGTTAGCTGACATGTATTTTGCCCACTTGGACGGAAACCACAATGCAGATGGCGACAGCAGATGGGGTGAACCTAATGACAATGTGGACTGGTACGCAGAGATTGCTGTTGGCCGAGCACCATGTGAGACTATCACAGAAGCTCACAACTTTGTCGACAAAGTTATAGCCTACGAACAGATGGATAAGCCTGAGAGAGTCTGCCTCCACCAGTCAAGAGTACAGTCTGGCAACAGCCCTGATTCCAGATGTTTAGCCTGGGGCTGTGACGACTGGATACCCGGTGGCTACTATGTAGACTATCTCTTTGAAGAGGATGGTACAGTTACAAAGACTAGATGGATAAATGCATGGGCTGCTAATCCGGCTGTAGTTGCACACATTGGACACGGAAACACCAATGTTTACTACATCAACTACGAGGTGGG
>Ga0209636_10001027_pt1 | contig 27841 bp, 23 predicted proteins | sample DeeMarSWOR152_54_FD_187464 | JGI IMG/M metagenome (GOLD analysis project Ga0209636, IMG submission 187464) | Marine sediment microbial communities from White Oak River estuary, North Carolina - WOR-1-52-54 (SPAdes) (version 2) | ecosystem: Environmental > Aquatic > Marine > Intertidal zone >...
CTTTTAAAAAGGTTTGGCTTTGTAAACTATTTGAACCACAAGTAGAGAATTTCTGAACCTAATCGTCATGAGTTATTCCTTCTTCTGTGGACTTCAAGACAAGACGGCTATTATTGTGCCAAAGAACACTACCATGAAGTTTATATAGATATGGTTCCTTTGGCTTTTCACCTTGTATCATCTCAACTATTCCATCTATGTAGTATGGACTATAGTATGGACTATGGAATGTACTATGGAGCGGTTTTCGAATTGTTTTGGTGTCTAAAATCGCTAAGTCAACTTCGTTCTGAGATATGGATTCTATTAGGATTTCTCTTTCTCTGGTGAGTTCTATAGCTTCCGTTTCAGTGACTCCAAGTTCTGAAAGTCTTCGTTCTCCTTCTTTGGTCAAGGAATAGCTTGAGTCTCTTTTCTGTATCAGCTTAGCCCTTTCAAGTATATTCAAGTGATGTTCCAAAGTCTCTATGCTCTTTTCCCTAAGATAATCCCTAAGATCTTTTGAATCCATTTCCTTTTTTGCTCTCAGCAGAATAAAAATACTCAGCCTAGTTTCATTTGCTAATGCATCATAGAGTTCCGTTGTTCTGCTGAAGATTCCAATCATATGTCTCACTTACATCAGGATTCGCACTTAGGTTTATTAGGCTTTCCAAAGATAACTCACACATGTGCCACAGTGATTTTCTTTGTGATATTTGCTAATCTACCATATTTTTTGACTAGAGTATAGACCTAATTCTTGGATATTCGTCTCTTTCTCCGTAATCTCACACCCAGGGACTTCACCAATTTTCTCATGCTCCTGGTAGGGATTCGTGGAGGGCAGTTCTAACACAGTATGGTACTAAGAGCCCGATTTACAAGAAACTACTGCCGAGTGAAATGAAAGCCATGTCTATCTTTTCCGGGAAAATGTGTGAGTGGATTAAGTCACAAACATTTGCAGGGTTGTGGACTGAATCAATTTCCATAAATAGGGAGTTCACAATCAATGATGAAGTGCTCAGTTCACATGATTCATTATTGCATGCTATCTGGAAAGCAAACTGGGGTAAAGAGCCGCCACCACATGCATCGTTCCTGCCTGATGAGATACATCGAAAACCAGAGACAGTTAGCAAATATTTCTGAGTTTGGACTGGATATTTGATGAATCCCCGAACCTGGTAGTATGACGTAGTGCAGCACTCTTAATTTTTTTATCCAATTGGCTTCAAATAGAGCAGGCAATACGTGGGAGATTGACCATTGGCAACCCCTCCGAGCTGGGTGAACCATCCCTCAAAGGTATCATTTCGATGTGCTTCGATCTGGGGAGAGCAGTACAATGGGCAGCAAGCCACTTCTTCAACAATCAGTTTTTGTGCTTCCCAAGAAGCATGAAGAAGCTCCTCCTTGTTGCAAAGGGTGACCAAGTCTTCCAGATATTTGTCTACCTCAGCGTTCTGGTAGCCATTCAAGTTCTTCCCTCCTGGTCTTGCCTGATCGGAGTGATACAGATTTCTCATATAGGCTGGATACGCACTCTCAAAAAACCCCCAGCTGAAGATATTCCAGTCGAATTGAAAGAACTTATTGAAAGGAGTTGGTTCAGCCGTAACAGGCACCCCAAGTTCCCGCCACCATTCTTGAATGAAAAAACCGCACATGACTCTTTGGGGATTATACTCGAGAGGGCCTGTGAATATCTTAAACGGTTGCATGTCCTGACCATTGGGAAGCTTCAGAATGCCTTCAGGGTACTTTGTATCAGGCACGTGGTATCCTGCTGTGGTCAAGATGTTGGTAGCTTTAGCCTTTCGTTCATCCGTGCTCAGCCCATGTCCAAATTTGTTAACTTCATCACAATACCACTCACCTGCAGCAGGCACTACCACAGAATGCGCCTCAGCAGCATATCTTAAGAACACATTGTGCACAATAAAGGGTTTATCTATCATGTACACAAGAGCCTGACGCAGGGCCAGGTCGTCAAAGGGTGGATTTCTTAATTTGGGAACAATGTTGCACAGTTCCAATGAATCTGTCTTTTCAATGGTTATCACTGGATCATCAAGGAGGGAAACCACATATGCAGGATCCACATATCGCCAAAAATAATCGATTTCACCCTGCTGCATGCCTTTGAGGGCTTCACCACTACTGCTGTAAAATTTCAGGAGGAGCCCATCATAGTGAGGCCCTTCTATAATCTTGCCCACACCTGGAACATTTACTGTTCTCCCCTTTCCGTGGTAGTAGGGGTTAGTAACCAGCTTGAAGAAGGAACCTTTCTTCCACTCACCAAGGGAGAATGGTCCACCACTGACAGGACTATCAACAGACATCTCCATGAGTGTCTGCAACGGGTCATCAGTCTTGCGGGCTATTATCAACATAGGTTCGAACTGGTGTTTAGGCACAACAAAGGCATAGATCATAGATTCTTCAACCTGAGGAGTACACCTTTTGAGCTTGATTTCTACTGTGTGGTCATCAGTCACTTCAATGTGCTCGACATCCTTGTAAATTGGGATATATGTGGGAACTTTTAGTTCAGTAATCAAGTCATAGGTAAATTCAAAGTCGTAGGCTGTCAATGGTTTCCCATCATCCCATTTTACATCATTTCGCAAGCAGAATGTATATGTCAGACCATCTGGACTATTTGTCTTTACCTCATCAAGAGAGATCGCGCAAATATCTGGCAAAGGTTCTAGTGTTACAGGTTTTCTATAGTAGAGGGCCGGATAAAACCATCCAATTGCACGCCAAGTCCACCCGCTTGAAGTCTTCCATACATTGAGTGTTTCAGGTTCAGCGAGGCATCCAATTCTCAGCAAGAGTCCATGCTCAGAGTTTCTGTTATTCATTCTTTAATCACCTCTCTTATCTTCTGCTCCTTTCTATTGATGAGGAATATATAAATTTTTTCTTTCTATCTTTATTTCGTAGCTCCATAATTGTGAATAATTTTGAGGATATAAAACTTAAAAATATTTTCAATTCCTAAAAAATCTCTATGATATATAGAAAAGGTCTTTTTTGTGTTGTTTATATTATAACTTCTGTAAATTACTCGTGGATCTTATATTTCCACCAGAGAAATCAAGAAATTTATCATTATTCCCTGTGAGAGAATTAATTTGCTATACAAGAAGATTCAAGCTTTAGCATTGAAGAATAGGATTGAGGAATATTCTATTCCCCTTCAGAAGATACAACCAAACGATTTGCAAGGTTTGATGATATTTAACCTTTTCGATACATTTGTTGATTGAAATCAGTCGCCAGCACCAAGTTCAGAACCAATCACCAAACTCAGACTCCAGGTGGACCGCGCTGGATTTCCGGACCACCTACAACTACTTTCATCTTCAGTTAACTTCTTGAACTTATATCCAGTATAATAATCACAGAATCAATCCTTTCAAAGGAGTGAATCATCATGAAACCGTATTCCAAAGAGATCGCACAATTCTACGATATCATAGTCCACGGCCGCGACCACGTAGAGGCTGGAAGAAAAGAGATACAATTCATTGAAAGAGCTTTCGAGAAATTCTTCCCTGGCGATGTGAAAGAGATTCTGGATGTGGGCTGCGGAAATGGCAGATTTCTTATACCACTTGTCCGGGAAGGGTACACAGTCACTGGACTTGATTTCAGCAAAGACATGCTTTCTGAGTGTGATCGCAGACTCAAAAAACAGCATTTACAGGCAGATTTACTCCAAAAAGATCTTGAAACAATGGACTTTGATTCTGAATACGATGCATTACTCTGTATGGATTCAGTAATCTGCTATATCTTAGAACCTGAAGCAATCATTGAGACACTCAAGCGATTTCGTCGTGCCTTGCGCCCCCATGGGATACTGATTATAGAAAATTGGAACATGCTTGATCAGTGGAACCTTCTGGGAAAGACACATTCGTACACTCACAGCAGCAAAAATACGAAAATTCAATGGCAGGAACGTGACTGGTACGACACTTTTCTCTCCATCTTCCATATTGAGGTCACTGGCACTGTTTCAAGAGTGGGAATTTGTACTCCATTTCACCATGAAGAAGTATTGAAAGTCTTGGCCATAACCGAGATGGGTCTGTATTTAGAAGCAGCTGGGTTTGCAGCGCAATTCGCTTATCCCAGCTACCATTTCTCAAAGACGCAGCAAGTCAATAGTGAGGTCATGCTATTTCTGGCTCTGTCCCCCTAAAATGAAAGGAGATTCAACCTGATTGCAATCAATCAACTCCCAGTGCACTCAGATATTGCACGAGACCAGAATTGAAAGAATTGGGAACTGCTTTTTTGGACCCACCATGGTACCATTCAGTGATGATCTGTGCTTTCTTGAATCCTTCTATCATGTTTACTGCAGCCATATCATAGATAGTACAGATCAGGGCCCTGATAACACCAGAGTAAACTGGATTCACCACTGCCAGTAACTGGTCACCTACTTCCATGAATACAGATGTGGAAGGAAATAAAGAAAGTAGAGAGATGACTGATTTATAGGGTGTAAAGAATAATAAGCAGTGATGCTGGTACGTGTGGTACCCTTCAGGGTAGAATCCAGTGTGTACGGTGCAGAAAGTTCCCAAATTTTTTAACCATTCCCTGTATGTGGAGTAATGTACGCCAATTTCTCGTAAGGTGGGAGTTATTTTCTTTCTTATATTGTCTTTGAATGCAAAAAAGAGCTTCCATTCGTTGTCTCCCCATGATAAGGCAGGAGCTAACCCAGATCTTTTTTCAAGTTCTCCAGGGGTGAAGTGTGCTATTTTCTTATTAATGTCAGAAAAACTCTGTTCCCATGTGGTTTGTACAACTGGTGGGGTATGACAGCAGTATTTAACATTCCTGTACACCATATTCTGAAATCCCATTAGTTGAGAAAAATCCAATAATCTATTGGTAATCACCAGAGTGTTCCAGTCCCCAAAGGTGAGTGCGTGGTACACCACGTGAGGAAATCCCTTTAATCCTTCATAAACATGAGAAGGATCGGAAAAGTTCATCAAATACACATATTCCTTGTACGTGCAGGTGGATTTCATTTCTAATCGAGGACCAGTTATCACTGTTTTCTCGTACATCTCTTCCAGATATTTGGATACCGTGTTCCTGGCCAATTTCGTCTTTTTTGCTATTTCGTAAATGAACGATCTATTATTCTTATAGATTTGCTCAAAAATTTTGTAGTAGCTTTCTAATCGTTTTATCTGAGTTTTTGTGTCCATTCAAATCACAGTTGAGTCAACGAGGACTGATCTTGTAACAGAAATCGTTGAATTTCACTCATTTCATTGATCGTACAAGTTCTGAGCAACTGACTGTAGATCTGGTATTCTAAAAGTAAAGGTATATCTTCCATGGAATCACCTTCTTACTTACTACTACCCTGGATACACTTGTACTACACAGAATGCAGTACACTTTTTTGACCCATCAAATTCAGCTTCAATCACTGCCCTCAGGTTATGAGGTTCATCCATGATGTGGTCCTCTTCTTCATTGTAGTAATGGTCAAAGGGGTGTTCCAGAATCACTGTAGAATTAATGATTCGGGATTCAGTACAGTAGTACATTTCATTGTCAATCACAGCTTCAGCATCAGGTAAATTCCGTTTTCCTAGTGTTCCACCGCACACAGGGCAGATGAACTCCTTTGCAAATCTAATAATGAAAACTTACGATAATCCTCAAAGAATGGTTTATTTATGCAAAGCAAGAAAAGCAAGTAGAACTTGCAGTGACAGTGTAATTGAGAAAACGTTTGACAAACTGAAAAGCGATCCTAAGATCAGCTATGTAGTCCTCATTTCTGGAATCTGTGATTTTTTTCTTTCTTCAAGAGATCCCTCTTTAGATCTGACAAATTATAATTTGGAGATTATTGAATCTTCGATTCTGTATTCACCTATCTACACAATTCCACTCGGCTGGGAGAAATCATTTCTCAATGGCACAAGAAATGTTCTTAACTACAATTTTGAAGAGGGCAAATTGATAAGAGAATCACACGGTATTCTTGAATGGAACGATCTGCATATGCGAATCTTTCAATTAATGCGAAAAAATGCCCGCCGCCCTTTTACAGAGGTGGGAAGGGCGACAGGGGTCAGCTCAACCACAATTAAGAAACATTTTTATGAAAATGTGCTTCCATGTTGTGAAGTTGCTCATTATTTCTTCCCAAAAGGCTATAATTATTATCGGCAGAGTCTTTTCAAGATTGAAACAAGATTTGAGGCTTCCCTTGTTGAAGCATTCAAATTACTCTCGTGTACAACATATGTTTATCCTTTTGAAGATAGTTTGGCTGTGAATCTTTTCCATGACAACATTAACATATTGATGACATTCATGAAGAAAATGGAAGAAAAAGGAATAATTGAGCGTTATGCCATGTTTACTCCACTCTGGAGTGAATACTACTAATCAGGGTTTCCTGAACCCATTCCGGGACCTCCTCCAAGAGGTTTTGCCTCTCCACTAAGGGGTTCGAATGGCCATCCTTTTAACTTCATTTGATCACCTCTTTTGGTTTTGGTAGGCTTTTATCAAAAACCTACTCAAAGAATATTTGATTACAGATTGAAAAATATTTGCGCAGATTTTCAACTCACTGTGAGGTCACACAGGGTATAAATATAGCATTTTTCAGCCCCTTAACGTAATTCTGTGCTGATCAATGTTTTTATAGGGAAAAAATTTAGAAAATTACTGATTTGAGTGATAATTATTAAAAATTATTCTGAATTATTCTGCACAATAGTAAAAACTATCAGATTATGTAATACGTTTTTATTTTTTCCTGTGCTCCTTAAACCTATATAAGGATACAAGTAATAACACTTCTATGAAAGAATATGATGTTGTCGTAATAGGATCTGGTTCTGGAGCCATCATTGCCAGCAGAGCACTTGCCAGTAACCAGAAAGTAGCACTCATAGACAAAGGGCCACTTGGAGGAACCTGTCTGAACGTGGGGTGCATACCCTCCAAGATGTTGATATATCCAGCAGATGTCATCGCTGAAATACAGGGAGCTGAAAAACTGGGGATAACTGCAGAAATTAAAGCAATTGACTTCAATTCCATCATGGACAGAATGAGAAAAACAGTTACAGAAGGGCAGAATGAAATGAGAGAAGGGATCAACCAGGCAAGAAACCTGGATTTCTATAAAGATGAAGGATATTTCACAGATAATTATACATTAAATGTCAAAGGAAAAGAAATAAGGGGCAAAAAAATCTTTATCGTTTCAGGAGCGAGACCATTGATCCCGCCCATCAAAGGTATAGATACTATTTCTTATTTGACCAATGAAAATGTTCTGCAACTACAGAAAAAACCAAATTCCTTAGTTATTATTGGAGGAGGGTACATTGCTGCAGAATACGGCCATTTTTTTGCTGCCATGGGTACAGTGGTGACCATTTTACAGAGGGGTCCCCGGTTAGTGCCTGCAGAAGAACCTGAAATATCTGATTTGCTAAAGAAAAAGATGGAACAGCGAATGACTGTCCACATTAATACAGAAGCTGTCAAAGTCAAAGAACAAAAAGATACCTATACTGTAGAGGGGAAGGACACCAAAACAGGAAAAGAAAGAGAAATAACTGCTGAAAAAGTCATGGTAGCTGCAGGGAGAAGGTCTAATGCAGATTTACTACACGTGGAAAATACTGGTGTTGAAACAGATAAAAAAGGATACATTGTAGTAAATGAGTATTTAGAGACTACAAAAGAAAATATCTGGGCTTTTGGAGATGCCATCGGAAAGGAAATGTTCAGGCATGTGGCCAATGCAGAAGCAGATGTTGCTTGGCATAATAGTATTCATGATGGGAAAGTCACATTTGACTATTCAGCCGCTCCTCATGCAGTCTTCTCTTATCCACAGGTTGCTTCTGTGGGGTTAACTGAAGAACAGGCCAAAAAAGAGCACAGCATACTGGTGGGAACAGCACGCTATGCAGATGTAGCCAAGGGTATGGCCATGATGGAAGACAATGGATTTGCCAAAGCTATTGTTGAAAAGGATAGCTGGAAGATTCTGGGGTTCCACATCATTGGTCCCCATGCACCGATTTTGATCCAGGAAGTCATTGATGCCATGGCTGTGGGAGGGAGCATCCAGCCCATTGGTGAGGGCATGCATATCCATCCTGCATTGCCTGAGGTGGTGGTAACTGCGTTCAGCAGATTGAGAGAACCGTAAGAATTGAAGTTCCAAATTGTTCTCACCTTCCTTAGGAAGAAAGCAGGGATCTGGTTGATCTAAAACGGAGGACCTGTGCAAAGCACTGTGTTAGAAATAAAAGAAATAGAACATGATATTGAGAATAAAAGAGAATATTCCAGCAAGAGCTGCTAGGATTATAATAAATTCTCTTCTTCCCTTTCTGAGCCCCTGGCAAAAGAAGTATGCGCAGACTATCCAGATCAATATACTCACATTCGCAACAGAGGGGATCTCAAAAATCTGCTTAAAAAACAATCGTATCCCCCTATTGTCTTCTATCTGGTAGTCACACATTTCCACAGAAGGATTGTCTCCTAATACTTCATATAAATCTTTAGCTTTCATGAAATAATAGACTGCATTCTTATAATCCTCCTGTCCAATACAAGAGATTCCTTCCGAATAATGTTTTTCAGCCAAAATATATTTGTCACACTCTTCGATTTTTTCTCTGCAGTAGTCAATCTCACTCTGTGCAGCGAATCGCTCATATTCTTCTTTGGCTTTCTCATAACTGTTTTTTGCTTCCCCATAATTCTCATTCAAGAAGTACAAATCTGCTTCTTCAACATAATCATTTGCTGTATAATAATCAACATAAAAGAATAATTTTCTCGCTTCTTTGGTATTGTAATTCCTGTCATACATTGTGATCTCAACAGTATACATTCCAGGCAAAGCTGAAAGGGGAAGATCGAAGTAATAGTAAGCAACATGTCCTCCACCATCTTCATGACCCGGGCACCTGTATAAATGTTCCTCAAGTATCTGATTAGAAGGATCACGAAGAACATAACTTAAATCTACAGTCATTCTGCAATTTGAGCAATGCCCACACGTGTGAACATATACATATACTGATTCTCCAGGTTCGAAATGTATCTTTTCTCCCTGATGTTCTCCATCTACAATGTCGGATGTGGTCAGAATTTCCACAATTTCAAATGCATGGACGATACCAATAGGAAGAATGAGCATCCCACAGATAATCAGGATGAAGGTAATTTTGATTTTCTCCATAGCCATCTCCATTATTCTTTTTTCCATACATCTATTTAAACATTATGGTGCACAGGGTTAGGGAGATGGTAGATGTGGAGATCACCTGATGATAGAGAAATCTTCTCACTTCGAAAAGGAATCGTCATCTTGTATTCCTCAGTAGTTTCTGTTTTTTTGTTATCTGTGATACTGGAGAGCGATTTTTTGATTTACAATTGTTCATAATGTCTTCTTCTGCAAAAAGGAAGATTTGGACTGTTTGTGGTAAAATGATAAACTCATGTCTACATAGGGAAGTAAATGAGGATATTCGCTTTGGCCCAAAGGCTGCAGCCAAAGGGCTACTTGATTGATCTCTATTTACACTTCAATTTTGGCAACCACGATAGTATACATGGGGAGGAGCAAGGCTCCGTAAAGTGGATCGTACATGCTCAAGTGGACGAAAGGCCCACCTATGGCAAAAACCCAGACAAAAAAAGCCCCTGTTGAAATCGCTAATTGTTTCCATTTGTAAACGTTTTCTGCACCCTTTAAATAGAGTATCACTGCAAAGATGCAGAAGAAGAAAATGAGCCACTGGAGCTGAATGTGCGGCGTTCCTGACGAGCGTATTGTAGCATCAAGGGTGAGGTATGCGACCACCACTTCTGCGGGAATGTACTTTAGAAGCCGTGTTCTGTAGTTATCTGGTTCTGTGGGAACTTCTTCTGGTGAAAAGTGCTTTAGGATCTCTGGCATCTCTTCATCTGATTCGGGAGGTTTTTCAGATAGCGATTGTATCTTTTGGATATCTTTTTTTCCTACTGCAACTCTCAAGGCAATATTTATCACCTCCATTTCAAACAACTTCTTTCCTGAATTTTCTTCCCCTAGACAAGGACTGTTTCTCTTTCTAATCTCTATTGATTATGTTCTTTTATACTTTTCCATTCTGTCCCAAGACCATCCAGCTGAGAATGATTCCACCCTCTTAAGAGAAGTTCAAAAATTTATGTACCCTCAAGAGTACTTCTCTATTTCGTCTCATTACCTTTATAACGTTCAACTCCTAACCCCTTGTGCATGATGACAGAACCCTGCTGAGATTACCGATGATGACGATCTTGAGTGCTGAAAAAAGAGATAGTTTTAAATATTTTGACCCCAAACCCTACCATGAGAAAAGTACCAACTGGTATTATCGGCCTAGATAAGATGCTGGGTGGTGGATTTCCAGAAAACAGCACCATTATTGTGGCTGGAGGACCTGGTTCAGGAAAGACTCTCTTTTCCATCCAGTTTTTAATGCGCGGTGTGATGGATGGTGAAGATGTTGTCTTCCTTTCCCTCGGTGAACCCAAAGAGCGTATCCAGAGAAATGTAGAATCCTTTGGATGGGACTTAGATCAGATAACCTTCATTAACCCTATCGAGCAGTCAATGAAACGAGAACCTGGTGCCACCTATGATTCAGTTCTGGGTGCTCCTTCTACCAAAAAAGAGTATGTCACAGAAGCAGATGTTATTATCAACCTGCCCAGTGTTACCCGATTGATCTCGGCTCACCTAAAGAGTAATACCAAAAGAATTGCTATAGATTCTTTGAGCACCTTGAAAATGTTCTATGGAGATGAGGTCAAAAAACGGAGAATGCTTTTCCGCTTAATGGAATTCCTCATTGATTCTGGCTGCACCTGCCTGCTTACCTCAGAAACAGCCAAGGACACTCCCAGTCTGGAAAATTTTGTCAGTGATGGAGTGCTGAAAATGCACACCTTCATTGAGAGTGGAAGAAAGAGGAGGGCCATGGAAATACAGAAGATGCGGGGAACAGGGTTTGATGAGGACATGAGACCACTGAAGATCACAAATTCAGGAATAGAAGTGTACAACGAAGAACTGTTTACAGAAGGACCTGTATAGATGAAATGACTCCTCCAGATCGAAAGAAAGCCCTCTGCATACTAACTGCTTCACAGAATCAGGGGTTGCAGCAGGCTTTCTCCATCAAAAAAATGCGGTCTCCTTATGTTACCTATTCTAAGAATGTGTTTATTCCCTTAACAAAGGTGTGCAGAAATGCCTGCGGGTATTGTATTTTCAGAAAAGAACCCCAGCCAGACAATAATATCCTCAAAAAAGAAACAATTATCCAGCTGTTGAGAAAGGCTGAATCTTTCAAGTGCACAGAAGTGCTGTTCACCTGTGGGGAAAAACCAGAAGTATACCCTGCAGTGGAAAGAGAATTGAAGGAAATGGGCTATACCTCTCTCATTGAGTATGTGAGAGATCTTTGTGAGTACATAGTAAGAAAAACATCTTTGTTCCCCCACAACAATGGAGGTGTTTTGACCAAAGAAGAAATTTCAATGTTGAAACCATTCAGTGCGTCCATGGGATTAATGCTGGAGAATTCTTCCCCCAGGCTAATGAGCACCAAAGCCCACCGGTTCAGCCCGGGAAAGCATCCTGCCCTACGATTGGAGACGTTGGAACTGGCTGGAAAATGTAATATTCCTTTTACCACTGGCATACTGGTGGGAATAGGAGAAACAGACTTAGAAATCTACCGGTCATTGCTGGACATACAGAGAATACAGAATAAATACCACCACATCCAGGAAATAATTATCCAGAATTTCAAACCAAAACCAGAAACCCCTATGGAAACCTTTCGTCCAGTATCTCTCACCAAATTGGTAAATATTGTGGTGCTGGCTCGGCTGATGTTTCCAGATACCTCCATACAGGTACCTCCCAACCTGAACAGAGGAGATATTGCACGGTTATTGAAAGCTGGAGCTGATGATCTGGGAGGAATATCACCTGTAACTCCTGATTATATTAATCCCGAGTATCCATGGCCTGCTCTCAATGAACTGCCCTTTGAGAAAAGAGAGAGGCTCTGTGTGTACCCCAAATACATTAGTAAGGAATATTTAAGCGATGAATTATATGAAAAAGCACGTTCTATCACTGATGAAGAGGGTTACGTGATGACATGAATATTGATATTGATCCTGTTACAGAACAGATTCTGGATAAGGCACTCTCTAAAAAAGCAATATCAAGAAAAGAAGCCTACCACCTCATGAGGTGTACAGGAGATGAATTTCATGCTGTAATGTATACTGCAGATTTACTGAGAAGACAAACAGTAGGAGATGTAGTTACCTTTGTGGTTAATAGGAATATTAATTTTACCAATATCTGCGAGGGCAGCTGTCGATTCTGCAATTTCAGAAATAATAATGGATTTTTGCTCAGTATAGAAGAGATTGTATCCAGAGCTCAGAATCCTTCTCTCACAGAAGTATGCATTCAGGGAGGGCTGCATCCAGACCTTACAATAGATTATTACATAGAAATATTAGAAAAAATCAAACAAGCGCGGCCAGAAATTCACATTCATGCCTTTTCACCAGCTGAAGTTGACCATATGGGAAAAAAGTCTCAACTTTCTGTAAAAGAGGTACTTACTGCATTACAAAAAGCAGGACTGGATTCAATGCCTGGAACAGCGGCTGAGATCTTAAATGATAGTATGCGAGAGAAAATCTGTCCTGAAAAAATCAGCACTGAACAGTGGGTGAACATAATTAAGACTGCTCATTACCTGAGTATTCCTACTACTGCCACCATCATGTATGGGCACATTGATTCTTGCAAAGATCGAGTGGATCACATTTTTCTGATAAAAGAAATCCAGAAAGCAACCAACGGATTTACTGAATTCATACCGTTAACTTTTTTGCCAGTAAATGAACTGGGTCAAACTTATCATTTACAGGGAGCGACAGGTCTTGAAGATGCACAATTGTATGCAGTTTCCCGGATTGTCCTTAATGATGTAATTCCCAATGTGCAGGTTTCCTGGGTAAAACTTGGAAGGAAATTTGCCCAGGTCATGCTGTTATGTGGAGCAAATGATATTGGAGGGACTTTGTACGAAGAGAATATCTCCAAAGCGTCGGGATCTCCTCATGGAGAGGTAGTACACCCAGAAGAGATTGTGACACTGATCAAGAATTTGGGAAGAATACCTGTCCAGAGAGATACATTGTACAAGGTGATCAACCAGTATTGATGTTCTGGCTGCTGCTGGAAAAGTGAAAAATGAGAACTAAAAAAGATTGAAAAACAGATATAAAAATATTGGATCGCAGAAAGACTTTTATGAATTGCTGAAAAAACGCAGTTATGAATGAGGAGGAATGGATATTTACATCGCTGGTCATAGGTGGAGGCCTCCTTGCTGCAGCAGTAGTAATCAATGATGTATTCTCGTTACAGAAATTCTGGGCGAGGCGAATTCGCTCCAGAAAACCACCCCCGCCAGAAAAAATTGCCAAAGCCCATACCCGACATCAAAGATTCTTCCACCACACAAACCAGCGATTATTTTCCACCACCTATGTCTCATTTTACTTATTTGCCCTCTCTCTGTGGGGGATCTTAATCATCAATGCGTTCATACTCATTCAGGACATACTGCAAGGGGCAGACTACAACGCAGATGGACGCCTGCTCCGCCTGTTCTACATTCTGGTCTTTTTTTTGTTGTCTCGCTGGTACTACCGACAGGAACATCATTACACCACTGCTCATAAGCTCGTGGGTATACTCTCTGGTGTTATCATGATTGATCTTGTCCATGTACTCACTGGGGTAGACTACATTCAGGTGACCACAGTATTACTGATCCTATGGATATGGATGATAGGTATACTGCGAGCAGTTCTCTCTTATGAGGTGAATTACGCGAGAGACGTTGCGTTCAGTGCAGGTATACCCTTTGCTGTTTTTTACTTTCTGGTGAGGACAGATGGAATTATTCTTTTTTTGATACTTGGCCCTGTTGTAGTCCTTGCTTTGAGAGAATTCATAACTAAATCTGAAAAATACAGCAAAATTGAGCAATTATTCGGCCCACTTCCTTTTCACCCTGTCCAGTACGATTCCTTTTTGAAAGATGTCCTGTACAGTCTGTTTCCTGGCCACTCCTTTGCTGGCTGCTCTGTGTGGGAGATACTTTTCTGGGGGTCCATGACTCCTGTGGTGCTAGTGCCTGTGACACTCTATCTCCAGAGCAGAGAAGAACAATTACACAAATGGCAGAATGACCTCATTCAATGGAGCCAGGATGAATATATCATAAATCCAGAAACAGCAGCCGACAGACTGGGGATACCACTAGAAGATACCTACCCTTTGCTCAACGAGGTGACAGCACAAGGAAAATTAACCCTTTACGAAGGTCCACAGGGCCTCGTATATGGACTCCCCCCATCAGAAGAGATGGATGCATTCATTGAGAAGGTGAACCTGAGAAAAACTGAGCTTCCCCAAAGGGACAGAGATCTCTTAGAATATGTGATCAGAAAAGGAAGAATCACTCCTCCCACAACAGCTCTGCTCTCCATAATGAAAAGAGATCATGAAATAGAAGTTTCTGTTGAGCCTGCAGGAGGAACTATTTCAGCTCTAAAATTTTCATCAACTATGAATACGAGTGACAGCCTTGAACGCATATCGCATAGTATTAACACATTGGTAGGGGAAACAGTAGAAACGTTAGGGTTTTTTGGACATTTTAGAATTAAAAATTATGATGCATTCTTATCGTTGTTACAAGAAAAGGGAAAAGAGCTCTTCCACTGTGCAATTCCTTCCCACATGGTGCAGGAACTTGACACACCCCATGTAGTGCTGGAAACAAACATGGATACTATCCCCTTTGAACTGATGTGGTCTGATACAGTTTTTGCAGTAAAGTATGCTATGGGGCGCCGACTACGAGTTGCAGGACCAGGAAGAATAAAACTTGAAGACACTGAATCACTTCGTGCATTGATTATTGCAGATCCAACAGGGACCCTGAAAGGTGCATTCCGGGAATGTGAGCATTTGGCCGCTGAACTGGACAGGTTAGTGGATACGCATTACATCAGCAAAGCAGCCACCTGTAACCAGGTGTTAGACTGTCTCCGTACTGGCTACACCATCATCCATTACGCGGGACACGTGGAATCTGGGCTTCCGCTTTCAGATGGAGTTCTGGATGCTGATACTATTCAAAGAAATGTGAAAGGGAGGCCTGTGGTATTCATTAATGGATGTAAATCAGCAGGAATGGCTCACACTCATACAGCTCTGGCAGAAGCCTTTCTCCGTGGTGGGGCTGTTGGATACATTGGCAGTCTGTGGGATGTTCATGATATGGCTGCAGCCTTGTTAGCGACAGATTTTTACACTACCTGTCTCCAGAAATACACGGTGGGAGAAGCTTTGAGAAAAGCAAAAGAGAACGCATTTTTGAAAAGTAGTATTGCCTGGTTATGTTTTGTATTGTTCGGTGATCCTACACTTCGACTGATCTAAAGTACAATACTGTATTCACAATTCACATACCAAAATAACTAATCACCAATCAGGGTATGCCTCTACAAGAATATCGTCATCGAATCGTTTCACGGTAATATCTTTCAGCAGTATTATGTTGTCCATAGTTTCTATTCCTTCCCCCCCAATGGGGCCTTTTGCATTCCTGCCAGTAATTAACTTGGGTGCTACAAAGAATAAAAATTTATCCACGATTTTTTCTTTCACTGCACTGGCATTTACTTCACTTCCTCCTTCAATAAATACTGAGGTTATCCCTTCTCTGCCTAGTTTCTTGATCAGTTCTTTGAGATCAACTTTTTGGTTACCGCACACCCATATTTCTGCTTTTTTTTCGAGAATTTCTCTTTTTTCTCTGTTGTACTGTTCAGTGGTAGCAATGAGAACATTGGAATCTGACAAAACCTTTGCATCTACTGGAGTTCTTAATGTACTGTCCACAATTATCCTCAAAGGGTCTTTTTTCTCATTTCCATTTTCATTCTCTGCTCTCAACCCGGGATCATCTTGTAAAACTGTATTAATCCCCACAAGAATCGCATCGTACTCCCCTCGCAGTCTATGGGCATATCTCCGTGATTTTTCATTGGTTATCCATTTTGAATCTCCAGAATTGCTGGCAATCTTTCCATCTAAACTCACAGCACATTTTACAGTCACAAAGGGGATTTTCTTTTCTGTATATTTTATGAATTTTTCATTGAGCTTTCTGGCTTCTGCTTCCATCAATCCCACCTCAACCTCAATTCCATTCTCTCTTAGTTCTTCAATACCTCTCACCAATGGATTGGGATCTCTCATCGCACAGACCACTCTTTTTATCCCTGATTTAATAATCATTTGAGTACAGGGAGGAGTCTTTCCGTAGTGAGAACAGGGTTCTAAATTCACATACAGGGTGGCACCTTCTGCTGTAATACCCTGTAGTGCATTAACTTCTGCATGGGGCTCACCAGCTTTTTTGTGATATCCTTTCCCGATTACTTTTCCATTTTCAACCACCACAGCACCGACCTTAGGGTTGGGAGATGGGTTGCCTTTTTTGGCCAGCTTCAATGCTAAAGCCATGAATGACGAATCCATGAGATCAGTCCAGCAAGTGATTCATTTTCCTCTCCTTTGTCTTCAAATATGAAGCATTATATTTATTGGGTTTTGCTATGACTGGGATTCTCCCTGCAACAGTGATTCCATTCTTTTCCAAATCTGTTAATTTGGCTGGATTATTGGTGAGCAGCAAGACTGAATTTACACCAAGAAATTTTAAAATGTGAGCTGCAACACTGTAGTCCCGCAAATCTTCCTCAAATCCCAAGCACCGGTTTGCCTCCACTGTATCCAATCCTTCGTCCTGCAGGTGATATGCTTTTATTTTGTTGCCCAGACCGATGCCCCTTCCTTCCTGTCTCAAGTACAGGAGCACTCCTTTTTCGTGCTTTCCCAGATAGGTTAGCGAGTACTCTAGCTGATCCCTGCAGTCACAACGTAGAGAACCTAATGTATCTCCAGTCAAGCACTGAGAATGGATGCGAACAGGGACATTACCCTCTCCCTTGATATCTCCTCTCACCAGCGCGAGATGTTCTTTGCCATTTCTGTCTCGGAATGCATGAATAGTGAAATCACCGTACCGGGTGGGAAAATTGGCAGATGCAAGCTCGACTACGTGCTCATTTTCAGGTTCCATCTGATCACTCTCTGGAAATTTACCAGAATTGATGAAGAATTGTTTTGCTGCATATAAATCTTGAGGAGTACTCACTGTTACACCCCTCACTGATGTGTTCTGATAGTGCGGTTATGCAAGGAAGATAATCATTTCAGTTCAACCCTTCAAGAAGAGAAGATTTATATTGCTGACAGTCTATCCCCTGAAGGAGATGATATCATGAATCCACATAAAAAGTTTCTGATCATTATAGGAATTCTCATTGTATGTGAGCTGTCTTTGATATTTACAGGACCATCGTACGGGAAAATTGCATTCGTTTCAGATAGACGTGGCAATTTTGAGATTTTTGCGGCAGATGCGAATGGATGGAGTGTGAAAAGGCTTACATCCAGTGCTGAAGACAATTTTAATCCTGCCTGGTCGCCAGATGGTAAAAAAATCGCTTTTACTGTGGAGAACGATGAGCAAAGTGACATCTATATCATGGATGCAGATGGCTCCAATGTACAAAGGCTTACTGATGATAAAGGCGATGACTGGGACCCTGCCTGGTCGCCAGATGGTAAAAAAATCGCTTTCACTTCTGATCGAAATGGAACCTATGATGTCTATTGTATGAATGCAGATGGGACCAATATACAGCGGATTACCACAGATCCTGATTTTGATGGATTCCCTGCCTGGTCGCCAGATGGTGGGAAAATTGCTTTCACTTCCTGGAGAGATAGAATCCCTTCAGAGCTTTACATCATGAATGCAGATGGCAGCGATGTGCAACGGCTGACCAATAACTATGTTGAAGAAGGGAACCCTGCCTGGTCTCCTGATGGCGAAAAAATTGCAATCTCCAGAGGTATGGAAGAGTCTTATGACATTTACATAATAGATGTCGATGGAAGCAGTGAGGTAAATGTGACCAATGCTCCTGGCTTGAATTCTAGTCCTGTCTGGTCTTTAGATGGTGAAAAAATTGTGTTTGCCTCATACAGAGGATGGGGGCATGATATCTACATGATAAATGACGACGGCAGCAATGTACAACGGCTCCACTTTGATCTGCTCAATATTTATGCCGATTTTCAGCCTTCCTGGTATTGTTCTGGTACCTTACCTGATCCTTCCCTGATTTTCTTGAGAAAATGTCTGCACATTATTCTGATTGCTGCAATCATCTTTTCAGCGATGTACTTTGTAGTGGTCTCTTTGAAACGCGGGAAGCAATCTGACACTGAATCAACGCAATGAGTCCATTCACCCTTTTTCGCATCTTCAATCTGTGAGGAGGAAAAGAGATCTGGAAAAGAGTTATATGGGCAAATAAGATAACTTCGGGAGATTATGTGTGGTATGAAAGAGCCTGGTTCACTAGTTTTTTCTTTCATTGTTATCACCTCCATTATAATTAGCATGAATCAATTTTCTTAAGATAAATTTGTGATTTTCACGAAAAGTGTGCAAAAATTTTAAACATTCGGAACTACTGGTAATGAGGAATGCAGTGAGATGTCAATAGTTACTATCTCCTCTTCAAAAAGCATGCAAAAACAAAAAGAATTATATGGCTTTAATTCCATACTCATGCAATGAGTGAAGAACTGGCAGTGCCCAAGCTCTTGGCAGATAAAACGAATATTGCAATTCTCCTTTTGCTCAGAACGCAGCCGTTACACTGTCGGAAGCTTTCTGCCATACTGGAGAAGAGAGAATCTCAGATTGCCAGAAGACTCTCCCAATTAGAACAGGCAGGTATTCTAGAAAGTGAATGGATCCACAAAGGCCGCAATATCAAGGTATATTCTTTGAAGACTGACCACATACGTCTTCAGATCACCGATAAAGGTATAGAGGTCACTCACAAACCTGAAAAAAAAGAGCAGTTCTTGCCACTGGAAAGCATTTTCCAGTTTGACATTCCAGTTCCTGAACAGTTCATTGACCGAGAGTATCACCTCCAGGTTCTATCTCACTCATTTTTTGTGGTGCTCACTGGAATCGCGGGTATTGGGAAGACCTCTTTAGCTTCCTTTTATGCACAGCAGTTGAAAAATGAAGGAAAAAGAATCTTCTGGCATACCTTTTCTGAATTAGATTCAGTTCTTTTTGTGGTAAAGAAATTGGCCATTTTTCTTTCAAAGTATGGCCATCCTCAATTGCTGGATTACCTGAAAGCAGACAGCACAGATATACGGGTGGTAGGAGCACTCCTGAAAGACCACATGAATACAGTGAATTTTGCCTTCTTTTTTGATGATTACCAGCTGGCTGGGAATGAATCAATGAATGATCTATTCAACCAATTGAAAAAAATATCTAAAGGAAGAATATGCGTTATATCCAGGTACAGGCCTCCATTTGTATCCGCATTTGACAATATTGCAGAGGTTCGTCTGGAAGAAATGGGGCCCCACGCAGTACGAGAGCTTCTGCAGAGCAAGGGAATGCAGCTCCATGGGAGGACGCTGGAAAGAGTATCCCAGAAAATTGGAGGACATCCTTTAGCACTGGAGCTGTTGTGTCAGGCAGCAGCTGAAAGTGATCCTGCAAGTATTATGAAGAACATCCCATCTTCAAAAATAGAATCCTATTTGTGGGACGAAATCTACAGTAAATTAAGTCCTCGGGAACAACAACTGTTAGTTTCCATTTCCGTTTTTAGAAACCCAGTAGATATTAGGGCAGTGAAATCTATGTGCTCTTTTCCCAGAGTGCGAACTATTATCAACCAATTAGTCAGAAAGAATCTGCTGAAAAAAGCAGATGGGAAGTATGTCCACCATTCTGTCACTCGATTATTCTGTCTCAGCCTCGCGAAAGATCGGAAAGAACTTCACCAGAAAGCAGCCCAATTTCATCTAAAAACAGAAATCCCCAAGGACTTAATGGAAGCGCTCCACCACTTCATAGAAGCGGGAGCATATCAGGAGGGAGCAGAAGTACTACTTGACTATTCTGAGATGCTGATCAATGAAGGATACGGGTCGCCACTGCTCTCATTTTGCCAGAGAGTGGACTTCCTCCCCCGATATCAAGGACAGGTAAAAAAGGTAGAAGGAGAGATCTACTGTCTAAAGGGGGAGTATGATGAAGCAATTCGCTGTTTCAAGGTGGCTCTCAAGAAATCCTCTGGTCCAAACGCATCACTCTACCGGAAATTGGGTGAAGTCTATGAACGAAAAAGGGAATACAGGACTGCCCAGGAGCTTTTTGAACAGGGATTGGCTGTAGTAGAAGAAGATACAGTGGAAGAAGGAGAAATTCTGGTGAGGTTAGCTTCAGTATATGCTGCCCTCAGTGAGCTGGAACAGGCGCTTTCCTGCTGTGAACGTGCACTTGACAGGTTTACTGAATCAGAATACAAAAAGGGAATTGCCCACGTTTATGAGCAGATGGGTGAAATTTACAGGTTTAGCAATACAGATAGAGCTTTAGAGTTGTTGTATTCCAGTCTAGAGATCAGTCAGAACATTGGAGATGTTCAGAAAGTAGCAGCCATCTATGCGACTGTAGGGAACGTCCTGTATGAACGGGGACAAATCAATGAGGCAGCTACCTACTACGAGAAAGGGCTCCACATTTCAGAACAGATCGGTGACATGGCGGGTATTGCCCGCTGCTGCAATAATATTGGGGTGAAATACGCATTAGAATGGAAGTGGCCTCACGCTGTGGAATGTTACCATCGGACTTTATCAATCTGCCAGAAAATTAAAGACAGCAAGGGGATAGCCTTCTCCTACAGCAATCTAGGACGGGCCTATGCTCGACTTGGCTTGTGGGAAAAAGCGTTTGATTGTTTTTTTGCCAGTTTACATCTACGGGAAGAACTGGGTGACAAGAGAGAGATGACCTTCTTGTACAATGAGATTGGAACTACATTGGAAAAAACGGGAGATTTTAAAGGAGCGCTGCAGTGGATTGAGAAGAGCCTCCGCATACGAGAGAGCATTGGTTATACCCTGGGAGTGGCGTACTGTTATACCAACATGGGCAGGCTGTACACCAAATTGGGAGAGTATCAGAAAGCAATGGATTACTTTGAACGCGCTCAGAAAATTCATGAAAAAGAAAAGGGCACCTGGATGATTGCAGGGATCAAGGCGTATGCTGCTCAGACATACGTGGACCAGAAAAACTTTGAAAAGGCGGTAGAATTAATAGAAGAAGCCATACCACCACTCCAAGAGGCAGGAGACATAGAATTGTTGACCCAGGTTCACCAGGTGGCAGCAGAAGCATATCACGGGCTACAGAACAGGGGACAAGCTCTAACCCATGGGCAGCAGTCTCTGCAGTATGCACGGACCATGAGCAGCTCAAAATACGAAGGCAGAGCTCGCAGAGTGTTGGGAATGCTGTTCTGTGATGCTGGGGCATACGAGAGGGCAGCAGAAGAACTGCGGTTGAGTATGCGGCTTTTGAAACGACACAAGTACGAGCTGGCCAGAACGTATTTCCAGTTTGCAGAATTATACAAGAACATGGGACTACCAAAGAAGAGATACCAGGTGCTGGCGCGAAAAGCATCAGCTATTTTCCAGGACTTGGGAGTAAAGCATGAAATAGATTTTTTTCGCCAGTATACAGAATAAGTGTCAGGTGTGTATTGTTGAATCTTAATGATGTATGATGAATGACCAACTTTAAAAATGATGACACCTAGAAAGTATATGCGTTCAATCTGGAAAGGAACTATTGCTTTTGGTCTGGTTAACATCCCCGTGAAAGTCTATACTGCTACCAGAGATCACTCCATCAGCTTTCACAACCTGTGTCCTGAGCATTTGACACCTCTAAAGTACAAACGATGGTGTCCGGAAGGAGAAAAAGAAATTGACTACCGTGATATGAAAAAAGGGTATGAAACAGGAGGACAGTATGTGGTCATTGAACCAGAAGATTTGGATGCAGTGAAAATGGAAAGCTCTCACACTATTGATATTGAAAAATTCGTAGATTCTGCAGAGGTTCCTATTCTAGCGTACAATTCCTTCTACCACTTGAGTCCAGATAAGGGAGGAGAAAAAGCCTACGCCTTACTCCACGATGTGCTCACCTTAACTGGTAAAGTTGGCATTGGAAAAGTTGTGTTGAGGAGCAAAGAATATATTGTGGGCATCAAAAGTTACCAGAAGGGCATTATCATGATTACGTTGCGATATGCAGATGAAATTGTAGATATTAACCAGGTACTGCCTGATGAACTTCCGGAGGCCACCGAAAAAGAAGAGGATTTGGCCCACACCCTCTTGGAAAAGATGAGCGGGTCACTGACACTTTCTGAGTACGAGGACCGCTACCAAAAGGCGGTGGAAACCCTGATTGAAAAGAAGCTTAAAGGAGAAGCAGTTACTGTGGAGAAGGTCAAAGAAGCAGAAGAAACCAAGAACATACTAAAAGCTCTAGAAGAGAGTCTTGAATCGACCTGAGGAGTGAAGTGAGTTTGAAATCAGAATCAAAATCAAAACCGAGATTGAACCCCATGCTGGCTCGATCTGCTGAAGCGTTCTCTGACGCACAGTGGATATTCGAAGTAAAATGGGATGGCACCAGAGCACTCTGTTATGTGAATGAAAAGATGCAGTTCATTAACAGGAGAGGTACAGATATTACCTATAGGTACCCTGAATTAGAGAACATGAGGGAGGATATACACTGTTCGTCCTGCGTTTTGGATGGTGAAATTGTTGTACTCAAGGAGGGGAAGCCTTCTTTTTACGATTTACAAAAAAGAGAGCATATGGACAGTGCTTTTAAGATCAAATTGTTGTCGAAACAGATTCCTGTAGTGTATATTGTCTTTGATATACTGAGGCTGGAAGGTACTGACATGGTTAAGAAGCCGCTTTTAGAGCGGAAACAGATCCTGCAGGAAACAATTTCTGAATCTTCTCGGATAATGCTTTCTCCTTTTGTAGAAGAGAAGGGGAAGCAGTATTATGAAGCAGTTATAAAAGAAGGATTCGAGGGAGTGATGGCCAAACGAAAGCACTCGTTGTATTACCCTGGAAAACGATCTGATGTATGGCTGAAGATCAAAAAGACGAAAACAATAGATTGTATCATTGGAGGATTCACTGAAGGAGAAGGAGTGAGAAAAGACTATTTCGGGGCGTTATTACTAGGGGTGAATCAACCGCTGCAGTTCATCGGGAAGGTGGGCACTGGATTTACCGAGAAAGATTTACATGAAATTTATGGCCTCCTCAAGGAGGTAGAAACTGGTGTTAATCCCTTTACGAATGAGATTTCCATGGAAAATGTTCATTTTACAAACCCAGTATATGTGTGTGAAGTAAAATACCTGGAACTGACTGGTGATAAAAAGTTGCGGGCTCCTGTTTTTTTGCGATTGAGACCAGATAAAGAACCTGAGGAGTGTACACTGCAATTCAGGTGACATACATGGTTTGATTATCCGCTTTCTGGAATATCTTCTTTGGTGTCTGCTGTCTGCTGGAATTCTTCTTAAAATGCTCATTAGCATCGCACTACCACTTCACCGAATTATGTCTCCTCTTAACCGCATACAATCCATGACACTTGCCCTTCTCGCAACAAGCAAAGGATACAAAGAAAAGAGAAAAGTAACCACGAAACACATCACAATGCCCTTTATTATCATGCTGCTTCTGAGGATGAATAATCCTCCAGTCAAATTTAACAAGAAAATAGAACCCAAAGCAGCCCCAGTACCAATTGCAACTCCAATACTTGTCACAATCACGCTTTCCAAGAAAAACAGGGAAAATACTTCTCCACTTTTGACCCCAAGAGCCTTTAATATACCAATTTCTCTCCTCCTTGCTGTCACAGAGATCATCATCATGGCGAACATCCCAATTCCCGCCACTAGGAAAACCAGAAATGAAGCTAAATTCATAGAAAACTTGGTCAATCCATATTGTTCTTGTATTCTCTCAACGGTATCCTTGTATGAAATTATCTGTTCTGGGGCTACTATCTGCTCAACGTGTTCATAGATGAAGTCAGGATCAGCCTCCAGTAATACAATGAAAACAGCATTATATTCACAGCTGATGATTTCCCTCGCCTTTTCCAAAGAGATCACAATGGGTTCTGTGCCATCTGAGAAGATAGCACTCACTTCAAAGCTTTCAAAGCGGATTTCATTGTCTACAAGAAATGAAACTTGTATTCTATCCCCAATAACAGTACCCCAGAGTTCAGCGAGTATCTCCGGAAGCATTATCTGATCTCCTTCAGGAAAATTCCCTTCAACCTTTTCGAATTTGAAAACACTTCCTTTTCCCTCCAATCCTACAATTTGCAGCTTATCTCCTCTTATTCCTGCATCCATTCCAATACCTGGCTGCATCCGTATCCCTTCCAGGGACCTAACTTCAGCAATTTCTTCTCCTGTGAGTGTATGGTCAAGTACCACAATGTCCCAGACTTGGCCGCTTCTGTAGAGCTCCAGGGATTTTTCCACCACGCCTGCAAAGGAAGCAGATAACAATAGAAAGACCAAAATTGCAGTAGCAACCCCCCCAGCACTCAGGAGACAACGTGGCTCGTTTCCCTTAATCGTTCTGAGTACGATTCTCCACACGCGAAATTCCTCCATCTTTCATATATCCGAATCTGTTAGCCATGCGGGCAACCTCTTCGTCATGACTTACTATAATGAATGTCTGTCCATTTGCTTCATTCAAAGACTGCATTAACTGAAGTATCTTTCTCCCTGTTTTGGAATCTAAATTTCCTGTGGGTTCGTCAGCTAGAATAATTTCTGGATTGTTTGCAAGAGCTCGAGCTAATGCTACTCTTTGCTGTTCTCCTCCTGAAAGTTGAGAAAGCCTGTGCAATCCTCTTTCCTTTATTCCCATTGTTTCTAAGAGGTTCCAGGTTCGTTCTACTGCTATACTCCCTGGAGTTTTCACAATATCCATGGGAAGTCTCACGTTTTCAAAAGCAGAGAGTGCAGGAAGAAGGTTGTAAAACTGGAAAACAAATCCAATAGAATGCCTTCTCAAGTCAGCAAGTTTATCTTCCGATAACAGAGAATACTGCTTATCTTTGAAATATACTTCGCCCGAAGTGGGTCTATCCAGCCCACCTAAGAGCCCTAAAAGTGTTGATTTTCCGCTTCCAGAGGGTCCCACAATGCAGAAGATGTCTCCCTTTTCTATGGTCAAATTGATATCTCTGGCAGCATAAATTGTTTCTCCACCCATTTTGAAAACTTTGGAGAGGTTTTCAGTTCTCATCAATTCACTCATATCGCAATACCTCCATTGCGGGTATTCGTGAAGCCTTGACTGCAGGATACACTCCTGCTATACTGCAGATAATGACCACAATTACTATGTCAGTAATGATTGTTTCTAAATCAAAGAAGAGCTTTCCAGAGAAAACAGCAGCAGTAAAACTTCCAGAGAAAAATCCCAGTAATCCGCCAATAAGGCCCAGTAGAGCTGATTCACACACAATCAAAATAGTGATATCTGTACTTTTCGCACCAATGGATTTTAGAATACCGATTTCGTGCTGTCTTTCACCAACAGCTGCAAGCATTATGTTAACCAGAATGAGTGCTGAGACCCCATACGTGATGAACACTATGGTTCGAATGAACTGCTTGAATTCTCCAAAATCTCTGGACAGTGCCTCCATCATGTCATATATGGTGAGCACTGAGAGGTTATTCTGTTTGATTTTGGTTTCGAACTCTGTTGTATCTGATTGGCTTTCTGTAATGACTGCCACATAGGTGGCCTCCTCATCAATGTGAGTGAGTTTCCGTAGCGTCTCTTCTGGAACCCAGATCGCATCGGTGCCCATAATACCTCCTGAATAAAGCCCTATGATCTCAAAGTCTTCCACTGTTCCTGATCCGAAATCAAGAATGAGCCTGTTATCTCCTCTCTGTACCTCAGGCAGAAGTACTGAGAGAGAGTCACCTATTTTGACATGTGCATTTCCCCACATTTCACTGCTCGCATCGACGACTGCAACAGATCTACCTTTGTCATCTTCAGTAAAATACCTTCCTTGTACAGATTGATCTATATGAAAGAAGGTTATATCGTTTTCTATATTTCGACCCATTATGATGTTGAAGTCCATATCTTGTTGCGGAAGAAGGCATTTCACAGAGAGTACGGGATATGTGGTGGTTATCCCTATCTCTTTGAGGCGTTTCTCCATTTCTTGGGTCTCGACAAAAAACTCGCCCTTTTCATCTCCAGTTACAAAGTTATAGCTTCCTGGCATTTCTTCCACAAGTACAAATTCCGGCGATTTCAAGTAGAGGTCACCGCCAAGGATTATCCTTACAGGTTCTAGTGCTCTTTCTTCGATTCCTAGAACCAGCCCCGAGGATGTTCTGAGCACGAAGACAGCAATAGCTATCCCCACAATTGCCAAAAGACTTCTTGTTTTATTCCTTGAGATATTATTAAGAGCGAGATTGAAAAACATAGAATATCACGTTGAGGGCATTTCTGATTTTGGTTTTGTGGCATAATAGAGCTGGAGCATCTCCTCCAAATTGTATTTCCACGGATCGCAGTTTCTCTCTTTTGTTCTGAGAAGATACGGACATCCACCCATGCAAATTGGAAGAAACCTGCAAGCTCTGCATTCTTCATTTTCAAAAGGATCCCAAGATAGCCATTCAGTGAGAAGAGAATTCATCTCCAGCGGTTCTCCAAGAGTCCCCACTGCTTCACTCTTTATACCCACAGTATTCCAACACTTGTGGAAGTCCCCATACGGATCAACAACCAGTGAGTTATAGTTCACAGCTCCACAATACCCGTGCAAGGGGCGGGGATACTTCCAAATTTTGAAACCTTTTTCTACTGTTATTTTAAATAAGTTGATTTCATACTTGGAAAAAACTTCATGGCTTAAACAATCTGGTGAAATGTCTCTACACACCTTGCTGAAAATCTGGACCGGAGAAAAGTATACTCCAACTTTTTCTTTCAGCCCCTGGGATTTTAAGATATCGAAAAGCTCAGGCACTCGGTCTACATTTGATGCATCGACATTGACTCTGATAGATATGGACTTTAGAATATCTGATATATCCACCAGGTTTTTCATGATTCTCTTAAACGTTCCTTTTCTGTTTCTGAGTGGCCTTCTAACATCATGTATGCCCTGTGGCCCATCAACAGTTATTTGAACCTTTGTAATTTTCAGTTCAACAAGTTTCTCTGCCTTTTTCTTATCCAGTAGATAGCCATTGGTGACTATTCCTGATTCATAATGAAATTCTTCCTCCTTCTGCAGATCAAATATACACCCAGAAATGTCCTCCATGATATTCAGAGCTAGGAGAGGCTCCCCGCCAAACCATGCAACTCCAAGTCCTGATATGTCTTTGGTTTGTCTCTGCAAAAAATCTTTTAATGCTGTAATTGTTTCTGTATTCATTGTGACGTTCATGTGATTTTCATAGCAATATATGCAGGCAAAATTACATTCAAGTGTGGGAGTAATGGTGAGACCCAAAACACGAGATTCAAACCGTTTCACGTTCGTTACTACTTTGAGAAAAGCAATTT
>Ga0209636_10001028_pt1 | contig 27839 bp, 23 predicted proteins | sample DeeMarSWOR152_54_FD_187464 | JGI IMG/M metagenome (GOLD analysis project Ga0209636, IMG submission 187464) | Marine sediment microbial communities from White Oak River estuary, North Carolina - WOR-1-52-54 (SPAdes) (version 2) | ecosystem: Environmental > Aquatic > Marine > Intertidal zone >...
GGGAAAAACAAGATCAATTCGATACAGTGAAATACATTCTCTGGGGTAAGAACGAACTGATGTTGGTCGACGCGGTCCACTCAGTCCTCAAGGATTTAGGCCTCCAGGTAACCAAGACGCCCAAATACCCGACTATCGACCGAATCGTTAAGTTTCCCCGAAGTCATCTGACTTTTGCCATGCAGGTCATCGGATCACAGGTTGAGATTGGGGGGGACAACAGCAAATTCAACCAAGCCCTGCAGTTCGACCGGGAAAAGGAGAATGGCGAAAAGACCGTCATTATCGCCAATGCACATCACGGTATTTCCTTGGCTGAGAGGGAGAAACTCGATGATTTCTCACAGGATGCCGTCATGAGAATGAGGCCTACTAACGTTGTTGGGCTTAACACCTTTACCTTGTATAAGATCTGGGCGCTCTGCAAATACAAGGGAAAGGACGTGAAAGACATTTTACAACTCCTCTTCAATCACCCGGGGGGTGTGTTCAAAATTGAGGAGTATAATATGAAACTTTAATCCCATTACCATCACATTAAACGGCTATCCTTCCGTATTCCTTCCAGTCCACTTTTAGAACCTCGTTGCTTCATTACCTATTGAGGTACAAGACCCCCGAACGAAGCGCACGGGACAAATCGTTGATCTTTCTTTTCAGTCCTGGTAAGAGGTAAGAGGCTCATTACGAGCCTTCTTGGGTTCTGGGGGCCCGGGGTTCAAACTCCTTCAAATTTCCTGATGATAATAACGCTATTTACCCCGCCAAATCCGGCTGAGATGGACATGGCGGTCTTTACCTCAGCCCTTCGTGGCTCATTGGGGACGTAGTCCAGATCGCATTCCGGATCCGGAAACTCGTAATTGATTGTTGGATGGATCATTCCGTTTTGGATGGTTAGGGCCGTCGCTATGGCTTCGACTCCACCTGCCGCTCCCATGCAATGACCCGTGATCGACTTGGTTGAACTGACGGGAATCTGGTACGCCCGTTTTCCCATCGCGTCCTTTATCGCCATCGTTTCGACGGCATCGTTCAACCGGGTCGATGTCCCATGGGGATTGATATAGTCTATCTCCGGGGGGCTAATGCGGGCGTTTTCCAATGCTAGCTTAATTGCCCTTATGAGAGATTTTCCCTGCGGATGGGGCTCGGTGATGTGATAAGCATCCGCCGTCATCCCATATCCTATGAGCTCGGCATAGATCGATGCATTCCTTGCAAGGGCATGTTCCAATCGTTCCAGGACCAATATTCCCGCCGCCTCCGCCATGACAAATCCATCTCTTTCAGCATCAAAGGGGCGGCTGGCCCGCTGGGGTTCATCATTTCGAGTGGACATGGCCCTGAGGACGACGAACCCGCCGAAGACATATGGAGTGATACAGGCGTCAACCCCTCCCGTGATCATAACGTCTTCGGATCCCTCCCGTATCTGGCGATAGGCATTGATAATGGCGTGAGTGCCGGAGGCACAGGCTGATGAAACGGTATAGGTAGATCCCTGAAGGGTAAACCGATCCGCCACATTTGAGGCGATGGAGCTCATATAGATGTGGGGCAATCCAAAGGGGGATATCCGCTTCGGCCCCCGATGTTCGAGGAAATTTTCGTGATAGGTTTCCATGAGGTCCATATTTTCGACGCCGATGCCCAGAATGGCCCCAGCGCTAAAGGAATCTACATCCCTTATGCGATACTGCCCCTCTTTGGATCCCTCCTCGGTTAGCTCCACCGGTAAATTCGCATCCTTGAGGGCCAACATAGTTCCTGCGACGGCAAATCGGGAGGTCCTTCCCAAATATTTGGACTTCTTCGTCTCGATGACGTAGTCGGAAAGGGCAAAATTCACTATTGGGGCGGCGATCTTGGTCTTATACTGGTCCATGTCGAAACCGGGGAAATCGATCCGCTTGACACCTGATTTTCCCTCCAGAAGGGATTCCCAGAAAGGCTCCCTGCCTATCCCAACAGGGGTAACAGGTCCCAGCCCGGTAATTACCGCTCGTTTAGATATATCCCTTAGACGTCGACCCTTCATCTAACCACCTCACAGCTCGATCTATCGAATAAAACCTTAATTTAATAGAAAAATAGTTCAAAAATCAATTCTTTTTGCAAGGAAGGATAAGCAGAAGAGCGGTCGGGTTGATTTTTCTCGTCCTTGAATCTATGGTATACGTTATCTGTATATGCCTCAATAGCCTGCAGTGTTTTATTGGGGAAAGGATCAACGAATTTGGCCAAGGCCATAGGTTTGTTGTCGGGCGGATTAGATAGCATACTGGCTACCCGCCTTATGCAGGAACAATGGATTCAAGTCCTGGGCCTCTCCTTTCAGACTCCCTTTTTCGACCCTCAAAGGGCCCAAAGGGCCGCAGTCCAGTTGGGGGTTCCCCTGCGCATCCTCGATATTTCCGAAGAGCATCTCCAATTGGTTCGCGATCCGAGATACGGGTACGGAAAAAATGTTAACCCGTGCATCGATTGTCACATCTTGATGCTGAAAAAAGCCGGGCATCTCCTGGACAAAGAGGAATCCGACTTCGTATTCACCGGTGAGGTCTTGGGACAGCGTCCCATGTCCCAGAATAAACAGGCCCTTCAAACGGTCGCCCGGGAATCCGGATATGAAGGACTCATTCTTCGTCCCCTTAGTGCCAAGCTCTTACCCGAAACCGTTCCGGAAAGGGAGGGCAAGGTCGATCGGAAAAGGCTCCTGGATATCCAGGGGCGCTCACGGAAAAGGCAGTTGGAACTGGCAAAACGGTATGGAATAGCTGATTTTCCAGACCCCGCCGGAGGATGTCTCCTCACCGACCCTGCTTTTTCGAGACGACTGAGGGACCTCTTCGCCCATCAAGCCCACGTTCAAATGCGAGACATCGAACTCCTCCGCGTGGGACGCCACTTTCGGCTGGATCAATCCACAAAGGTCGTCATCGGGAGACGTAAAGAGGAAAATGAAAGACTCCTGGAGTTGGCCCGCGGAGGAGATACGGTCATCAGGGTGATGGACTATCCTGGGCCCATCGGGTTGATCCCCGGCGGTTCGCTAAAGGTGCCTGCGGAGATGGCGGCGTCCCTCTGTGTCCGTTACAGCGATGCCCCCGATAATACTCCCATTATGGTCCTCCTGGAAAAGAGCGGAGGGGAGGAGAGGATCGAGTCGACGGCCTGTTCTCAAGAGATATGTCAAGCAATGATCATATGAAGTACGGAAACATCCATCTTTGATGGGAATATGCTTTTCATTGGTGAACACGGTTGTCCCTTCGCTTCAATGCTCTTTGGTCTGTTGCCCGAATTCCCCTTCCCTCACTGAAAAGAATCTTGGACCATTCTAACGTTCGCTTCACTGCAAATCTAAAACTCGCCCTGCGGGCTCAAACAGTTAGATTTGCGAGCGTTTCGCTTCACTAAGAATGGTTATCCAAAATTCTTTAACGTTCCTCCGGGGAACCCGGGCAACAACCGTTTCCGAAATAGTAGCCCGTTTGCCCTCGATGGGTTCCCCACTTCTCCAGCAGACTTCGCTCATGGACAACCGTGTTCCCCAAAAGTCAGGAAACTTCCACATGTTTTCCATTGACTTTTTCACGAGATTGGACTAAATGCCTCATAATCAAGGGGAGAGAACGCCCATGAAGAAGGTTCCCATAAGCAGACAGGGTTATAGAGACCTGATGAAGGAACTAAACCGGCTGAAGAGGGTGGATCGGGTTCAGGCGATGAAGGCCATCGAGGAGGCCAGGGCCCATGGCGATTTAACTGAGAACGCCGAATACGAGGCGGCAAAGGAGAGCCAGGCCTTTATTGAACGGAAAATCCACGATATCGAATCGAGGCTGAGCCATTCGGAAATCATCGACACCGAAAACCTAGCAACTGACAGAGTCGTATTCGGATCCGTGGTTTTTCTGGAGAACCTGGATACCGGGGAACGGGTTAAATACCAAATCGTTGGCCCCGATGAATCGGATGTGAAACAAGGGAAGATCTCTTCAAGTTCCCCCGTAGGCCTAGCCCTCATGGGGAAGAGGGTTAATGACGAGGTGAGCGTTCGAACACCTGGGGGGATGCGAAATTTCGTGGTGATTCAAATTTCCTCGGCTTAGGGGAAATCCCTCTAACCTCCTCAGTTACGGAAGCAGGAGTCATGATATCGGGGCTTCAGTTCGATGCTTGGGACGAACGGCGTTACTAGGGATACCAGGGACGATACGGATACCAGCGGCGATATGGCAAATAGGGATAATCCCACCACCACGGATAAGGCCAGTAGGGATATGGATATTCGGCTTTTTTCTCCTCCGTCCAGAGATGGATCTCCCTGGGAGAAAGCTCTGGATAGGTATATGTGATCTCTCCGATGGGAAGCACTTTGCGCCCTACAATCTCACCAGCAACGGTGAATTCCCTGTCCCTGCGGTATATGGCAGTGTCCAGATAACCCGGATAGCTCACGATAAACCTCCCTTGGCTCTTATCAGATTCCTTGGGCCTTCCCCAGATATTCAGATCCTTCTGGAGTATGATGATCCGCGTACCCTCCTTCAGGTTCTTGGAATCGATGATCACCCCGCCCCAGAGAACAACCTTTCCCTTATAGGCGTCTGGGTCCTTGATTACCTCCTTGAGGCTCAGATCGCGGGTCACCTCCCTTCTTATGCCTTTGGAAATGACGTATACGCACCCCGAAAGGAGGAGAGAAAGAATCGAGGATAAAAGTAGGGGATAAAGATATTTTCTCATCACGGCACAGAACAATCTTATCAAAATCGAGGGGATTTCGGCAATGGCTAGGAAAACAGTGGAGACTGTCAACTCCGACCCGGTTGTTGCCCGGGTTCCCTGAAGGAAGAGACATGGGGTGTTGCGGTGCTGCGGTCATGCGGTGTTGCAGTCGCAAAGGGGGAGAGAGGTTAGAGGTTGGAGGCGAAAGGCAAAATGTCAAAGTTCAAAGTTGGAAACCTCTGAGAGAGCGGGAAAACGAGCTCTTAGCTGCGAGGAGCGATACTTTCCGGAGATCTCGGGTCATTTCGTGAGCGAAGGGGAATTCGGGCAACAGATCGAAAAGCACTGCAGCGAAGGAACAGGGGCGTTCTTCAATAGCTCCTGAGTGGGCCTGCCTTTAAGTCCCCGGGAAAGTATGGTAAAGATTTACCAAACCATGGAATCGAATTGCACCGAGAGGCCTCAGCCATGGGGAATTTCAGGACCCTGAGGGACTATTTTATCCAATATAGATGGCACCTCATTGCGGGGCTAGCCACGCTCCTGGTGGTGGATGGTCTCCAGCTCATCATCCCCCAGGTGATCAGATGGGCCATTGATGATTTGACGAGGGGAGGGATCGTGCGGGCCGATCTGATCAAATATGGTCTCTACATAACGGGAATTGCCCTGTTCATCGGGTTTTTCCGGTATTTTTGGAGGCTGATGATTTTGGGGACGGCACGGAGGATTGAGGAGGCCCTAAGGAACCGGTTATTTTCCCACCTCCAAACCTTATCGCTCAGCTTCTTCCAAGAGACTAAGACGGGAGATCTCATGGCTCATGCCACCAATGACATTGACGCCGTGCGAATGGCCGTGGGGATGGGGTTAGTGGCCATTACCGATGCCATTGTACTGGGAGCCTCGTCGATTGTGTTCATGGTCCTCATCGAGCCGAGGCTGACCCTGTTCGCCATGATTCCCATGCCCTTGATTGCCCTGGTGACCACCCGGTTCAGCAGGCTTGTGCATTCTCGATTCGAGGCCGTTCAGGCCTCATTCTCCAGGTTGACCGAACGGGTCAGGGAGAGCTTGGCAGGGATAAGGGTCGTGAAAGCCTTTGTCCAGGAGGAAAGGGAGAAGAAGAGGTTGGCGCAAATTGGCGAAGAGTATGTGGGGAAAAACCTCCATTTGATCAAGGTATGGGGGATGTTCTTTCCGTTAATCATGCTCCTGGCAAACTTGGGAACGGTCATCGTGCTCTGGCTTGGGGGAAGGGAGGCAATTAGGGGAGCCATCACCCCGGGCGATTTCGTTGCCTTCATGACGTATCTGGGTATCCTCACCTGGCCCATGATGGCCCTGGGGTGGGTCATTAACCTCATCCAGAGGGGATCTGCTTCCCTGGGCCGGATCAACAAACTCCTCAATACCCAGGCTGAAATCGTCGACCTGCCGTCCATACGCCCAGCGCCCAAACTGGAAGGCAGGATCGAGTTTCGAGACGTCACCTTTTCATACAAGGAGGAATTGCCCCCCGCCCTCAAGGGGATCAGCTTCGAGGTCAAACCCGGGGAATTTATGGCCCTGGTTGGCAGGATTGGCACGGGGAAAACTACCCTTTGCAACCTCATTCCCAGGCTCTTTAACCCATCCAGTGGCCGTCTCCTCCTGGACGGCCGGGAGGTTCAATCCATCCCCCTTGAAGACTTGAGGAGAAATATCGGCTATGTCCCGCAGGACACCTTCCTCTTCTCCACCACCATCAGGGAAAATATCGCCTTCGGAAACCCCCGGGCCTCAGAAGGGGAAATTGCGAAGGCTGCCCGAATTGCTCAGATTGATGAAGATTTGAGATCCTTTCCCATGGGGATGGATACTGTTATCGGGGAGAAAGGTGTGACCCTGTCTGGGGGTCAAAAGCAGCGCGTCGCCATTGCTCGGGCCATTCTCTTGAACCCGCAAATCATCATTTTGGACGATGCCCTCTCCTCGGTTGATGCCGAAACAGAGGAGAGGATTTGGGAGGAGTTCGGGGAAACCCTGGAGGGAAAGACCCGCATCATCGTCTCCCACCGCCTCTCTTCGATAAAGGGGGCCGATAAGATCATCGTCCTCCATGATGGGCAGGTAGAGGAGATGGGGGATCATGTGAGCCTGCTCTCCATAGGCGGGATCTATGCGGAGATGTACCGGAGACAACAGATCGAGGAGGAATTGGAGAGGGAAAATAAGCGGGTGAGCAGCCATGCACGTTGATTTCGGATACTTCGAAGGGGACCATTTGGGAAAGCCTTACGACATCAAGTTGATTCGCCGGCTCTTACCCTCTGTAAAACCCTACCGGTTTATCGTCGGCATATCCATCGTGTTGGCCCTCTTCGTCACGGGGTTCGAGCTCCTCTTTCCCTACCTGATAAAGGTGGCCATCGACGACTACATCGTGGTCTCCGCCCGTCAAATCAGCCTGAGCTCGCATGGCTCCTCCCTCCAAAGGACGCTTTTGGATCGATACGGCGGCCTCCTGCTCCCAACGGCTGACCCAATGAGATCCTTTATCCATGCATCCGAGCTGAGGAAGATCGGTCCCCGCGACCTGGCGGCCTTTCAGAGGGCGGGCCTTATCGGTGAGGAACGGTTCTATCCCCTCCGGCCGAGGGGGGAGGTAGAACAGAGGGTGGTGGAGAAATATCGGTCATCCTTCCACCGGAGCGGGCAGCACTATTTTATATCCTACCGGGACATGATGGGACTCAGCCCGGGGGAGATCCTCGCTTTGAGAAGGGGGGATATGCGAGGTGTTGGGGTTATTTCGAGCATCTTTGTCCTCATCCTCGTATTGAGCTTCGGCTTCAACTTCCTTCAAGTCTATGCCATGGAATACACGGGCCAAAGGGTAATGCATGCCTTGAGGATACGGGTCTTCGACCACATTCAGCGGCTATCCCTTTCCTTCTTCGATCGCACGCCCATTGGAAGGTTGGTTACCCGGGTCACCAACGATGTCCAAAACCTCTACGAGATGTTGACCATTATCCTTACCTATCTCTTTAAGGATGTTTTTCTGCTGGCAGGTATCATCGTGGTAATGATCAGGATCAATTGGGAGCTGGCGCTGGTCTGTTTCAGCCTGCTCCCACTTGTCCTCTACATTACCTTCTCCTTCAACAGCAAGGCTCGAGATGCATTCAGGGAGGTCCGCCTCAAAATCGCCAAAATCAATGCTACTCTCCAGGAAAACTTTTCGGGCATAAAGGTTGTGCAAATCTTCAACCGGGAGCGGGAAAACTACAGGAGGTTCGCGGCCATCAACCACGAGAATTACCTGGCCAACATGAGGCAAATTCGTATATTCGCCCTCTTCGTTCCCGTCATTGAAATCGTCGGGACCACAGCCATCGCGCTCCTCATCTGGTACGGAGGAGGAAAGGTAATCTCCAATACCCTGAGCCTGGGAACCCTGGTGGCCTTTCTCTCCTATTTGAGGATGTTCTTTCAACCGATACGGGACATATCGGAGAAGTATAACATCATGCAGTCCGCTATGGCATCAACGGAGCGGATCTTTGGGGTATTGGACACCCAAGACATGATACCGGAGCTACCAGCCCCGAAATCCCCCCCTGAGATTAGGGGGAACATCGAGTTCAGAAATGTCACCTTCTCCTACACGGCGGATGAAGTTGTTCTGAGGGACATCTCCTTCAGCGTCGCCGAGGGGGAGACGTTGGCCATTGTCGGGGCCACGGGAGCGGGGAAAACCTCTATCATAAGCCTGCTGGAACGCTTCTACGATCCTCAAAAGGGCAACATTCTCATCGATGGGATCGATATTAGGGAACTGGAAACGTCCTTTCTCCGATCCCAGATCGGCCTGGTGCTACAAGATGTCTTTCTCTTCGCCGGGGATATCCGCTCCAATATCCAGTTGGGGAACGATAACCTCTCCCGGGATGATATCGAGAGGATTGTTCGGCATGTTAACGCGGACCGGTTCATCCAAAGGCTCCCCCGGGGTTTGGATCAGGATGTGAAGGAGGGTGGATCCATCCTCTCTGCCGGTGAGAGGCAGCTCTTGTCCTTTGCCCGGGCCCTCGCAGTAAATCCAAGAATTCTGATCCTCGATGAAGCTACCTCCAGCGTTGATACGGAGACGGAGAGCCTTATACAGGATGCCTTGGGGAAACTCATGCAAGGCCGAACCTCCATCATCATAGCCCATCGACTTTCTACCATTCAACGGGCCGACCGGATTATCGTCATGCATAAGGGAAGGGTACGAGAAATGGGAACTCATGCGCAACTGATGGCCCGAAAGGGGTTCTACTATAAGTTTTATCGACTTCAACACAAAGCGTAACCCAAATCTCGACAAAATTGTCGAAAAGCTCCCCTTTTGTCGACGTTCCGTAAGCCATCAGATTTCTTGAGAAAATAACAAAAGCCCTCCTTTCCCCTCGACAATCTCGTCGAAGGGGAGAGGCCAAGGGGTCCCACTGTAAATGACATAAAAAACTAATTATTAAATGAAATCAAATAGTTAAGTATTATTTTCCTTTTTGGCACACCCCTTGCTCTCTTGGAGGGCGAAAAACGAATTCCAACAGAAGGAGGTAGAGGTCATGAAGAAGACGAAAACCGCGCTTGTTGTCATTGGAGTCACCGTGGCAGTTGTCCTCGTCGGTGGCTGGGCTTTCGCCCATGGTCCATGGGGCGCAAGGGGTTATGGGCACCATGGATATGGCTCCGGGTACCCTTACTCGAGCCTATCGCCGGAACAGAGGGAAAAGCTCCAAGCCCAGGAGCAGAAGTTCTACCAGGATACAGCTGAGTTTCGCAGAGAGCTCTACCAGAAAAGGCTTGAGTTAGAGGTTCTTTGGGCCTATCCCAAGGCCGATCCCGAGAAGATCAAGGCCAAGCAGAGAGAGGTCTCCGAGTTGCAGCGCCGCATTCAGGAAAAGGCCCTGGAGCACCAGTTGGCCATTCGAGATCTGCTTCCGGAGGAAGGGATTGGTTCAGGGTCATGGTGCCCTGGTTACGGCATGGGCTACGGCGACCATTATGGAAGGGGACATATGTCGGGCCCCGGGCCTGGTTCCAGGAGGGGTTATGGCGGAGGACCTTGCTGGTAGCCAAAAATGATCTCATGGGGTCAGGCTCAGCAGAAGCGGGCCTGGCCCCCTTGTCTTGATTTTTCCCCTCAGTTAGGGTAATCAAGACTAAGGAAATGTAATGAAGACCCGGTTTTTCATAATCCTCTCCATATCCATTCTCATCCTCCAATCTTTATTTGCCTGGGCTCAATCGCCCGGTCAGAGGGGAATGGCGAGCGGGCATGGTCATCCTCCGTGTTGGCTCCCCGATGACCTCCACATGACGCCTGAGCAGATGGAGAAACTGCAATCCATTCAGGGTGGCTATTTGAACGACATCGGCTCCCTGAGGAATGACCTCTTGAACAAGAGGTATGAGCTCAGGGGGCTCATGTCGGACGCTGCATCGAAGGCCGATGATATCAGGGCGAAGCAAGAAGAGGTCTTCGTGCTGGAGGCCCAAATTCAGGAAATGGTCCTTGATTACCACCTCAAGGTGAGGGAGATCCTTACGCCGGAGCAATTCCGGCTTTGGATATCCAGGTATCAGGCAGGCTTTGGACCGGGAGGGAGTCACCGGCATGGGATGGGCATGAGACACCGGTAAAGCCCTGACATAGATCGAAGGATGGCGGAAAAACCAAAGAGAGGATCTCACCGATTACCCATTAGCCCCATCTATCTTGCCCTCATCTGCTGCCTCATTATCGTGCTTTTCATCATCGGTGGTTTCTTCGAGATCGATCGAACGCGAAGGGGCCTCCGGGGAGTTCTGGAAAACCAAGGCGCAACCCTTCTCCGTGGGTTAGAACGCGAAATTCAGAATACTATCTCCGTCATCGATGTCATGGAGGAGGTACCTGGAGGCCATCTCCTCAATATCACGTCGTCGGTCAACTTCTTTGCCCTGGAAGATGTCGTTATCGACTATTTCCTGGAGATTGCGCGAACGGTGGATAAGGAGGAGGCCAGCCACGCCCTTTCCCCGGGAGAATTGAAAAGCCTCGCCCGAGAAAAGGGGCTTGAGGCCATCGAGATCCTGAACGGACAGGCCTCGGGGAAAGACCCCTCGCCCTATGAAGCGCTTCTCACGGGAAGTCGGGAGATAATCATCCTTCCCTTCAAGGGGCCGAAGCCGGATAAGGATGACCGCTTCTCCGTGGCAATCAAGAGGAGAGAGGGGGAGGGGATCGTCGTAGTAAGCGTCGATTACCGAGGGATGAAAAAGCTACGGCGCACATTCGCAATCCAAAACGTCCTGGAAACCGCGGGATTGGGGGAAGGGGTTCAATACGTGTCCATCTTCGACCTCTCCCTTCACGTTATCGCTCAAACACGGAGGGAAGGGCTGGGGAAGACGCGGGATCTTTCTCCTCCCCAAGGCCTTCAAGGGGAAGGAAAACCGAGATCCGAGTTCCGCTCCTTGGCCGATGGGCAGGAGGTTTTGGAGGTTATCAAACCATTACACCTGGGGGGAGAGCTATATGGAGCCATGCTGGTGGGCTTATCCACCCAAGGGATCCGGACAATTCTCTCTTTGTCCAAGAGCAATATCATCATTTCCGTCGGGGTGCTCTTGGCATTGGGCGTCGCAGGGGTAACCTTCATCTACGTCAATCAAAATCGGCATCTCCGTAAGATCCGGGAGATGGAGGGGAGGGTTCAAACCGCCGAAAGGCTCCTATCCCTTGGGAAATTGGGGGCCGGGGTTGCCCACGAGATTCGAAACCCCCTCAATGCCATTGCAATGGCCATCCAGAGGTTGGGGAGTGAATTTCGACCCCGGGAAGAAGAGAGGGAGGGGGAATACCACCAGATTGTCCGGGTCATACGGGATGAGATAGGGAGGCTCAACCAAATCGTCGAGCAATTCGTCCTCTTCTCCAAGCCCTATCGATTGAACCTCGCCCCCTGTTCTCCGGGGGAGATCCTGGAGAACGTCTCAATTCTCTTCGCCGAAGAGGCCAGAGCCAAATCCATAGAAATCCAAAAGGAGATCGAGCCCAAGCTTCCCCTGCTGATGATGGATAAGGGAAGGATCACCCAAGCCCTCATCAATATCGTGACAAATAGCATCAATGCCATGGAAGGAGGAGGCAATCTCACCATTAAGGCGAAATTGGATGGAGGGCATTGGGTGAAGGTTGTGGTTTCCGATACGGGAAGGGGGATTCCTGAAGAGGAGATTGAAAGGGCCTTCGACTATTCCTATACTACAAGGGAGAAGGGTCTGGGCCTGGGGCTCCCCATCGCCCATAAGATCATCGAGGAACATGGTGGCAGGATAACGATAGAGAGCCGGCTTGGAAAGGGAACCGACGTTTCCATATTCCTCCCCGTAAAGGGGGCCTCCGGGGAAGAAGACCATGCGCCCGCAGAGGGTTAACCTACTGATCGTCGAGGACGAGAAACCGCAACGGGAAATGCTTGAGGGATTTCTCCAGCGCCAGGGTTTCTCCGTCTCCTCGGCGGATGGGGGCGAGAAGGCCTTGGATGCAGTCCGGCGAGAGCACTTCGATCTCGTCCTTTTGGACTATAAGATGCCCGGGATGGATGGCCTCCAGACCCTTAGGGAAGTGAAGAAGGTCAACCCGGAGTTGGCCGTGGTTATGGTGACGGCCTATGGAACCGTTGAAACGGCGGTTCAGGCGATGAAGGAGGGTGCGGCGGACTACCTCGCGAAGCCCATTGATTTGGAGGAGCTGCTCCTGCTCGTAGAAAAGGTATCGGAAAAGATCCTTTTGCAGCGCGAGAACAGGGAGCTCAAGGAACGGCTTCAAGAACGGTATCGATTCGATCAAATCGTCTATGCCAGCGGCGAGATGGAAGAGGTCATGAACTTGACCGGCCGGGTAGCCAAGAGTGAGGCCACGGTCCTCATACGGGGAGAAAGTGGGACGGGAAAGGAACTGATCGCCAACGCCATCCACTACTCGAGCCCCCGAGCAAATAGACCTTTCATCAAGGTTAACTGTACCGCCCTTCCGGAAAACCTCCTGGAGAGCGAGCTGTTCGGCCACGAAAGGGGGGCCTTTACCGGGGCCATCCAGAGGCGAATCGGCAGATTCGAGCAGGCCCATACGGGGAGCATCTTCTTGGATGAGATCGGCGATCTATCGCCGCCACTCCAGATGAAACTGCTCAGATTCCTCCAGGAAAAGGAGTTCGAACGGGTGGGAAGCAATCAGACCATTAAGACCGACGTGAGGGTCATGGCGGCTACCAGCAGGGATCTGGAGGAAGGCCTCCGAAGGGCAACCTTCCGGGAGGACCTCTACTATCGCCTCAACGTCATAACCATCTTCCTTCCCCCCTTGAGGGAGAGGAGGGAGGATATTCCCCTGCTCATCGACCATTTCCTCCAAAAATACAGTCAGAAAAATCGAAGGGCCGTTCCCAAAGTCTCGAAGGAGGCCAGGGATCTCCTGCTCAAGTACAACTACCCGGGGAATGTCCGAGAACTTGAGAATATTATCGAAAGGAGCGTGGTCATCAGCAGGGGCGATATTATCACAACCCGCGATCTGCCCTTTCAAGTTCGAGAGGGGCTGGAGGAGGCCGATCTCGGTCTTGAGAGTAGGGATCGATCCCTCAATGACATGCTATCAGGGATGGAAAGGGATCTCATCGTGAAAGCCCTGGACGAGCATGACGGCGTTCAAACCAAGGCAGCCAGGAGCTTGGGAATCAGCGAACGCGTCCTTCGATACAAGATGAGGAAATACGGGCTCTCCTCTTAACTCCCCTAAGTAACCCGAAGGTATTTCGATGATGTCCCGGATGTTTTGATCTGAGAGGTCCGGAAACGCGGGCATTTTGGCAAAGGGGGTTTTGATCTGGTTTCGAATATTTTCCCGTGTCACGGCCTTCTTGCTAGCAAATGAATATGGGGTCAAGTCTTGAATTATCAGTTTTTGACAAACACTGCATTGATACATTGCTTTTGGGTGTAAATTCAAGTTCCGAGTTTGTATCAGCCATGAAAGCCAGGGGCCGCGAACTGATAATTCAAGAGGCCGTTGCCCAAAACCCATTCCGCTCACTGAAAATAATTTTTGACCATTCTAACGTTCGCTTCACTGCAAATCCAAAACTCGCCCTTCAGGCTCAGACAACTGGATTTGCTGGCGTTTCGCTTCACTAAGAATGGTTACCAAAAATTTTTTAATGTTCGCTCCAGGGATATGGGCAACAGCCCGTTAAGACCTGATCCCCAGGAAACTGGAAACGGGGGGCTGACGAAAATGGCCTGTGATTTCTATTTGAGAGGTGCTTTCAAGAGCCGAATAGTATCAATCCACGCGATCCCCTTGCCGTTCATGACGAGATTCAGTTTCACGTTGTCGGGATTTTCCCCCTTTTTCAGGAAGAATGGAGTCTCCTCGGTCGTCCATTCCGTGGTGCCCGTGAGCGGGGTCTGAAGTCCCCGGGAGAAAAACTCACCCTTTCCGGGAAAACGACACCACATCTCCAAGTAAACTTGACCCTCTACATTCTCCGTTCGGAGGCGGGCCCGGTAGACGAGGCGTGCATTCTCAACGTCAATATCTCCTGTCTCAAACAACCGGAAAACTTTAGGCCCCGTTGATGTTACTCTAAGAGAGCCATTGCCATCGCTGGAGATACCCTTGTCAATTCGTACCCCGGACCGCGTGAGGATTCCCTCCATCCTGTCAATGGGAAAATGCTTCAGCTCCACTTCTTCCTTTGACGGGTTAGAACAGCTGACGAGGCAAAGGATCATCCCAATACATAGGCACAGAGCCGAATTTTTCACCCTCATGTTTTCTATCTCCTTCCCCCCCCTGCCACGGATTGGGGCGAATTCAAGATCGAACAGAAATTACAAACCGGAAACCGAGCGCACGTTTACTATTTTGACCTCAGATCGGGAATTGTCAAATTCCATTATTACGTTGATGAGCCACAGGGTTACCCGTTCGAATGAACGGAGGGAAAACAATCAAGTATTTTTCGCAATCCCTTGTATTTTTTTGTTTACAAATAGGTTCGAATAGTATACGAGTATACAGGTATACATTTTATCACGTTCACATGGGAGATCTTGGGACTTTTGACAAAGGCCGTTGATGATGGATATGAAGAACATCAAACTGAATCTAAGCCGGGAAACTCTCGTTGATAGGATTGTGAATCTCTTAGAAAATCGGATATTAACAGGAGAGTTTTTGCCAGGGACCAAGTTGAGCGAGCTGGGGGTTGCCAACGAGTTCGGGGTTAGCCGAGCCCCTGCCCGAGAGGCGTTACAGCGCCTTCAAGAAATGAACCTCGTACAAAAAACGCACAACGGTCGGGAGGTGGCAAAATTCAGTCTCGAGGAGTTTCGTGAAATCTATGAACTAAAAAATGTGGTGGAAGCCTATGGTGCGATGAAAGGAACCCTAAAGGCCAGGGATTCGGACCTGAGAAAAATTGAATCGGTCGTAAATAATATGGCCAAATGTCTTAATTCGGAGGATTTCGAAAAAATTAGAGTCCTGAATTATCAATTTCACGACCTTATGGTTAAGTGTTCGGGCAACCGGAAGCTCATTGAGAACTACCTTTCCCTCGTAAAACAGGTCCGATGGTCGGCGGCCCTCTCCCTCGGTCTGCCCGGCCGTCCGAAACAATCCTTTGAGGAGCATAAGGCCATTTTCGAGGCATTTAAGCAGAGAAGGGCGCAGCACGTGCGAACTCTATTGGAGACCCATTCCGACAACAACATGCACCGCATCCTGTTGCAACTCGAAGAGAAGGAAAAACACAAGAAGTTTCTTCCCGTAAAGGAAAGTGTGGATCGGTAATGGTAATCGGCGCTGAAGCCAGGCTCCAGTATCTTTCAAATTCCGGTTTTCTCCTCACCACAGAGGAAGGGAGACGTGTTGTTATTGACCCCTATTTGACGGATAACGCAGCGGCTCCATTCGGGCCAGAGAGGATTCCACCCTTAGACCTCATTATCGTTACCCATGCGGCCTTTGACCATCTCGGCGATGCCTTTTACCTTGCAAAGCGAGACGGGGCCTCTCTGGTTTGCGACTACCTCGTTCGTCAATTAGCATACGCGGAGGGTTTGTCGAAAGAACAGGTTAAGAGTTGTAGCTATGGGGGGACAGTTAACCGGGGGGGAGTTACCCTCCGAGTATTACAGGCTACGCACACAAGCTATATCGTGGATGATGTTGGGCGTCCGAGCACTGGCATCCCCCTTGCTTTTTTGATAACTACCGCTAAGGGTCTTAGAATCTATCATGCTGGAGATACATGTCTCCTCGGCGACATGAAATTGATAGGCCAACTCTATCGGCCGCACATCGGCCTGATTCCCGTCGGTGCAGCTTCTCCCGAATACGGGAAGGATTTACCGCCGGCCGAGGCGGCACAGGCTGCTCAATGGATAGGGTGCGAGCTTGCAGTACCCATGCACTATTGCGATTCTGAGGATCCCGTTGAATTTTCCGCTGCCGCGAAGATTCTCGCCCCTTGGATGGAGGTTATTTGCATGAAACCCGGGGAGGAGTTGATGCTGTCCGTCATTCAGCAAGGGGACCGTACCACCTTTATCCTGAAAGGCTCATAGGCAACAGTGAGGCTGGTTGCCAAAGGATGAGACTCCACATGAAGGGAGGTGAGGTGGAGAGAGAATTTGGGACATTCATAAGGTTGATCAAATCAAAAAGGAGGGGAAAAAGATGAAAAAGCTTACAGCGATAATATCAGTAATGGTTTTGGGCTTATCTATTGCGTCTTTAACAAAAGCTAAGGAGATTGAGGTCCGGTTTACAGGAATGACAATGACTTCGGGTGCATATATGCTCGGTGTGGGCTGGTCCAATGTAATTAAAAAATATCTGCCCGGTGTTAAAATGACCTGCCTCGCGAAGGGCGGGACAACAAAATTATTAAGGGGGATGGTGGGCGGAGAATGGGAGACAGCATACATTGGCTCACCTCATCTTGAGTGCGCCAGGAAGGGGATATTGCTTTTTGAGAAAGAAAAGGCTTACTCGAAGGAGAGGTATTATGATCCTACCCGAGCCCTTTTTGCTATTGTTACCGGGTGGCAAAATCTTGTCGTTCGAGCTGATTCTGGTATCAACTCCATTGTTGATCTAAAGGGCAAGCATGTTCATTTTGGACTCCCCGGTGGCTTTGGTGGCATCATGACCCAAGCTGCTTTGAAAGCCCATGGCTTGGATCTCGATAAAGGGGATTATAAGGCCATGTATCTCGCTACGAGCCAGGCTATGGATCAAATTCGTGACAAAGCAGGTTTAGATTTCGCGATTGTGTGGGGTGGCATTCCGCAGCCACTTATCGCTGATGTTTCCTTAAAAGTTCCCTTACGTTTAATAAGCATGACAAAGGAGGGATGGGATAAGTTTCAAAAAGAGTTTGTTGTGGGGCCTTACACGCTTTTGAAGACCATTTCGCCTGAAGAGATAAAAGAGGCGTATAAGGGGAGAGTCGTCAATACCGAACCTGTTCACCAATGGACAGTTCCGTTGATGGTCGTGGTACGAAAGGAAATGGATGAGAAACTAATATATGATATGGTGAAGGTATTCTGGGAGCATCTTGATGAGGTGAAAGCGGTTTCAAAGCAACTCGAAGGTCTTACGTTGAAAGGTGCTCTGCAAAATCTATCCGCTCCCTTTCATCCGGGCGCTCTGAAGTACTACAAAGAGATTGGCGCGGTAAAGTAAACACAGAAAGAGGATAGCCACCAAGGACTGTCCTCTTTCTGCTTATTTCCAGGCAATCCCCAAACAACCTAGCATTATTATGGGTTTTTGAGCAACTGATCTTCCCATAGCGATCTATTAGCTTCAAGTCGATGCTGTAATGGTAGGGCTTTGATTTAGATCTATGATTCATCAATCTTAAGAGCGAAATTCTTGTCTTCTGTTTCGCAAATTGCCCTCACTATTTCAAGATTGCAAAGTCACATCTCCGAGGAATGTTATGGAACTGGCGCAGAAATATGAAAAATACGTTGCAGCGAAACGGCATCTCGTTGAAGTGCTGGGAATATGTTTAAGCTTATTCATCATTTTTACCATAATAAGGGGTCAATATTCCGTACCTGTTCAGAGGGGAAGCATACTTATGCTCGGTGCCGTCATGATATTCCTTTCCCGAAGGAGTTTCCCTAAATCACGCATGGTCTGGCTTGATGAGATTGTTAGCTGGTTAGGTATTTTTGCCATTGTCGGCTGCGTCTTATACATATACGCGGAATGGTTCGAAATGGCCCAGTATAGACAGGGGATCCCCAATCGCGCTGATCTCCTTGTCTATATTGTCACCATTGTAATTGTATTTGAGATCACGCGACGGGCTTCAGATCTTTCTATCCCAGTCGTTGCCCTACTTTGTATCATCTATTTGCTTATTGGTCCATATCTGCCAGGTATTTTTTATCATTCATCTATTCATATTGGGGAGATAATAGAAGGCTCTTTTGGTGATACAGGCATTTATGGATTGGTCCTTTCCGTTATGGTAGGCATCATTTATATCTTCCTTATCTATGGGGCTTTTCTTAGGGTTTCCGGTGCCGGAGATGTGTTTGTAAAAATAGCCTATATGACGGCCGGGCGATTGCGTGGAGGTGCAGCACAAACGGCCGTCTTATCGTCGGCGCTATTTGGATCAATTTCCGGCTCTGCCCCGGCAAATGTCGTGGCTACTGGAAATTTTACTATCCCAATGATGATTAAGGCGGGATACAGGCCTGTATATGCCGGTGCGGTGGAAGCATGTTCCTCGACCGTAGGGCAAATTATGCCTCCAGTAATGGGAGTGACAGCTTTTATTATGTCGGAAATAACCGGTATTCCCTATTTGCGTATCTGCCTAGCCTCCATGTTGCCGGCAATCTTATTTACGCTTTCGCTTTTGATCCTCGTTTATCTGGAGGCCAAGAAAAGTGATATCGCTCTTATTGCTCGGGAAGAGATTCCAGTTGTCAACAAGGTCTTTATTCGTCAGACTGCCATTTTGGCTTTTTCATTGGGGACTCTTGTTTTCATGCTCATCAGAGGCTCATCCCCTGCCTTCTCCTGTCTTTCGGGAATCATTGCTCTAATAATTGGGAGCTTTTTTGACAGGGCGATGCGGATGACCCCGAAAAAAATACTTGAGGCACTGAGCCAAGGCGCTCAAGACGGACTTGCACTGTTGGCCATCTGTGCCATACTCGGAATCGTTGTCAACGCAATCAACTCGACAGGCATAGGATTAGAATTCTCGCAGGTAATAACATCAGTGGCACAAGACAATTTACTTGTGGCCTTATTCATAACCATGTTTTCAGCAATTGTTCTTGGACTGGGCCTTCCCACGGTCCCAACATATTTACTGGCTGTTTTGGTGGTAGGGCCGGCGTTAAACAAATTAGGAATACCTCTATTACTAGCCCATCTTTTTGTTTTTTACTATGGTGTTATGGAAACACTTACTCCACCAGTCTGCATGAGTGCTTATACAGCCGCCGGTATAGCAAAATCAAATCCTATGCAAACCGGCTTTGTTGCATGGCGATTTGGTCTGGTCGGCTTTATGATTCCCTTTATCATGGTTTACAACCCTGAAATCAGTTTTTTCACTGAATCTTTTTTTACAGTAATACCCATATTTTTCCTATGCGTGGCCGGGATTCTGGCCTGGGTGGCAGTTGAGCGGGGTTTTTTGCTCCATCGGTTAACTGTGCCATCCCGAATATTGTTATTGTTAATCGCTTTAGCCCTCTTCTATCCCCTGTACTGGGTAAAGATTATTGGGTTCGGAGGGTTGATCGGTATGATTTATGTATCATTTGTAACAACGCGGAAGAAGGCATTGAAGTATGAGCCGATAAATCCTGAATAATTAAAGAAGGGGCGCCCTTGAAGACTTAACTCTTTTGATGAGGAATGCTAGAGTATATGGAGAATAAGAAACATTTTGCCGAAACATTGGTACCCTATAAGGAACTTTTTGAAATAGGCGGTAAGGCTTTGGAACTTGTAGGTGTGCCGAAAGAGGATGGCAAGACCACTCTACATGTCTTACTTTGTGCAGACCTCAGGGGTGTTAGTTCGCATGGCATTCAGAGATTACTCATGTACGTTCCTCGAATACGAAAGGGTTTGATAAACCCCACGCCTAACATCCTGGTTACATCCGTGGCGCCTGCCATGAAGATCGTCCATGGTGACGACGCTTTAGGGCCAGTGGTGGGTACGAGAGGCATGAAGGAGGCGATCGATCTGGCGCGGGAATTCGGGATTGCCTTTGTGGGATGCAGGAACAGTAACCATTTCGGGGCTGCGGCCCCTTATGTCCTGATGGCGTGTGACAAAAAGATGGTTGGGATAGCGGGGACAAATGCTTTTCCTACCATGGCGCCCTGGGGCGGGCTGGAGAAGCTCGTCGGCAATAATCCTTTGGCTATCGGTGTCCCCTACGAAGGGGAACGCCCATTTGTATTGGATATGGCGATGTCCGTTTCCTCGAGGGGCAGGATGCGGCACATGGCCGAAAAGAAGGAGGTTATGCCAGAGGGCTGGGCGGTTGATTCAGAGGGAAGACCGACTACGGAACCGCTCGAGGGGCTCAAGGGGTTCGTTCTGCCGATTGGTTTTCACAAGGGTTACGGGCTTGCCCTGGCAATGGATATTCTGAGTGGCGTATTGACAGGGGCGGGATTTTCTACTGGTGTTAAGTCTCTTCTCCAGCAATGGGAAGAACCGCAGCACATCGGACACTTCTTCATAGCCATCGACCCCAGCCGATTCATGAGTTGGGAAGTCTTCTCCGATCGGATGAAGCAGCTCTGTGATTCAATGAGAAACGCCCGTCGGATGGATTTTACAAGACCGATCCTTATTCCCGGGGATCCCGAGGCACACATCGAGAACCAGAGGCGAGAACATGGGATTCCCCTTGAGCCGGAAGCATTTGAGGCCCTAAAGAGCCTTGCTCAAGGAAAATACGACTACGAGATACCGAGGCTCTAGGGGAAACAAGGTCATACATTCTGAGGCAAGGGGGGTTTACAATAGGATCATGACGACAAGCACGAATTCGCGTTTCAGCGTGGTTATTACGGGACCTCCAATTGCCAACGAGGCGATGGAGCTTCTTCGCAAGACATGTGGCGTCGAAAATACGGAACCATACATGAGCCCTTCAGAACTCGCAGCTAAGCTCAGGCATAACGAAACGGATGGTCTCCTCGTCCGGATGGGCAAAATTACCGAGGAGGTTATAAAGGCTTCAGTGCACCTAAAAGTCATCGCGAAACATGGTACGGGAGTCGATAACATCGATGTTGAGGCTGCCACCGAATTGAAGATTCCCGTCCTGGTAACCCCTTTTGCAAACTACGAATCAGTTGCTGAGCATGTTCTGGGTTTAATGCTCGCTCTGGCAAAGGACATCCCGAGGCTGGATGCCAGAGTGCGGGAAGGCCATTGGGATAAGCCTCGTTATCGGGGGACAGAACTCCAGGGTAAGACTTTGGGGCTCATAGGATTCGGTCGAATCGGGCGTCGCGTCAGGGAATTGGTCGCTCCCTTCCACATCAGGGTCCTCGTCTATGATCCCCTCCTGCAACCCGAACAGTTCCCCTCTGAGGTTACACGGGTAGAGGAGCTCGATGAGTTGCTCAAGAGGGCAGATATCGTCAGCCTCCATTGTCCCCTCACTGACCAGACTCGACACCTGGTTGGCGAGGATGAATTTAAGACAATGAAAGAGACCGCATGGCTTATCAACACCGCAAGGGGGGAAATAGTGGACGAGGAGGCGCTCATCCGTGCTCTCGGAAAGGGAGAGATAGCTGCGGCGGGCATCGATACCTTTAGCGTCGAGCCTCCAGGAGATATCGAGGCCCTCAGTAATGCGGGTAAAACGGTGCTGACCCCGCACATAGCGGGTATCACAGAGGCGTCATTTGAGAGAATGGGCATCGAGGCGGCAAGGAATATCCTGAGCGTTTTGGAGGGGAAAAAACCAGGCAGCGAATGTCTGGTCAACCCGCAGGTTCTGTCGGATCACTGAGCGATAATGTGATGGAGTGGTAAGATCGTTTCCGACTGTCTCGGTTGTCAGTGTTGAAGTGCTGATCGATCTCTCGTGAAAGGAGGTGAGGGCAATTACCAAACGCAGTGAAAGGAGGTGAGATCCATAACGAGGGGAAAGGCAAATACCCCGAACATATCGAAGGATTTTGATTCATGGAAACAAGTGAGCAAAGCCATTTGGCCATGTGGGGGTCATGGCCCGGTCAACTGAAAGGAGAAAAGCGATGAAGAAAACAAGTGTCCTCTGTTTTCTCATATTCTTTACGCTGGTTGTTTTCGAATTTTTCGGGACCACGTCAGTTTCTGCGGTAACTCCAGACATCATGGCAAAGGCGAAAGAAGAGGGAACGGTGGTCTGGTATACCACAATGCCCGGCTCAGGGAGAAAGGTTTTAAAAAAGGCCTTCGAGGAGAAGTATCCCATCAAACTCGAAATGTTTCAGGCTGGGTCTCTCGATATCGTCGGGAGATATCAGGCGGAAATGAGCGCGAACAGGGTCAAGGTTGACTGCATCCACATAACGGATATGGTCTTCTTTCTGGACATGATGGAGAAGGGCAATTTGCTGAAATATGATTCACCGGAGTTTGAGGCCTACAAAGGACTTCCGAAGGGATGGGTGTATCCCGGATACATCGTACCCCTGCGCGTCATGCCGATAGGATCCCTGGTGAATACGAAATCTGCCGATTGGAAATCAATCAAGAGTTATACCGACATGCTGATCCCGAAGTTCAAAGGCATGATTGCAGCTGGAGACGTAGCCACGAGCACGAGAGCCTATATAAACTACTACGGATTGCGAAACAAGTATGGAGTTGGCTGGTATAAGAAGCTCGTGGAGCTTGATGCCCAATATTACGAATCTTCCGAAAAGGCGATGAACAATTGCCTGTCAGGCGAGTGGCCCATCCTCTTCGAGGCCTGGATTTACAAGGATTATGAGTTCAGGATCAAGAAAAAGGCACCAGTTCACAGCATATTCCCGAAGGAAGGGACTGTGGTGCTCGTTTGTCCCAACACCATCATGAAACAGGCACCCCATCCCAATGCGGCAAAGGTTTTTCAGGACTTCCTCTATTCTAAGGAGGGACAGGCCGCGATTGGAAAGGCCATAGGTGTCCATTCCGGGCGAAGTGATATTCCTGCCCCGGCCGGAATGCCGAAGATCAGCGAGATGAACGTCATCAACGTCGACTTCAAGGATGCAAAGGCAAAGCGCAAGGAACTCATTGAGGAATGGCGCAAGATCTCCGGCAGATAGAGAAGACGTACGTGGAGGTCCCGGGGTGTGCATATCACCCCGGGACCCAGCAATAGATCCGTTCCGTTTCAAAGCTTTTTAAGCTTCCCGGGGGATGAATTCAGCGGATGTGAGATGGTCCCGCAACGGGGAGGCTTCATGGATCCCTAAGGATTTATGAGGGGCAAGATGAGAATTTTATCATTTCAAGCGAGAACGTGGAATCTTCCAATCCTCGTTATGCTTTCGGCAGCCGTGGTGGCCAGCTTCTTGGTGCTCTACCCGCTCGGTTATCTCATCTATGGAAGCATGCGAACAGCTCTGCCCGGGGATCCGGGAACATTTACGTTAAACAACTTTGTTGAAGCCTTCACTTCGCACAAGATCTTACCAACGATCATCAACACCTTCATCATCATGTTTGGTACTACCTTGGTGAGCTGTCCGGTGGGACTTTTCTTGGTCTGGATCACTACCCGAACCGATACCCCCTTTCGGCGCTCATTGGAGATCTTAAACATCTTCCCATTTCTCCTGTCTCCATATGTTGCAGGCGTAGCGTGGAGCCTCTTGTTCTCCCCCAAGGTGGGGCTTCTCAATAAATTCTTAGTGAATGTATTAAGCTTGAAGGAAGCTCCAATCGATATCTATTCAATTCCCGGGGTTATCTGGGTACTGGCGTTGTATTACACTCCTTATATGTACCTCTTCCTCCTCGGTTCATTTAAAGCGATGGATCCTGGTATGGAAGAGTCTGCCCGGGTATGCGGCTCAAGCATATTCAGGACTACCCTCAGAATTACCATTCCATTGGCTGCCCCAGCCATAATATCGGGCTGTATAATCGTCTTTGTTCACTGCGCAGGGCAATTCGGTGTGCCGGCGCATCTTATCATGCCTAAAGGTCAATACGTTTTAACGACCACGATCATGAGATTCACTCAGGTTTATCCCCAAGAATACAGCGCGGCTTCGGCAGTGGCGATGTTCCTCCTGGTGATTTCTGCCCTTGGAATCCTTATTCAGCGGAGATTCATTCAGGGAAAGGAATATATAACCGTTACGGGGAAGGCTTACAGGCCGGGGTTGATTCAATTGGGAAAATGGAGATATCTGACATTAACGATCAACATCATCTACCTCATTTTGAGCATTGTGCTCCCGTACGGGACTCTTCTGCTCATTTCCTTTGTCAGTTTCTGGGCGGGGGATGTTAGCCCCGAACTGCTCACCCTTGAGAACTATCGCCTGGTTTTGTTCGAGGACGAGGCAATTCTCAGGGCTATCAAGAACAGCCTTTTCGTCTCGACAGTGGGAGCGTTTCTGTGCCTTTTGATGACGATGCTCGTGGCTTATCTCGTGAATAGAACGAGGATAAGGGGGCGCGGTTTTTTTGATTATATCACCATGCTTCCGGTTGGGATCCCAGGTATGGTTATTGCTGTGGGGCTCCTTTGGGCCTGGATCAGAGCACCTATTCCCATATATGGAACAATATGGATTATCATGATTGCCTTCATTACCCGGTATACACCGTACGGGATGAGGGCTTTTTCTAATACCCTCCTCCAACTTGGCCCGGAATTGGAGGAGTCGGCCAGAATATGTGGATCTTCTTGGTTCAAGACCCTTCGTAAGATCCTCATACCTCTTTTGAAGCCCGGATTTATGGCCGGGTGGGTGCTGCTCTTTATCCTCTTTATGCGGGAGTTATCGACGGCCATCGTTCTCTGGTACTCGGGCAATGAGGTCATCTCTGTGCAACTCTATCAACTCGTTCGAGACGGAGAATTTCCGGCAGTCGCGGCTTTGAGCATTGTGCAAGCGCTCATTATCCTGGGGGGAATCATCATTTTTCGTTTGATTGTGAAGGAAGAGTTCTCCGAAAGAATCCGATGAGAATAAGCAGAAGCATCCACCGCGAACGTGAGAGGGCACCATGGTTTACCTGAAAGTGTTTAACCTGGTGAAGAAATTCGATTCGGTGACGGCAGTCGACAACGTGAATTTCGAAGTGGAAAGGGGGGAATTCCTTACGCTTCTCGGTCCCAGTGGCTGTGGGAAGACAACCATCCTGCGCTGCATCGCGGGTTTGGAGACACCGGATCGAGGTGACATTTATATCGGGGAGAAGTTGGTTTTCTCCACCGACAAGGATATCTTTGTTCAACCGGATAAACGTGGCCTTGGAATGGTATTCCAGTCCTATGCCATTTGGCCGCACTTATCGGTCGCTGATAACATCGCTTACCCTCTCGTTGAAAGGAGATTGGGAAAGAACCTCATCAGGCAAAAGGTGAGGCAAATCTTGGAGATGGTGAAACTATCAGGCTTGGAAGATCGATCCGCTACGAAGCTGTCAGGGGGACAACAACAGAGAGTGGCATTGGCGAGGGCACTGGTTTACGATCCTGAGGTACTGCTTTTCGACGAACCTCTCTCAAACCTCGATGCGAAGCTCCGCATAGAAATGAGGAATGAAATTCGAAATCTGCAGAGTAATTTGGGCATCACATCCATTTATGTCACCCATGATCAGGAGGAGGCCTTTGCCCTTTCGGACAGAATCATCGTGATGAACGAAGGGAGAATAGAGCAAGTGGGGGATGCCGTTTCCCTCTACTTCAAACCCGAGACGCGCTTCGTCTCCCAGTTTATCGGACAGACGAATTTCATAGAAGGTATCGCTGAGAGCGTCGATGAGAAAGGTACCCATATTCGCGCCCTCGGAACGAGAATAGAAATTGGCGGAAGATCGGAGTTTAAGAAAGGGGAAAGGGTTTTCCTATCCATAAGGCCCGAGTACATAAGGGTTAATCCAAGGGAGAAGATGCAAAACGAATTACGTGGAAGGATAGAACAGAGGCAATACCTGGGGTCGTACGGGCGCTTCTACGTGTCGGTTCAGGGGGTTCCCGTTCTCGTGGAGAGGCACGATATAACCGAAAATGATGTCGGTATCCTTCCCGAGGAGGGTGACGATGTCATCCTGGGGTTTGACTCAAGGGATTGTTTGTTGTTCAGATAAGTGGCTTAAGGCAGAAGGGGTCTGAGCGGGAAGCACCGTTATCGTTTGAAAGGGGGTGGTTGACACGAGCAATTAAAGGGACGAACATGGTTTATAAGAAAGGAGGGGAGATCATGTATTACAGCCTTGTTAACCGAAAGCCTTTTGTGAAGGGTTTGGCCCTGCTTGCGGCTACGTTCATTGTTCCCATTCTCATGGCGTCTCAGGCAGAGGCCGTAAAGCCGGAGGGCGAGCTCAGGATTGCGGTTTCGTCCATGGAAAATGAATCCTTCGACCCTTGCTATGGGCCGCCCAGTAATACTCTATGGAACCAGTTGATCTACGATCAATTCATTGCCCTGGATGAGCGTGCTCGGATCGATCTGAATATGGGGGTTTGCCGCGACTACAAGCAGAGTGCTGACGGGTTGACCTGGACGTTTTACCTGCGCAAGGGGATAAAGTTTCACACCGGAGATGAGCTTACTGCCGAAGACGTGAAGTTTTGCTGGGAGCGGGCTCAAGAGCCGTGGGTTCTGGGCCTAGGGGGGCCCACGTTGCGCAAGGTGGTGGATCGCATTGAAGCTGTTGACCGCTACACGGTTAGGATTCACCTGAAAAAACCTTATCTTTTCCTCTGGTCGATCTTCTCGGGAATCTATCAGGAGGGGTTTATCTATCCGAAGAAATACGTCCAAGAGAAGGGCAATGAGTACTTTCGTAGAAATCCCGTTGGCACTGGGCCCTATAGGCTTCTGCGTCACGAAGTGGGAGTGAGTATGGAATTCGGGGCCGTGGAAGGGGAACACTGGCGGTGGGGAATCCCCAAATATAAAAAGATCACTTTCACCATCGTACCTGAGGCGAAGACCCGCATGGCCTTGTTGCGGACGGGCGAGGTGGATATAGCCCCCGTGCCCCGGGATTGGGCTCCTCAGCTCAAGAAAGAGGGTGTCGAGGTCGCCATGATGCCCTCCCAGGCATCTGTATTCATTGGGTACCATAGCCAATGGCGCTCTGATAACCCGCTTTCTAAGAAGAAGGTACGCGAGGCCCTGGATTTGGCCATCAACAGGCAGGAGATTATTGACCACGTTCTGGCAGGATTCGGGGAGCAGACCGGAATTCCTGCGCCCTGGTCAACCCTCGCAGCATACATGAAGCCTAAGATGGCGAAGCCATTTCCCCATGATCCAGCCCGGGCGAAAGCCCTGCTCAAAGAGGCTGGATACCCGAACGGGTTCGACATTACGTTGATGGCCTGGTCGAGGCCCGGCATGGCTGAAGGGCCCAAGATGATTGAGGCCATAGCAGGCTACTGGAGCACCATTGGCGTCAGGTCAAAGATCGTGCCCATAGACTATGGGACCTGGCGCAAGAAATGGAAAGAAAACCCTGACCAGGGGTGTGTAGCCGGGTGGTACTGGGTAGGCTCCCGGGTCTGGCCTTTTGCCATTGTTCGCGCTCTTTTCGCATCGGATGGTACGATAACATATTCCAAGTATCCTGAGGTGGACCGGATGATGAAAGAGGTGGAAACCGCTTCGACTGAGAAGGCTTTGAAGGAAGCCCTCTGGCGGTTGGCAATCCACATGCAGAAGGAGCACATTAACGGAACGCTATTTGAGTCCGCGGTACCCTTCGGGGTCTCCAAAAAGGCATCGGGCTGGTTCCCTGGGGTAATGCCTTATACGTGGAACTT
>Ga0209636_10001030_pt1 | contig 27817 bp, 24 predicted proteins | sample DeeMarSWOR152_54_FD_187464 | JGI IMG/M metagenome (GOLD analysis project Ga0209636, IMG submission 187464) | Marine sediment microbial communities from White Oak River estuary, North Carolina - WOR-1-52-54 (SPAdes) (version 2) | ecosystem: Environmental > Aquatic > Marine > Intertidal zone >...
TCATCCGCCCAACCGTGGTTGCCCCCCTGATATGGGGTGACATGGAGACGATGAGGCCCGTGGTGTCTATAGGTGATTCCTTATTCATAGTACTCAATAGTAAATGGCAAAGATTGTATCAGTGAGAAATCCGAAACGATACCAAGTAGTTTCAAGTTTCCAGTTTCACGTTTCAAGCAACTGATGCTTTGCATGCCGAAACAGATGCACCAGCGGCCTGCGGGATGGACACACGTAGTCACAGCACCCGCACTCAATGCAGGCAAACAGCCCCTCCCTTTCTGCCACCTCAAACCGATCCCTGGCACAGTAGAGGGAGAGGACCCCAGGAAGGAGGTTGACCGGGCAGACCTTGACACAGAGCCCGCAGTTGATGCACTCCCGGTAGTCCCCGACGAGCTGTATCTCATCTTCCTTTAAGGCAAATACCCCGTGGATGTCCTTGGTGATGGGGACACTAAGGTCATACTGAGCCGTTCCCATCATAGGACCTCCGGTGATGAGTTTGGCGGGCTCCCCGGTAAACCCACCAAGGGATTCGATGAGGGTGCTGATTTGAGTGCCTATTCTGATCTTGACAACTCCCCGCTTAGCGAAGGCCCCTCCCCCCACGGTAATGAGGGTCTCAACCGGGGGGATCCCCTGGATGCTTTTGCCAACTGAGAGGACTGTGTCCATATCGTAGACCGCTACCCCCACATCCCGGGGATGTCCATAGGGAAGCGGCATCTCCCTGCCGAGGGCTGCCTTGATAAGGGGAATAGGTAAACCCACGGGGAACCGGTGGCCATCGAGGGAGATCATGGTGACCTCCTCCTCATCCCCTGCCACGATCTCGGTGAGCTGGGAGGAGGGGGAGGTCTCTTTGTCCACCACAAAGACAGTCCTCTCGGCACCGGTAACACTCCTGAGGGCAGCGATGCCACCTGGGAGCTCCTCGTTGGGGCTGCCTGCAAGGTATCGGTTGACCAGAAGCGATGGCTCCGGATCAATGGCTGCAATGAGCAGGGTGTCGATTCTCCTGACCACCCTCCTTCCAGTCAAGGCCAGATGGGTCTTGGGCTGGTCAGGGGGCAGCAGGTCAAAGGCTAAGGGGATGGGGAGCATGCCCTTGAGGACAACCCCTGCCCCCTGGATCCTGGTGATGATCTCAGGAGGGGAGAGGGAGATAATGTCTTTCTCCCCTGGAGGCTCTATCCAGGTGTCAGCCCCGTCAGCCTCGATGACAACCGAGGGAAGGAGAGCGCCCCGGTGATCGAGGTGCTCCTCGATACCTACCACCTTCCCTGCGATAGTGGCATGGAGGGGCAGGGAAGTGCTATCCTCAGCAGCCCCAATGAGCTGCCCCACCTTTACCCGATCGCCACGAGAGACCACTGGCCTTGCGGGCTCCCCGATATACTGCCGCAGGGGCAGGATGACCCGCTTGGGCAGGGGGGCTTCAACCGCATCGAAGGTGGGCAGCTTCCCTGGCAGCTTTATACCCTTTAAGAAAAGGCCCATGGCGGATTCCTCGAATTGACAGGGAAAAAATCTGCCCCTTCATACCCCAGGGTTGGTTGGTTGTCAAATGGATTTTGGGGAAAAGGTTGGTATTTCTTAGGCATGGGAAATCCTGTTGACTGGGAAGCAGAGCTATGATTCAATTCTTACGCGTTGGGGAGAGTGCTGCTCTTCGGTCCAGGAGCTGAAAAATGAAATTCTACTTCTACATAGGGTTGGTGATAGTTATAGGTTCTGAAAGTCTCCTTTTTGCAGGAGTTAAGTGGGTAGGCAATTTCTTTACGCCGCTTGTCTGGACCGGATACATCCTGCTGATTGATGCAATTGTATTTAGGATTAAGGGGAAGTCCTGGATAGCTGGCAGGGGCAGCACCTTCTTACGTATGATCCCGCTTTCTGCTGGATTCTGGTACCTGTTTGAATTCTTCAATTTATTCCTCAAGAATTGGCGTTATGAGGGACTGCCAGGAGTCTGGGTAACGGCGATCGGGATGACATGGGCATTTGCAACCATAGGACCAGGACTATTTGAGACTTCGGATTTGCTTGAGAGTATTGGGGCATTCAGGGTAACGACGCGGAAATTCGAGGTTCCAAAAGGCGTACTATACATCCTCATTGTCACAGGAGCGGCATGTCTGATCTCTATCCCTATCACTCCTCCGAGGATAGCCACATACCTTGCCATCCCCCTCTGGGTCGGTTTTATCTTCCTCCTAGATCCCCTCAACGCCATAAGAGGGCGGAAATCGATTCTTAAGGAATGGCAGGCAGGTAATTTCCAGAGGTTTTTCTGTCTCTTTATTGGGGGCCTTATCTGTGGATTCCTGTGGGAGTTTTGGAACTATTGGACCCCCACCAAGTGGGTGTATCAGCTGCCGTATGCAGCTGGACCTAAGATCTTTGAGATGCCATTACTTGGATACCTGGGATTTCCCGCGCTGGCCCTAGAGTACTATGCTCTATACAGCTTTGTGCTGAGATGGAGAGAATGAAGATCCTCGCATTAATTGGTAGCCCCAGAAAAGGGGGAAACACCGATACATTAGTTGGACACATATTGAAGGGCTGGACATCCAGGGGGCATACATATGAAAAACTCTACCTCTACGATCATGAAATATGTCCCTGCACCGATTGCCGTAAGTGCAAAAGAGGAGATTGTGTGTGTACGCTAAACGACGGGATGCAAGAGATCTATCCAAAAGTGGAAGCGGCAGATGTGATCATCTTCGGGACACCGATTTACTGGTATGGTCCTACGGGAAAGATGAAGCTCCTTATTGACAGATTGCGGCCGTTCATTGCAACGGGAAGATTAAAGGGGAAAAGAGCCCTTATCGTAGCGCCTTCGGAAGAAGGACCAAAGGCCTGCGGTCCTCTCATTGAAATGCTTCGGAGGTCGTTTGATTATTTGGGGATGGAATTGGCAGGCAGGGTCCTGGCTAAAGCGTACGAGAAAGCAGAGGTTGCGGAAGACCAGGAGGAGTTAAAAAGGGCCTATGACCTTGGGACTTCGCTCGGCTCATCAATTGGGTGAGGCAGGCAGAAGCAGGGCTCATTTCTCGAGGATTTTTACACCGGGAGGAGGTGAAAAGGAGAAGAATTCCTCTCCGAATCGATCTCTTTCCTCCCAGTCTGTGAGGAGGAAACGGGTCAGTCCCCCTATGTTGTTGTAGATATCCACCTGCTCAATAGCAAACTCTCCTTTCAGTACGATCACTTCCAGGTGATCAATCTCCTGCCATGGTGGCTCTGGCTTAAGGATAAGATGGTAGATATTGGTTTCAGGTCTAACCTGAAGGGTGATCTGGAAACTCGCCTCTGTATCCTTGAGGCCTCTTAGGATGTCACTGAGAAGGCGTAACTCCTGTCCAAGCTGCTCGGTGGGGTATTGGTAGACCTCCTTCTCGAGGGGAAGGTACCACCAAAGTGTCTGTCCATCAGTGAGGAGTAGTTCCTCTTGGGGGGAAGCCTGCTCGAGGCGCAGAAAGTGGGGGGGCTTAAAATAAAGTCTTCCCCTGGCCACATCATGCCTCTCCGTTTCCCCTAACATGGCCATGGTCTTACTGATGGCCTCCCTGGTATACGTCGCTGCCAATCCCTTAGCATTCCCGTACTTGGCCCTGATACCTCCAATAACTGTTGATAGGGTATCGTCAGGGAGCGCCTTCCCCATGGAGATAAGGCCAAGAAGAACGCAGAGGGGAGTTATGAGGCGATATCTCGAATTCAAAACGGTTCCCTTCTCCTCAAAACCTCTCGAGGCCTGATCCCGTCGGAGGGACCAACAATGCCATCTTTCTCCATGGCCTCAATCATCCTGGCAGCCCGGTTATAGCCGACCCTGAGTTTCCGCTGGACCATTGAAATCGATGCCTGGCCTGTTTGCAGAACTAATTCCACTGCATCCTGATATTTCTCATCCTTATCCCCTCCCACCTCTTCCTCACCTTCCTCCTCTATGCTTATATCAGAAACTACAGAGCTGTCATACTCTGGTTTCATCCGCGCCCTTAAAAAGGAGGCCACTCTCTTAACCTCCTCTTCCGAGACGTAAGCACCATGAATTCTGGTGAGCTTGGCTACGCCAGGCGGCAAAAACAACATATCTCCATCTCCTAAGAGATGTTCGGCTCCCATTGTATCGAGGATTGTCCTCGAGTCAACCCTGGATGAGACCTGAAAGGAGATCCTGGTTGGGAAGTTGGCCTTGATGATGCCCGTGAGAACGTCAACGGAGGGCCTCTGCGTGGCAATGATCAGATGAATGCCCGCAGCCCTCGCCATCTGGGCAAGCCTTGTCAGGGACTCCTCCACTTCCCTGCTGGAGACCATCATCAGGTCGGACAGCTCATCAATTATGATGACGATATATGGGATATGCGCATCCGTCCTTCTACTTGCACCAGGCTCAACCGGTGCCATGTCCTTTCTAACCTTTCGATTGTAGACCTCTATATTCCTCACGCCTTTGTCAGAGAGGAGGGTATATCGTCTTTCCATCTCATCAACAGCCCATCTGAGGGCCTTGGTTGCCTCTTTTGGATGAGTGACTACGGGGTGTAAGAGATGGGGGATGTCTTGATACGGTGCAAGCTCTATTCTCTTTGGATCGATCATCACAAATCGGACCATTTCTGGAGAGCACTTGAACAGGATACTATTTATCATGGCACTAATGGATACACTCTTCCCCGTCCCCGTAGCACCAGCAACCAACAGGTGTGGCATCTTGGTGAGATCAGCGATCGCTGGTTGACCTACTATGTCCACCCCTAAGGCAATTGTCAGTTTGTATGGAGAATCACGAAAGGACTGGCTAGATAAGATCTCCCTCAGAGTAACGAGTTTCCTCTTATTGTTGGGTATCTCTATCCCTATGGCTGATTTCCCTGGGATAGGTGCTACAATCCTGATGTTTGATGCCCTCAGGTTAAGCGCGAGATCATCAGCTAGAGACGCCACTTTGCTTATCTTGACACCTGGCGCCGGCTTGAACTCATACATTGTTATTACCGGGCCAGGTATGATCTCAACCACATCACCCTCAACTCCAAAGTCCCTTAGTTTTCCTTCGAGCCGGAGCGCGTTCATTCTCAGGCTCTCTTTCTCAATCTCCGTATCCGAGGATTTCGGGATCTCATCCAGAAGATCCAGGGGAGGGAGCTTGAAATCACCGGCCACACTCATAAAGGGAAAAAGCTCTTGCGTTGATTTACCCAACCTCTCAGAGGGGGTTTCGACAATGGTCATCTCCCTCTCCCTTGCCCTCTCAACCGTCTTGACTGCCTTCTTTCTCTGTTTTGCCCTCCTTCTTCGTTCTACGTATTTAATCCATTTCTCTTTTGTATAGAGGGCAACATTTGAAGCCACGAGCCACATCCTATTGAAAAGGCCGCCAAAGGAAAATCGGGTGATGACCATAAGGGAGATAATAAACATGGCGAGAAAAAGCGTATACGCCCCGAAGTAGTTGAGTATCTTTATACCGAGACTCGCACTATGCGATCCAAGGAATCCTCCGCTAATCATCGCGCTGCGATAAGGTGCGCCATCGGGAATGAAAAGGGACAGCAGGGCGGAAAAGGATACTACAAGGAGGACAAGGCTTATCGATATCCATATTGACTCGGAAGGGAGCCTTCCCCTGAAAAAGGACAAGGATAGGAAAAGGAGGATGGCCATGGACCAGAATGCTGAAAGGCCAAGGAGTAAAAAGAGGCTACCGGCGAGATTGGCCCCAACAGCCCCAAAGAGGTTCTTTGCCTGCATTACAGACCCCGCCCTTTCCCAGAAAAGCGGATCTTGGGGATGGTAGGATAAAAGGCTTCCCCCGAAGATAAGGGTCAAGAGCAAGAAGATTAGCCCCCATACCTCTCTTTTTATGGGATACTGAGATGATGCCTTAGACACATGTTATCCTTTCTTATTTTAGGATCCTGCCGTGCAGCACAATACCACGCAGGATCAACGTTTCTTATTGAAAGTGCCGTCTTCCCGTGCACGCAGGTTTTTTCCTTGTCGGGAACCCGCCCTCACGTAGGCAACTCAGCATCTCTTAGCAGCGGGGAGGAGGCATCCTTTTCTGAAAGAATTGGGTCTGTAATAGGCCACTTGATGGCTAGGTCTGGATCATTCCATCTTATTGTCCGCTCATACTCCAGTTCATAAAAATCACTACATTTGTAGAAAAATTCCGCCTTATCACTTAAGACGCAAAAGCCATGCGCGAAGTTCGGGGGAATATAAATGGTCTTTTTGTTCTCAGCAGAGAGTATTGTCCCGAACCATCTTCCAAAATTTGGCGAAGACCTCCTGATGTCCGCGGCAACATCGAACACCTCGCCATACAAAACCCTGACTAACTTCCCTTGTGGTTTTTCTATCTGATAGTGAAGCCCCCTTAGCGTCCCCCTGACGGATATGGATTGGTTGTCTTGGACAAACCTAATGTCAATACCTCCGTTGCTGAATTTAGCTAGATGGTAGGTCTCCATGAAATATCCCCTATTGTCGGGAAAGAGCTCTGGTTCAACTATGATAACTTCTGGCAGAATAGGGGATGGGCTAAAGATCATTGATTGCCCCGTAAGGTTCTCTTGCTCCCTGCTCTATCGTCTAGTATCTCCAAAAGGTACTGTCCATATGGACTTTCTTTCATATTCGTGGCGAGCCTCTCCAACTGATCGGTGGATATGTACCCCATCCGGTAGGCGATCTCCTCAAGGCATGCGACCTTTAATCCCTGCCTCTGTTCAATGGCGTGGACGAAGTTAATGGCCTGTACCATGGATTCATGGGTACCTGTATCGAGCCACGCAATACCCCGGCCCAACTTCTCAACCCTCAGTTGATTCTTCCTGAGATAGGTCATATTGATATCAGTAATTTCAAGTTCCCCCCTTGCCGATGGCCTGAGCTCAGAGGCAATGGAGGAAACCTGGTTGTCATAGAAATAGAGGCCGGGGACCGCATAGTTTGACTTGGGAATCATGGGCTTTTCCTCAATACTAATCGCCTTTCCCCTGGAGTCAAACTCAACAACGCCGTATCGTTCCGGGTCGCGTACCCAATAGCCAAATATAGTAGCGCCCTTATCATTGTTTGCCGCTCTCCCCAAGGAATCGAGAAAGCCGTGCCCATAGAAGATGTTGTCTCCCAAGATGAGGCAGGAGGGGTGATCACCAATAAATTCCTTTCCTATGATAAATGCCTGAGCCAATCCCTCTGGTCTTGGCTGTATTGCATAGGTGAAGGAGATACCAATCTGGCGGCCATCACCTAACAACCTCTTGAAGTTGGCGGTATCCTGTGGTGTGGAGATAATGAGGACTTCTCGGATACCTGCAAGCATAAGAACAGAGAGGGGGTAATAGATCATGGGTTTATCACAAATGGGAAGGAGCTGTTTGCTCACTGATATCGTGATAGGGTAAAGACGAGAGCCAAAGCCGCCTGCTAGGACAATACCTTTAGTAGTCTTCTTAGTCATGGCGTTTTCCCCGATATTTTACGCGGTATCTTCCACTTTCGATATCCTCTACCCAGGCCATATTATTGAGGTACCACTCTATGGTCTCCACAATACCCTCCTCAAAGGTTACTGAAGGTTTCCACTGAAGTTCATTGTGTATTTTAGATGCATCAATTGCATATCTTCGATCGTGCCCGAGCCTATCGGGGACATATTCTATGAGCTCTCTCCTTGGTCTTGCGCCCGTTAGCCCCAGCCTCTTATCCAGATAATCACAGATCATCTCCACAACGTCTATATTTCGCTTTTCGCAATTTGCCCCAATGTTATATTTTTGACCTGGCTCTCCTCTTTCGAGCGTGGCCAGGAGGGCCGAGCAGTGGTCTCCCACATACAGCCAATCTCTCACATTTTCACCATCTCCGTACACAGGTAGGCTTTTTCCCTTGACGGCATTGCTAATCATAAGAGGGATGAGCTTTTCAGGAAACTGGTACGGGCCATAGTTATTAGATGAATTGGTGATAATGGTTGGTAGAGAATACGTCCGGTAATAGGCATATACGAGATGATCTGAGGCTGCCTTACTGGCCGAATAGGGGCTGGATGGATTGTAGGTGGTTGTCTCCGTGAAGCAACCCTTATCACTGAGAGAACCGTATACCTCATCGGTGGAGATATGGACAAAGCGTTTCTTGGTTATATCCGCCGTGGGATCAAGCCAGAATTTCCTGGCTGCCTCAAGGAGACAAAAGGTTCCAAAGATGTTTGTGTGCAAGAATTCCGCCGGCTTATCAATGCTTCTATCCACATGTGATTCAGCGGCAAAATTTACCACCCAGTCAATATTGGACCCTCTAAATATGGCCTCAACCTTCTCCTTGTCGGCTATATCGCCTTTGATAAATTGATACCGAGATGGTGCATACCTCCTCTCCACATCAGTAAGGTTGGCAGGGTTCCCGGCGTAAGTAAGCTTATCGAGGTTGATAACCGTAGCCCCTGGGTGGTTCTTTAAGATGTGCCTGACGAAATTGCTGCCAATGAAACCACAACCTCCGGTGATAAGAATGTTCATCATAGGTCCTGTTCGTTAATCTCCCTCTATTACCTTATCGAAAATCTCAAAGGCGGCGCACAGGGCCGGATTATCATCGGGTACGGTAACGATTGGGTTGCCGTTCATATCGAACTCGTAGAGGAGGTCATCTTTTGGCATGGTGCCCGCAAGATTCAGTCCTTGTTCCACTATTGCCTGTTGTAAGGAACCGGCTAGACCATCCCGCGCCTGATTTACTATTAGAAACCTCTTTACTGCCCTTACCTTCAGCTCATCCACTAAAGTATTAATCCGGCCGGCTGCATCAATCCCCCTTATGGAAGGATCAGAGACGATAAGAAGAACGTCGACGTTATTTGTCGTCAACCTGCTAATGTGCTCCATGCCCGCCTCATTATCCATAACCATATATGGGTAGTTGTCTATGAGCCTTGCTAGATACATGGATAAGAGGTGGTTGGCAGCGCAGTAACATCCAGCACCTTCAGGCCTACCCATGGCAATAAGGTCGAAACCTTCTCCCTCAACTACTGCATCTGCCAGCTTCATCTCCATAAACATCTGTTTGGTCATTCCGCGTTTAACTACCCCTTCCTTCATCTCCTCTCGAGCAGTGCCTAATGTTGCCCTCATGGAGACACCAAGGACCTGATTGAGGTTGGTGTTTGAATCAGCATCAACCGCCAATATAGGGGTTTTGCCCTTTTGAACCAGATACCTGATTAGGAACCCGGCAATGGTAGTTTTGCCCGTCCCTCCCTTACCAGCCATTGCTACAGCGTATGGCATCTCTTGCCCCTGTCTAATGCTCTAAACGGTAGTCTCTTATAGCGTCAGTGGCATTTTAAACGATGATCGTATTGCTGTCAACGGCGGATAGTCATGACATCGAGGTCCATATTTTCCCCTTATTCTTGTCTTGACTTTTTTTCCTATTAGGGTAAGTTACTTATCACTCAATTCAGGGCATCCTCTTACCTTTTCTAAATAATTGAGGAGATTGCATGAGCAAGAAAACTGATCAAGTTAGAAACGTAGGCTTGATAGGCCATAGTGGTTGCGGAAAGACATCGGTGGCAGAGGCTATCCTTTACGATAGCAAGGCGATAAAACGATTGGGGAGGGTAGATGATGGTTCCTCCAGCATGGATTTTGAGCCGGAGGAGATTAAAAGGAAGGTAAGCCTCGGCACAGCTTTTCATCCCTATAGCTGGAAAAATGCGAGGTTCAATCTGATAGATACGCCGGGCGAAAATGATTTTCTTTCTGATACCAAGGTATGTCTCCAGGCAGCCGAAGGGGCCGTTGTTATTGTAGATGCCGTTGACAGTATCAAGGTGGGCACCGAGAAGGTTTGGGCCTTTTCAGAGGAATACAGTTTGCCCCGGCTGATATTCATTAACAAACTGGACAGGGAACGGGCTGATTTCTATAAGGTCATAGAGGAAATTGAGAGGACATTTTCCATACAGACAACGCCCATTTACCTGCCGATTGGAACAGAGAGTGACTTCACCGGAGTGGTAAACCTCATAAGCTTAAAGTCCCATTTGTACAAAAATGATGGCAGCGGTTCCTTTAGAGATGGAGATATCCCAGATTCAATGGGTGCCAAGGTGGATACATGGCGGGAAAAGATAATGGAAAACATCGTCGAAGCGAATGATGATATTATGGAGAAATACCTTGATGGGCAGGAGCTCACTCCAAAAGAGCTAGAGGAGACCTTTATAGAGGGTGTCAAATCAGGCATCGTGGTGCCCGTTGTTCCCGGCTCTGCCATTCTCAATATAGGCATTGGCCAGCTTCTGGACGTAATTGATCAATCAGTGCCTTTTCCAACTGAAAGAGGAACGGTAAAAGGGCATAGAATGGACGGTGAAGAGGAGATGCGATTTGATGCCGTTGATGAGGCCCCATTTTCAGCCATTGTCTTCAAGACCTTAGTAGACCCCTTTGCGGGGAAACTCAATCTTTTCAAGGTTATGTCTGGAAAGGTAGGTTCGGAGTCCAGCATCTTCAATTCAACAAAGAAGGCCAAGGAAAGGTTGGGCCAGCTTTTATTAGTCGAGGGCAAAAGGCAAACCCCCATTGAGTCAGCACATGCCGGTGATATAGCTGCGGTAGCCAAGCTAAAGGAGACTAGGACCGGCGACACCTTTTGTCAGGAGGACAATCCAATCGTGTTTCGTCCAGCGGAGCCATTTCCGCCAACGATTTCCTTCGCTATTGAGGCCAGGGAAAAGGAGAATGAGGATAAACTTTACTCTTCGCTGGCCAGGTTGGTAGAAGAGGATCCCACCCTAAAGGTAGATAGAGATCAGTCAACCTCTGAGATTATCCTGTCCGGCACAGGCCAGATTCACTTGGAGAATACCAGGGATAAGCTGAAGAGGAAGTTCGGCGTCGAAATCGATCTGAAGACCCCCAAGGTCCCCTATAGGGAGACGATCAAGAATTTGAGGGAAAAGGTAATCTATAGACATAAAAAACAGACTGGAGGGCGCGGCCAGTTTGCCGAGGTACATTTTGACATATCTCCTCTAAAAAGAGGGGAGGGCTTCGTGTTTGAAGAGGCTTTGGTGGGGATGAATGTGCCTAGAAATTTTGTCCCAGCTGTCGAGAAGGGCATTGTAGAGGCAATGAGGAGCGGGGTTTTGGCAGGATATCCGGTTGTAGATGTAAAGGTTCGGTTCCATGATGGAAAGTCTCATGAAGTTGATTCTTCTGAAATGGCCTTTAAGATTGCAGCTTCGATGTGTTTTAAAAGGGCCGCCCAGGAGGCAACACCTATCCTCTTAGAACCGATTATGCACATGGAAATAACCGTTCCGGAAGACGTTATGGGAGATGTAATAGGTGATCTCAACGGCAGGAGGGGAAGGGTCTTAGGCATGGATAGCAAAGGCAAGGACCAGGTCATAAGGGCTGAGGTGCCGTTGGCTGAGGTCTTGAGATACTCTTTTGATCTGACGTCCATGACGGGAGGCAGGGGTAGTTTCCAGATGAGACATTCCCACTACGAGGAGGTTCCTGCTCAGTTGGCGGGAAAGATCGTTGCTGCCTCTCAGGAAGAGGGAAAGTAGAGATGGTCTGTAGATGATAAAGGCGGGCGTATTAACTATTAGCAACAAAGGATTCAGGGGCCAGCGAAGGGATACATCTGGCCCCTTGATTGCTGAGATATTGTCCAAGGTCGGCTACAGGGTTGAGAAGCAAGATATCGTCCCTGATGACCATGAGAAGATCGCGGAGTGTTTAATCGATTGGGTTGATAATGATGGCCTCAGACTGATTGTGACAACAGGGGGCACTGGTGTGAGCCCAACTGATGTAACTCCTGAGGCTATGCTCAAGGTAATCAAATACCAGATACCCGGTATGGCTGAGGCAATGAGGGCCTCAAGCCTACCAAAGACACCTCATGCCATGCTTTCCCGAGCAATGGTAGGGGTACGAGGGTGCAGCCTGATCATAAACGTACCAGGAAGCCCTGATGGCGCAAAGGAAAACTTGGCTGTTGTCTTACCGGCTCTGAGCCATGCGCTGGCCAAAATTGCCGGGGACACCAGCGATTGCTCTACAAGATAGGAGTCTACCGGCGTTTTGAGGGGATAAAGCCAAGATGGATATGGTTGTCTAGGAGATACTTTTGAAGCTGGGTGTAACGAGAATCTGGACAACTGCCGCAAAGGTCCTGCTCGTTATGGTGATGATACAAAACCGCCCTTCCTTCAAGAAGAACATTATATTCTTCGGCGATTTGAAGGAGCTGACAAAACGCCACCCATCCTCAGGCATTCCGTCGGTAAAATGGCTGATCGTAGCATCTGGCTCCATCTTTCCAGAGAAGGTGAGAAATTCGATTGAATAGTTGGCTGTATGAAACACAAAGGATTTTTCACCCTTCCCCTCCTCTCTCTTAACTAAAGATTTACCAGGTAATTTCCCTTGACTCAGAATATCCCCACCCCTATACTTCCTCCGACCTGAGGGGCAAGATGAAAGGTTGAGCCTCCTGGCAACATCAAGGAGGATCGCTCGTCCTCCCATGAGGCCAATGCATGAGATATACAAGGCTGACTCTATTTCTGGTGGTTTTCTTCGCGCTTTCCCCCCTTGTGGTTGCAGCGGAGGATTCTCATCAAGGGACCCACGAGCACATCAACTTGGGTGAGATCCTCTCCCTTTATAGTGCCATTCCGTTTGTCGGGATATTGCTTTCAATTGCCTTATTGCCGCTATTCGCACCGGAATTCTGGCACCATCACTTCGCAAAGGTCTCGGCCTTTTGGGCATTATTTATAGCCATACCGCTTTTGATTTCCCATAGAGGCGTAGCCCTCCACAGTTTTCTTCATGTCCTGATAGCAGATTATGTCCCCTTTATCATACTCCTGTGGGGTCTTTTTACCATTTCCGGGGGGATCTTGCTGAGGGGTACATTGAGGGGAACCCCTATGGTAAATACCTCTATAATTATGATAGGAACCATTTTGGCATCCTGGATGGGAACAACTGGAGCGGCTATGTTACTTATACGGCCGTTCTTAAGGGCTAATAGTCATCGAAAAAACAGGGCATTTATGGTGGTTTTTTTCATATTTCTTGTGGCTAATATTGGTGGAGCACTGACGCCAGTGGGCGATCCTCCCCTTTTCTTGGGGTTCTTGCATGGTGTTCCGTTTTTCTGGACATTTCATATCTTGCCCCATATGTTACTGGCCGTCTCGCTATTGGTGGGTATCTATTTTGTCATTGACAGCTACTATTACAGGAGAGAAACGCAAGGCTACCAAATGGACGAGGCAGAAAAGGAGCCCCTCAGCTTAGCTGGTGGCTATAATCTCATATTTTTGGCCGGGGTTGTTGGCTCCGTCATAGTCAGTGGATTGGTAGATTGGGGGGAAATAAATACCCTTGGTGTGGTCAGGACCCTTCAGGAATGGGCGAGGGATGGTTTTATTATCCTCATGGGCATCCTCTCATTGGTATGTACCGCTTCCCAGATACGGGAGGATAATGCATTTACGTGGTTTCCCATTAAAGAGGTGGCGTATTTATTCGTCGGCATATTTATAACAATGACCCCGTGTCTCCTACTCCTTCTTGCAGGGAGCAAAGGGGCGCTCGGTTTTATTACCGGCACCGTGAGAGAGCCGTTTCACTATTTTTGGATTACAGGGGTCCTCTCAAGCTTCCTGGATAATGCCCCTACCTATTTAACCTTTTTCACCAGTATCTTGGGGAACTTTTACCCGGGAACACCTGAGCCAATAGCTGTCTCACGCTTAATTTCCGAAAATCCCACATACTTGATGGCTGTTTCTGCTGGTGCGGTTTTCTTTGGGGCTAATACCTACATTGGAAATGCGCCCAATTTTATGGTTAGGTCTATTGCGGAAGAGGCTGGCACACCCATGCCGAGCTTCTTTGGCTATATGGTGAAGTACTCGATTGTCTTTCTCGTTCCTGTCTTTATCATTGCAACCATCGTATTCTTCTAGCGTAGGCCTTGAGCAGTGAGCCGTGAACCATGGACTGAGAGGCAAGTTACCTGGAGGGGCTTATTCCATAAGGTCTGGTTCAGGGCCCGCTTTTTTGGACTTCTTGAGGACCTTGATATCGGAGATGCGGGTTGAGGGATATTGGCCATTTCTATCTTTCTCGATATACTTCACCATATCCCAGATTGTGGTAAGGGCGATTGAGGTACCTACGAGGGCCTCCATCTCGACGCCAGTCATAGCCTCAGCCCTTACCAGACAGCTGGCCTCAATGAAGTCCTCGCCAATAGAAAAATCCAGCTCAACTGTATTTAACGGTATCTGATGGCAATGGGGGATCAAGAGGTAGGTCTCTTTGGCCGCTTTTATGGCTGCTATTTCGGCAACCAAAAGGGGGTCTCCTTTTTTGATCTGATTCTCTCTTATTCTTTTAATTGTCTCCGGTGAGAGGGTTATTCGGCCTGAAGCCAGCGCCTCTCTCAAAAGGACTCTCTTTCCGGTAATATCGATCATTCCCATGGTAATGTGGGAGTTAGGTCAAGATAGCACTGCTACCAGGGGTGCATTGCGGAAGGATAGGTGAATCTGATGGCGAGCCATTAGTTCTCACCATCTTTAGGCTTGACAAAAGGGATCTTGAAGAACTTAATGCCCTCTTCCTTTAGAATTTCCTCCTCTTCTGCTGTAGCAGATCCCCTTATGTTTCTCCTTTTTGCTACCCTGTAATGCATTTTCAAGGCCTCCTTTGCGAAAGCGGTTCCCACATCGTCGAAGTTATCTCTTACATAGGCCATTACGTCCATTGCCAGTTTCTGATAATCAGCCCTAGCCTCCTCTTGCGCCTCCTGTCCATGGCTACTCTTGATTGTTATTGCAGAGAGGACTCTCGTTATATCTGTGTCCTTACAGAACGGGCACGTGATCATTCCCCTGGAATTCTGATCGTTAAGTGATTCAAGGTCTTTGAACCAACCCTCAAAGCTATGCCCGTGAGAGCACTTGAGATCAAAGGCAATCATTGTGCCACCAATCTCCTCCTTTTACTGGGGATGAACGCGCGTTCATCCAGACATGTTTAAAACTAACACGCCCATGCTTTGCTGTCAATAGTCCCACAGGCCTTTTTGAAGGTTTTCTAACCTAGGCTTTTTCCTTGACACACACGTGCCTCTATCCTTATACTCGCGCACAGAGGAGTTTTCATCGGTTATCCATTCCCTCGTCTAATGTGGTCCGGAGAAAGAGGGTAGTTGCTATCTGCCAAGATGTCCGGATCTTCGGTCTCAGTACTCAACAAAATCGCAGCGGCCTTGATGTTTTCCGGAGAATACTGGATCAGGGATGGTTTAGTACCGCGTGGGGAGGGAAAAGTATGCGGAGTGTAGACCTGCGATCTGACACTATTACGCGACCGACGCCGGCGATGCGCCGGGCTATGGCTGAAGCAGAGGTCGGAGACGATGTCTTTGGCGAGGACCCAACTGTGAGACAGTTAGAGGAAATGGCAGCGGAACAGTTAGGTAAAGAGGCAGCCTTGTTTGTCGCGAGCGGTACGATGGGCAATCTAGTCAGCTTGCTAGTACATTGCGGTCGTGGTGACGAGTTTATCCTTGGTGATCAATCCCATACCTTTTTCTACGAGCAGGGCGGATCGGCCGGACTGGGCGGCATTCATCCCCGGACAGTTCCAAATCAACCCGATGGTACAATGGCTCTGCATCACATAGAAGCTGCTATTCGGCCAGACGACATCCACTTCCCTCGATCACGGCTAATCGCAGTGGAGAACACGCATACCCGTTGCTACGGCAGCCCTCTTGACGTCGATTACATGCAGGTCGTGGGACAAATAGCACGCCGTTACGAGATGAAAGTGCACGTTGACGGCGCACGGATTTTCAACGCGGCAAGTGCCCTGGGGGTGGAAACACGCGATCTGGTTGCTGATGCCGATTCAGTTACCTTTTGTCTAAGCAAGGGTCTGGGGGCACCGGTAGGTTCAGTGGTGTGTGGCACTCGTGATTTCATCGGTGAAGCGCGGCGGGTTCGGAAGGTGCTGGGGGGCGGTATGCGGCAGGCGGGCGTGCTGGCAGCTGGTGGGATTGTGGCGCTCACACAGATGCTTGACCGCCTGGCGGATGATCACGCCAACGCCCAGAAGCTGGCGGAGGGTCTTGCTGATATAGATGGCCTATCCATTGATCCCGAGCGAGTGAAGACCAACATTGTGTACGTGGAGGTTATGCCTTGTGGCACGACCTGGCAATTACTACCGGAACGGCTCAGCAGCGAAGGTGTAAGACTGTTAGCTACTGGGCCAAACCGGCTGAGAGCAGTCACCCATTATCATATAACGTCGGATGATATTGAATACGCTTTAGGCGTGTTCCGTGAGGTTTTGGGCTAAACCTCGCGCTTTTTTGAGTTGCTCACACCACGATCCCACTTTCGGCAAAGATCTTATAAGCCCCTTTACCTACCTGCTTGTCAGTGCGAAACACCTGGTGACAGTGAACTCATGGCAGGCCCGATACAGGATCAGCTTGATTACTGGGGGATGTACGGTTAACTGCAACCTTTGAGGAGAGAAGAATGAAATTATGTTCAAGGCTCGTTCTGATAGTGACCTTAAGCTGCATCATCAATCCGCCCGTATGGGCGAAGAAAGGTGTAAATGAGGCTGTGGTAAAAATATACACGGTATATAACAGCTATGACTACGATGAACCGTGGCAAATGTTAGGCCAGAGACGGCGCAGTGGTTCTGGCTGTATTATCAGGGGAGGGAGGATCTTAACAAGTGCGCATGTGGTAGGAGACCAGACATTTATTCAGGTAAGGCGAGCAGGGGAGGCAAAGAAATATACAGCTGAGGTCGAGATAGTGGCTCACGAATGTGACCTTGCTATTCTCAGGGTAAATGGTGGTTCATTTTTTTCCGGCGTTGAGCCGGTCGAGATCGGTGACTTGGCGGAAGTTAGAGATAAGGTTGCAGTGTACGGTTTTCCGAAAGGCGGCGATGAGTTATGCATTACTGAGGGAGTGGTTTCCAGGATCGAGCACCATGAGTATACCCACAGCAGGGCCTATTTGGTAACTTGCCAGATTGATGCCTCCATTAATCCAGGTAGCAGTGGAGGGCCAGTAGTCAAGGAGGATAAACTGGTTGGGGTGGCATTTCAGTCAGCGGAGTCAGGAGAGAATATCGGCTATATGGTTCCGGCCCCGGTCATTAATCATTTCCTCACAGATATAAGAGATGGCACATATGATGGAATACCAGGCCTTGGAATATCCTGGCAAAAAATGGAGAGTCCAGACCTGAGACGCAAGTTTGGTATGACGGAAACACAGAGCGGAGTGCTGGTAAATAGAATTTATCCCGGTTCCCCTGCAAAGGGGATATTGAGACCAGAAGATATAATCCTCTCAATAGATGGCGAGAATGTTGAAAATGACGGGACAATAGAGTTCAGGAAAGCCGAGAGGACCTTCTTTGGATACGTAGCACAGAGGAAATACATTAATGACACAGTTACATTGGGAATTTTGAGGGAGAATAACCTTATGGATATGGTGATTAGACTATCGAGGCCTTTGCATTTCTGGCGACTTGTGCCCCATGAAAGGTATGATGTGGCCCCGACATACTATATTTTAGGCGGGCTGGTCTTTGAACCACTAACCTTGAACTTCTTGAAGACATGGGGGAAGTGGTATTACAACGCTCCACTCCATCTGGTAGATTACTACCTTCACGGAGAGCCAGGGGAAGACCAGAGAGAGATAGTTGTCCTGGCTAAGGTCCTTGCGGATGAAGTCAATGTGGGCTATCACAACCTGAAAAATAGGGTGATTTCCTATGTTAACGGCAAGAAGATCTCTACCATGGAGGATTTAGTAAAGGCCTTTGAAGAACATGAAGGAAGATACCACGTCATTGTGGATGAACGGGGTTATAAGATGGTCTTGGACAAGAGCAAGGTTGACAGAGGTGGTCAGGGCATTCTGAAGAAGTATAAAGTTAATGCTGATAGATCAAAGGATTTGGAACGCTGGTAAAGGCACTGCCAAGACAAAGTTCAGGTATGCTGAAATCATTATCAGACCACCTTCACCGAGTAAGATCCTTTAGATGATCGTCATTTAACCTTTGAAACGACATCCTGCATCAGGGTATGGAATGTGGCGCTGATGTGGCCGATATCCGTACCAAAGAGCTGAAAGCGTACACCCCTTTGCTTCAATCTATTCGACTGCTCTACCGTCGGAGGGTTGACAGCCGATAGCACGGGGACGCCCCTCTTATTTGCCCCCTGGACGACAGCATCAAAGGCCTCGGCGAGCTTGGGATGATTGTAGTCATAGAGGAGATTCAACCCCAGCGAGAGGGCATAGTCAGTTGGTCCGAAACACACGGCATCGATCCCCTCCACTGAGAGGATGGCCTCCAGGTTCGGAAGAAATTCCTTGTCCTCCAGCAGCGGGATGACCATGGTCTCTTCATTGCTCTTTGTAATAAACTCCTCCCAGTTAAACTCCCCGCACCGGTATCTCGCTGACCTGACTGTTGGATCGGCACCGCGTATGCCCCTGAGGGGAAATCGCGCATAGCTGACCGCCTTTTCAGCCTCCTGCCTGCTGGCCACATGGGGAATGACAACACCCTGTGCGCCAGCCTCGAGGGCATTTCGAATGTAGTGCTCCCTGTTTTCCTTGACCCTGACTATGGGGACGATATTGCTGGCCTCTGCTGCCCTGATGAGGTTTTCGAGGGCCATATCACTGCCAATGGGGGCGTGTTCTGTGTCGATAAAGACGAAGTCAAAACCGCTGTAGCCCAGGATTTCAACCAGAATAGGGCTTCGGCTCATCACTGCCACACCACAGACCACCCTGCCCTCTGCAAGGGCGTGTTTCAGTAGATTGTCTCTTGGCATCATCACTCCCCTCTCACGATATTCCGCAGCTTCCCGATACCAGCAACCTCCACCTCAACCATATCACCTGGCTTCATCGGCCCAATGCCCTGTGGTGTTCCAGTGGCAACCACATCGCCTGGACAGAGGGTCATGCACTGGGAGAGGTAGTGGAGGATGTGCTGGATACTGAAGACGCTGTTTCTGGTTGTATCGTGCTGCACAACGGTACCATTGAGGTGGGTAGTAAGCACTAGGTCGTTTGGATCGAGTTCGGTGACAAGGTAGGGCCCCAGGCAACTAAAGGTGTCGAATCCCTTCGCAAGGGTGAGATCTGCGATGTTCTTGCTCACAATAGAACGCTCTGTGACATCATTGAAGCAGCAGTAGCCCAGCACGTGATCCAAGCTCTCCTCTTCAGGGATATCCTTCACCGTGTCCTTGATCACAACTGCCAGCTCACCCTCGTAGTCAACCCGCTCGGCACCCCTCGGGATGACAATGGCATCTCCATGACCAATGAGGGATGAGGGGGGTTTGAGGAAGAACTGGGGCCTCTCCGGGATGCGTGCCCCGATCTCCTCGATATGCCTACGATAGTTCAACCCGATGCAGACGATTTTGGTGGGGATTACGGGCGGAAGCAGCTTCACATCGGCTAATCTATGACGGGTCGCCGTCTCCCGATAGGTACCGAAGGGCGAGCCATCGATGACGGCTACCTCGTCCCCTTGAACAACCCCAAGGGATACATCTCCCCCACAGTCGAAGCGTGCAAACTTCAATCGATCAGCCATTCTGGCAGCTCCTCGGGCTTTTTCCCCACAAACGTACAGCTGTAAGGACAGGTCTCGCAGGTGCCCTTAAACCCCGGTAAGGTCGGTTCACCCTTGATTGATTCCACCAGGGAGATCGCCTTCCTCACCTTCGCATCCTCACCGCTGATCACCAGGACCACGGCACCGGCAGAATCTCCCACCCCGCCTGATGCCACGTGTCTTGCCTCCACCCCAGCCAGTATCTTGAGCGCCTCGATCTCCGTCACAACAATGCCATTGGGGATGCAGAACATGCCGAAATCAGCGCCCATGGTGTAGTCGAGCGTCTTGGCGCCTGTCCAGGCTGCTGCCTCTTTGACGGAGGCCACCATTTTCTCCAGCCCCACGGGGAAGATGTACTTAACCCCCTGGGATATGGCCGTGCCGTAAGTGGCACCTATGGTTCCACCGTCAAATCCAGAGGTGATCACACCGACATTTCCCTCAGGATCAATCGCATTTGCCCCCTTGATCAGCACGGTCTCTATATGAAAGTCTTCTAGGGCCTCGGGAAGGGTCTTCGAGGATCTCTGTCCTTTATAGAGTATGATGGGGAAGGGGGTTCGTTTCGTGTCATCGGTCACACACAAGAGCCTGTGTGAGTTGGTGCCTGCGGTGAATTTCTGAGGCTCAAGCTCCTTCATCCCACACAGCTCTTGGGCTATATAGCCATTTGTGGTGCCCCCGTTGAGGACGATGTAAGCCTCCTGCTTCGCGAGCTTGATCTCTTCCATCGCAACAACAGCCTTCGCAATTAGCCTCCTTGACTCTGCTGGTATGAGAGTAAATGCTGCCTTCATCGCACTACTTCCTCTTTCATTACGGGAATGGAGAAGGTTGCCGGTGAGTTATATAGCTAGGTATTTCTATATTGTCAACGCCAAAATGCCGACCGGGCGTTTTTCAACCCTCCGGTTACCATTCAGCACCATTCCTTCTGAGTGAGAGTCGACGCTGAAGCAATTCTTCAATACAGATCTTGAAGTGGGGGCATTTTTTTTCTATTATTGATCTCAACCTAATCCCTTTAAAGATCAGTCTGCTGAAAGGAGAATGGATGAACGAGAACCTCGATAAGGAAATGAACGAGCTCAGGCGAGAAATCGCCGATGAGCTGAGGCACCCAGAGAGAAACGAAGATATCCATCGCCGTAAAGCCTCCCTTGAGTTCAAATCCAGCGGAAAATTCCTGATTCTCGGGGGCGCGGGTATTCTTGTTTTGGTGGTCCTGATCACTATACTTTCCGGTGGCGGCCATAACCTCTCCACCGAGGCACTGAGCAATATCCTTATCAGAATTGATCATCTTGAGGAGAGACTGGCGCGCCTTGAAGGCGTAGTGGATAGAGTAGACCTTCTCGAAAACCAGGAAAAGCAGCTCCAGCAATCTCTCATAGAGACGGATAAATCAAGAAGACATCTGACACAACGGCTTGATGAACTGACCAAACGGTTTGACACGGTGCAAGGGGAGAGGGCCCCGGTTGCAGGAAGGGTCACAGCCCCAGCCCGTATTCAAAGGAAACCGATTTCACTGGGCAAAAGGCGCTACCACGAGGTCCGCGCAGGGGAAAGCCTCTACAGGATCGCCCGGCGATACGGCATGTCGTTGGACGAACTATGTCGTCTCAACAATATAACCCCAGACCACGTCATTCACCCGGGCCAGAAATTTCTGGTAGCTCCAAGTACCAGTCAGTGAGCACTTGAAGCCTTGCTTGTCTTAGTTTCTCGTCTGCACATCTATACTTAGCCGCGCAGCTCGCCGTTTGCTTTTTCGCTTGACGTTTGAGAAAGCCGTGCATTATGATCCTGAGTGATGGTGGCCCGGCTTTGCTCGCGGGTCGGCTTGGCTCTGAGGAAAGATTTCCTTTGCCAGAGCAGTGACCTTAAGCCTGGGACCATAATAGAAAATTTTAGAAAGGAGGTTAGTGCCTTGGCAAACGGGACGGTAAAGTGGTTTAGTAACAAAAGGGGCTACGGCTTTATTGAGCGGGAAGACGGTCAGGACGTATTTGTCCACTACTCCTCCATCAACGCGTCCGGATTCAAGAGTCTTAGTGAGGGTGACAGGGTGAGCTTTGATATTGAAGAGAGTGACCGCGGACCTGTGGCCAAGAACGTCATCAAGCTCTAGTTTACTGCCATACGGTTAGAGAGGGCATCTCGTCCAGGTAGGATGAGATGCCCTTTTGTGTAGACGTGTCCATAGTATGGTGACTTCTATAATGGATTTTTCCTGTGGAGGGTTGGGATTCACGCGAAGACGGCTTCCACGAATTCCCTCGGATTAAATACCTCAAAGTCGTCAAGGCCTTCCCCGGTGCATATGTAGGAGATAGGGATACGAAGCCTGTGGGAAATACCAATGACTGCACCACCTTTGGCAGTTCCATCCAATTTGGTCAGGATAATATCCGTCACTCCAAGGGATTCAGTGAATACCTGGGCCTGGGCAATGGCATTCTGACCAGTAGTCGCGTCCAGGATGAGGGTAACTTGGTGGTAGGCCTCGGGGAGCTGTTGGCCAGACACCCTTTGAATCTTCTTCAATTCCTCCATTAAGTTCGATTTCGTATGAAGTCTGCCAGCAGTATCGATGAAAATCTTATCTATCTTCCTCGCCTTAGCAGCAGCTATAGCATCGAAGACAACTGCCCCGGGATCCGCTCCCCTTTTCTGACTGATTACCTCTGCACCTACTCGATCTCCCCAGATCTGCAGTTGCTCAATAGCAGCAGCCCTAAAGGTGTCCGCCGCCACCAGCACTACCGCTTGCCCTTGGCCGCGAAGATAATAGGCCATCTTCGCAATGGTAGTTGTCTTTCCCACCCCATTAACGCCGATGAACATGATTACATAGGGGGATCTAGAAGCTTTCTCTAGCAAATTGGATGCAGACAGGCCTTGGCTGGCATCCAAAAGGGAAATCATCTCCTCCTTTAAGATGTTCTTTACCTGCTCCGGTTTGTCGAGAGAGTTCTGATCTACCCTCTGTTTTAGCCCATCCATCAATTGCACCGTTGTCTCTACACCAATGTCAGAGGTAAAGAGAATCTCCTCAAGGTGTTCTAACAGTACTGGGTCGACCGTCTTCTTGCCTATGAGTAACGTATTCAGCCTGTCCGTCAATCTCGTTCTCGTCTTTGACAGCCTATCCCACAGTCTTCCGGCAGGCGCCTTTCCGCGAGAGGGCATCACTGATAACCCTCCAGATCTACAGACACAATCTTGGACACACCACTTTTATCCATGGTCACGCCGTACAGCCTTTCAGCTACTTGCATGGTCCTTAGATTATGGGTGACCATGATTACCTGGGACGACTTTCTGATCTCCCTCAAGAGGTCATTGAACCGATCTGTATTGGCCTCATCCAGCGGCGCATCCACCTCATCCATGATAATAAATGGGCTTGCTTTAACAAGGTAGATGGCAAATAGTAACGCCGCAGCGGCGAGGGCCTTTTCCCCGCCAGATAGGAGCCCCATATGAACCAGCCTCTTTCCTGGGGGCTGTACTTCGACCAGCACACCGGTCTCTAAGGGAAGGGTTTCATCGATTAACCTTAGCCGGGCCTTGCCCCCGTTAAAAAGGATGGGAAAAACATCCTTTAACTTTTCATCCACCTTCCTAAAGGTAGAGAGAAATCTCCGCTTTGAAATTCGGTTAATTCTCCTGATGGCATTATTAAGGGAATCAATGGAGCAGAGGAGATCCTGCTCCTGTGCCTTGATAAATTCGTACCGCTCTTTTAGTTTCTCATAATCGTTGATGGCCAGAAGATTTACCTCGCCAATTCGCTCCTTAATGCGGGTACTATCCTTGAGTTTTTGCTCATAGTGAGGTCTTGAAAAATCCTCATCCAGATATCGCCTATGCTCCCTTGTAAGATCGATCCCCATATCCCTGTTAACCTGGGACAAAATGCCCTTTATCTGGAAGTCTACTTCCGCCTCCCTTAACCTCTCCTCGTTAATCTCTTCTCGTATCTCCCTTATCCTCTCCCGTAAAAGGGCTGCCTCTTTCTCCTTTTCCCGCAGTCCTTGCCTCAGGATATCATAGGTTTTTTCACTCTCATTGACTTCGTCCTCAAGCCTCTTCTGCTCTTGATAACTGACCTCTAATGCTCCCTTCACCTCCTTCTGTTTGACGAGAGAGCGCTCATATTGAGTTCTATTTGATTGTTTCTCCTCTTCAACCTTGCTGATTCTCTCACCCATGTCAGCCACGAATTGCTCAAGCCTCCCCTTTTCTCTTAGTAGACTCCTCTCTTCCCCGTTGTCCTGGTTATACTTGAGCAATATCCGCGAGAGTTCTTCTTTTGAGTCAATGACCTTATTTTCCAGCTCTTCAGCTTCGGCCTCTCTCTCTGAGACAACTCTTTGCACCTCTTCTTTCTGCTTGTGGCACCTTGCTAGTTTCTCCTCAAGGCTCGCGAGGCGGGAGCCTTTCTCTTTTCCTTCCTGACTTAGGGCTTCTAATTGATTAAGCATGTATTGAGAGTGTGTTATGAGTTGCTCTGATTCGTTTTCCAGTAGAAATATGTCCTTCTCTATCGCTTCACTTTGTTTCACAGACCTTTGTTCCTTACATTGTAGTTGCTCGATGAGGCCGTTTAATTTGGCTTCATGGAAGGCAATATCCCCAATTTCTGATTGCAGGGCACCAATGAGTTTCCCCTTTTCCTCGATCTTATTGCGTAATTCTTGTTCCTTTCGTCTTCTCCTCAGCAGCCCTATAGAATCCTTCCCCAAGCTCCCACCAATAATAATACCCCTCTCATCCACCAGATCACCTTCTGGCGTAACCAGAGTTTGTTTACTTTTGCCATTCTTCCAGGCGGAGAGAGCCTCAGACAGGCTGTCTACCAACGCAGCATTACCCAGAAAGGATTCTATTACCGACTTAAATCTGTCGGGAACAGAGATGTGGTCTCTCAAAAGCGGAAAACCATTATGCTCGCCTATAGCCTTGCCAGGGGGTCTGTGAAGTTTAAACTCCTCAAGCGGGAGAAAATAGCTTCGGCCCATAGCTTTAGATCGCAGATACTCAACGGCCTCCTTACCATCCTCGTGCCTGGCCACGATCACGTATTGCAATCGTTCATCTAGGACTGCCTCGACAGCTGCCTCGAATTCGGGCTCGACCTTGATGAAGTCTGCCAGCACTCCTAAGACCTTACCTCCCGCACTAGTCTTTGGCCCGTAGGTATTCATAACCATCTGAACACCTGACCTGTAACCCTCGTAGTTCTCAATAAGGTTCCTGATGGTCTCCAATTGAGCACGAAGCAGATTCAGTGCTGAGTCTGCCTTTGATTTGAGAGTCTCCTTTTCTCTCCTAGCTTCTCCTAACCCTTTTGCCCTTGCTTCCTGCTCTCGTATTGCTCTCTCAAGGGAGCTTATCTGGTTCAACGACTCCTGCCGTTCCCCCTTTTTCTCGCGCAACAAGGCCGATAGTCTCTCAAACCTCTGCGTGCCTTCCTTGGACTCCTTTTCAAACTCGTTCTTTCTGATCGCTACCTGATTTGTCATATCAGATAGATTCCTTATCTCGCCTGTTAATCTTGCCTCCTCGGTTGCCAACTCAATGAGGTGGGACCTTTCTTTTTCCAATAGATCCTTTATTGTATCCAACTGGTGCACGGTATCTTTTAGGCTCGCCTCACCATGGGAATGAACTGATGAGATCTCCTGAAGGGATTTCTGTAGTTCACCCACTCTGGAGCTGATCTTTTCAATCTCAGATTCAAATTCCTTTGCTTTCTCTCTTAGCTCATCCTTCTCTTTGCTCAGGCTTATATCGGCCCGACGGCATGTTTGCTGATCAGCCGACAGGTGTTGGAGGGCGTCCTCACTTTTTCTATATTCCTCCCTGAGGGAAAAGGCGGATTCCTTAAGAGCAGACAGCGTCTTCTCCTTCTCCACTAGTTCCCTGTTCTTTGTCTCGATAGCGTGTTCGGATTCAGAGAGGAGGTCCTCGACTCCCTTCTCTTTAGCTATGAGCTGTCTAATGGCCTTCTCCCTTTTGGCCTTCTCTTCTTGTAATTCCTCATAACTATGTGCGGACAAGACAAGATTCAAGTGACGGATCTCAGAGCTTACCTCTTTGAACCGTCTGGCCTTTCCTGCCTGTCTCTTCAGGGAATTCATCTCCCTTTTAATCTCAACGAGGAGGTCTTCCACCCGCCTGAGGTTCTCCTTTGTCAAGGCTATCTTTCTTGAAGATGCCTCTCTTCTGGCCTTGTACTTTGAGATGCCAGCTGCCTCCTCCAAGAGCATCCTCGTGTCTTCTGGCTTTTGCTCTATTAGGGAACCGATCTCTCCTTGGGCAATGATGGAATATGCCCTGTTGCCTAATCCGGTTCCCATAAATAGATCATGGATGTCTTTTAATCTGCACGGTGAGTTGTTGATGAGGTATTCACCTTCACCGGAGCGATAGAACCGTCTAGTAACGGATATCTCGCTTGTACCCTGGGGTTCGATGCCATTTGCGAGTGTTAGGGTTACCTCAGCCATACCCAGGGGCCTCGAAGGACCTGCGCCTGAAAAGATCAGATCCTCCATCTGACGGCCCCTCAGCTGCTTCGGGCTTTGCTCACCCATAACCCACCTTATGGCATCAACTATATTACTCTTCCCGCAACCATTAGGACCGACAAATGCACTGACTCCCGGTGGAATCTGGAGGTTCAATTTGTCCATAAAGGACTTAAAACCCTGCATATAGAGGTTCTTGATTCTCATCTTCCCTTATCTCCCGAGCCCTGCGGATATTATCCATAACAGATATCAGGATAACTGTAAAGACTAAAATACTACATAATGTATATTTAGCTTCCTATCTTGCAATATATTGTGGCACTGAAAAAACCTTGACAAGATGTCGTTTAAGTATCTAATATGACGGTAATTATTCCCATCTACGGTAAGCGTAACACGCTTAGCTTATGAGGGCAAGGTTGGTGAGAAAAACCGCAATCCTTCTTACATTCCTCTTCAGCTTCCTTTCCCTATTTGCCTATTTGGTCCAAGGACAAGAGAGAGACACGTTGTCTATCTCCTTAGTTCAGGAGGCTACCGTCAAGAAAATTCAAGGCAGAGAGGTCATATGTGAGCGCTATAAGGTAAAAAAGGGGGATTACATATGGCGACTTCTGCGCCAGAGAAGATTACTGCAGAGGCCAGATCTCGCTGAGCTGCTCTCCCTGCTAAAAGGCATGAATAGATCCCTGACAAATCTTGATCTGATTCATCCCGGACAGACCATTTTAATCCCGCTTAACATAATACCAGTTAGGGGATATGGTGAGGGGGAGGAGTTTTTCAAGGAATCAATAATGGGTATCTCCACATTGAAAGGCATGAATTTTGAGGATTATGTAGTGAGGCCTGGAGATTGCCTGACACTGGTCGCTCATAGCAGATATAAAGTACCGGTTGGATATCTTTATAAGGAGTATCTGGAGTTAGTCCGGAGACTTAACCCCGCCTTAAGGGATCCCGATCTCATCTACCCAAATCAGGTTATCAGGCTCCCCATCTATTCTCGAAAGTTAGTCAGGATGCCCGTTAAGCCTAAAGAGGTGAAGACAGCTTTAGAGAAGACAAAGGCTACCCCAGTTGGGGATACCAGCGAAGCTCCGTCCCTAAGAGGAAAGCTCAGGGATATTTTCACTCAAATGGGTGAGGAATGGATTGATACTGGTGAGCAGTTCATTCCCCTGAAGTCTGGTGCCCAGATAAACCTGAAGGCCAGCTCTTTCCCTAGTTTGAACCTAAACAGTGGCAGAAGATTGATTGTTGACATAAGAGATGAGCTCCCGGCAGACATCTGCCAATTGATCGAATCAGACTGGGAGGAGTATAGGATTGTGCATTTGGCTCCTAGTGATACCCTTACAACAGCGATGGATAAGATCCTTGCGGCCAGTAACTATTATAAAGTGCTAAAATCCGGGGAGCAATTTAAGGTAGGAGGGGATATAGGTATTTCGGTTGCTGGTGATTGGGTGATCATCCCATATA